>Ga0208821_1000361_pt1 | contig 37439 bp, 31 predicted proteins | sample June2015DPH_20_5_FD_184720 | JGI IMG/M metagenome (GOLD analysis project Ga0208821, IMG submission 184720) | Peatland microbial communities from SPRUCE experiment site at the Marcell Experimental Forest, Minnesota, USA - June2015DPH_20_40... | ecosystem: Environmental > Terrestrial > Soil >...
CGCGGTTTGCAGAGGGTTCGCTGCGAGGTGTTGTGGGCCTGTCTCACTTACAACATTCAGCAATGGGTCCGCTTGCGGTGGAAAGATCGCCTGCAGCCAGTCGAAGCCTGAAGGAAAAGGAAAGAGCCAGGGGCCAAAAGCGCCCCGCCAGGAAAGGTAATCCAATGTCGTGGCCATAATCAATCTCAGCCGGGGTCGATAACACCCGCAAAACGATCCCTCTGCGGGAGAGTAGAACCTCGCCTTTCCCAATTCTTTCACACCTTCAGAGGGCAACACCCGTTTGCGACGTACTCCGTTTCTGACATCACGGATAGCGGTCTTCGGCTATACATGCTCAGAATGACAGGCGATGGGGTTATCCTTTACGAATGACGGACATTGCGCATGAAATGCAGCGGGAGGAGCTTGATTGGGTCAGCTTAGAATTGTTGAGTTCCCGACTTCATTTTCAGAACCTCGCGGATCTTCAGCAACAACGCCTTTGGTTGGAAGGGTTTCTGTAGGAAGGACGTGCCTCCCTCCAAGATACCGTGGCGGACAATGGCATCATCTGTGTACCCTGACATGTAGAGCACTTTTGTCTCAGGATGTAGGGTAGAGAAACCTTTGGCCAACTCTTTGCCGCCGGTTTGAGGCATCACCACGTCGGTCAGCAGCAGATGAATCGGTTCTGTATACCGCTCTGAGATCTCCAGTGCGCTTGCGGCTCCTGCTGCTTCCAGCACCTTGTAGCCATGCGATGCAAGGGCTTCGCACACCAGCGACCGGACACCTCGCTCGTCTTCGACCACCAGGACGGTTTCTGAACCCTTGGCCAGTTCAGCGGGGGCTTCGGCCGGTTCCGCGGTTGGCAGGGCTTCCTCGATGAAGGGAAGGTAGATTTTGAACGTTGAACCATGTCCTGGCGCGCTGTAAACCCAAATGAAGCCGCCACTCTGCTTGACAATCCCGTAGACTGTGGCCAGTCCCAAGCCCGTTCCGTGGCCTTTTTCCTTGGTAGTGAAAAAGGGCTCAAAGGCATGCGCTTGTGTTTCGAGGTCCATTCCGCAACCCGTATCGCTCACGGCCACCATGACGTACTTGCCGGGCATCATGGGCGAATGCCTACGCGCATAGTTCGCATCAATTTCAACGTTGGATGTCTCGATGAAGAGCTTCCCACCCTGCGGCATGGCGTCGCGGGCATTGACCGCCAGATTCATGATTACCTGTTCGATCTGCCCCGGATCGACTTTGACACGTCCTAGGTCGGGCTTCAACGTCGATACCAGCTCCACGTCTTCTCCGATGAGGCGGCGAAGCATCTTTGCTACATCGGCAAGGACGCTGTTCAAGTTCAGGACTCTTGGTTCCAGGACTTGCCGGCGGCTGAATGCCAGCAGTTGCCGGGTCAGCGAAGCTGCCCTCTCACCCGCCATCAGGATTTCTTTGAGATGACCCCGCCGCGGGTCCTGGGGAGAGATTGGCTCGATAAGAAGCTGGGCGTATCCGTTGATAATGGTAAGAAGGTTGTTGAAATCGTGGGCCACTCCGCCGGCCAGCCGCCCCACCGCCTCCATCTTTTGTGCCTGAATCAATTGCTGCTCCAGTTGCTTGTGCTCCGTCACGTCCTGTTTCGTGGCGATGAAGTGGGTGATTTCGCCGACCTGATTACGCACTGGGGCAATGTTCATTTCCTCAGTGTAAAGACTCCCATCTTTTCTCCGGTTGATAAGTTCACCGTGCCAGATCTGCCCATTAAGGATGGTCGCCCAAAGCTGCTGGTAAAACTCCGGGTCCTGTTTGTCCGATTTCAGTATCCTGGGGTTCTGTCCCAAAACCTCCTCGCGACCATACCCGGTGATCCGAGTGAAGGCCGGGTTGACGTACTCGATGCCACCGGTCGTATTGGTAATCACTACGGCTTCCGCGGACTGCTCGATGGCGGTTACGAGGCGCGCGTGCTCAGCTTCCGCCTGCTTGTGCTGGGTGATGTCGCGGGAGACGCCGAAAGTTCCGATGATGTTCCCATGGGCGTCACGCAGGGGCATCTTCGTGGTCGAGACCCAGGTGACACGGCCATCCGGCCAGGTTTCCCTCTCCTCCTTGTTCACCACCGGCTGGCCCGTCCTGATTATTTCCTGCTCATCGTTGTAGGCCGGTTGGGCGTGTTCTGCGGTGAAGAAGTCAAAGTCGGTCTTGCCGACCGCTTGGGCATGGTGGCTCAGCCCAAACTGTTTCGCGTGCGCCTTATTGGTCCGGGTAAAGCGGCTCTCCCGATCCTTGAAGTAGATCGCGTCGGGGAGATTGTCCATAAGGGTGTGGAGGAGATACCTTTCCTCAATCAGCGCCTCTTCCGCCCGCTTGCGCTCGGTGATGTCGGCAAAGCTCGTTACCACGACATAGGGAGCACCGTCGCCCGCATGGAAAATGGGCACCGAATTAGCGATGGTCCAGGCAAGGCTCCCGTTGGGTTTGTGGACACCCATGTACAAATTCGACTGCGGCTTCCCGGTTCGGAGGGCGGCCATACCCGGAAAGTTCTCCCCGGGCAATGGCGATCCGTCCTCGTGAATTGCCTGCCAACGCGGATCGGCCGCTGTCCGCCCTATGAGTTCTTCCGTAGTGAGGCCGAGAATCCGCTCCGCGCTGCGGTTGCAGGCGACGATAGCTCCGCCACGATCTACGAGCATGATTCCTTCGGCCACGGACGTGACAACGGACCGGTACAGTTCTTCACTCTCGCGCAGCGCCTCGTCCGCTCGCTTGCGATCGGTGATGTCGCGGGCAATTCCAAGTTGTCCCACGACTTTGCCGTCCTTGACGTGTGAGGTGGAGGTGAATTCTCCGACCAGGTACTCGCCTGACTTGCAGAGAACGCGTAGTTCATGGGGGGGGTGCGTCTCGCCCCGTAAGGCCTTCTGGAACCTCTCTACGGCGACAGGCAAGTCGTCAGGATGTACCATCCCCACAAAAGGCCTGCCCAGCCATTCAGCGCGTGACCAACCTGTAAGCGTCTCAAAGGCTGGGTTCAATGACGTAAGCGATCCATCCTCTGCGGAAACGGTGAAGATAACGTCGGGCGCAGCTTCAACCAGGCTGCGATATCGTTCTTCGCTTTCGTGCAGCGCCTGCTCCGCCCGCTTGCGCTCGGTTACGTCGCGGGCAATCGCGGCGGCGCCGGTTACCTCTCCACGGGAGCCGGTGAGCCTGAACAAACTCAACGAAATATAAATCAGGCTCCCATCTTTCCGAACTCGTTCCAATTCATACTCCTCAATGCGCTCACCCCGCTTGAGCCTGGCAAGGATTTGCGTCACCTCCTCGGACCGCTCGGGTGGGGCCAGAACCGATATGGGTTGGCCAAGGATCTCGCCGGCAGAATAGCCATAGAGCTTCTCTGCGCCTTTGTTCCAGCTCGTGATAACGCCTTCCAAGGTCCCGCCGATTATCGCGTCATCGGACGACTCCACAATAGTGGCCAGTCGGGAGATGGCGTCGAAAGCCCGCTTGTTTTCCGTGCGCAGGCGTTTCTCTTCCAGAGCCCGCCGGACTGCGTTCGACAGTCGCGCCGGCCGGTCCTTTAGAACAAAATCCGCCGCGCCCTGCTTGATGCATTCCACCGCAGCTTCGTCGCCCAGAAAACCAGTCACCATGATGAGCGGAATGTCTTTTCCCGATTGCTTCAGAATCTCCAAAGCGTCCAGAGCGGTCCAGTTGCGGAGATTGAAATCAGCGAGAATCACATCGTACTCAGCTTTTTCCAGACGTTCCCGAAAGAATTGCGCCGAGTCCGTGACTTCGAACTGCACCCTGAAACCTCCGCCCTCGAGCACGCTCACATTAAGCTTCGCGTCGCGCGGGTTATCTTCTAAGATGAGCACCCGCAGGGAGGGCGTAGACGAATTCACTCCATCGGGCTCTGTTGTATCCATCATCCGACTGTCCTTTCAGAGGCGAAAAGTGCACGGCGGCGGTGGCTCATTGACCACCAGCCAGAAAAGCCCCAGTTGTTTCACAGCTTTCCGGAAGGAATCGAATTCCACTGGCTTCTGAATATAGGCGTTGACGCCCAGCTTATAGCTCTCCACCAAGTCACCTTCTTCGCGCGAGGAGGTGAGTACCACGATCGGGATCGCATGCGTACGCGGGTCGCCCTTCACCGCACGCAGGACTTCCAGACCATCTACCTTCGGAAGTTTCAAGTCCAGAAGCACCAATCGGGGTGGGTGGTCAAAGCTGCGGCTGGCGAATTCGCCCCGGCAGAAAAGAAAGTCGAGCGCTTCTTCCCCGTCGCGTGCCACCTGAATGGAGTTGCCGAGGTTTTCCTCACGTAAAGCGTGAATAGTCAGTTTGACATCGTTGGGGCTGTCTTCAACGAGGAGAATTTGCAGAACCTCTTGGGTCATGGGTTGCCTCCCGAGTCAGTTCGTATTTCTGGTCATGGGTCAATTTGATTCTGTAGCGGCGATCCCGCTCTGAGCGGGATCGCCAAATGGCGGCGTAAAGCCGCCCCTACATCAAGTTGACTCACCACCCGGTTTTCCGGTTGAGGGATCGTCCGGCGACCCCAGGGTGAAATAGAAAGTCGCGCCCTTATCGAGTTCAGCCTCCGCCCAGACGAGCCCTCCGTGTTTGTGAATGATGCGCTGAACAGTTGCCAAGCCCACGCCCGTCCCTTCAAAGTCTTCCGCCCGGTGCAGGCGCTGAAACACGCCAAAGAGTTTGGGGGCGTACTTCATGCTGAAGCCCACACCGTTGTCGCGCACGAAGACGACGGGGTGGTCGTCTTGACGGATCGCTCCCACTTCAATGACCGCGGGTTTCCGCGGCCGAGTGAATTTGACGGCGTTGGAGAGCAGGTTGGCAAAGACCTGTTTTATCAGTGCCGGATCGCACTCGGCGAAGGGCAGGGTCTCAACCTTCCACTCAATCACGCGATCGGGGTTTGCGCGGTTCAAATCCGTCCTGACCTCTTCCACGAGAGAGTTCAGTCCCGTCACCTGCATGACCAGTTGCTTTCGTCCCACACGCGCCAGATTGAGCAGGTCATCAATCAGTATGCCCATCTGGAGCACTGAGTCGCGAATGATCGCGACGTATTCTTGGGCATCGGGGGATAGCTCGGCCTGATGCTGTTCGACGAGCAGCTTCGAAAACCCGTCCACGTGGCGGAGCGGCGCGCGCAGGTCATGGGAGACAGAATAGGTAAAGGCTTCCAGTTCTTTATTCGCCGCCTCAAGTTCCGCGGTACGCTGAGCGACTCGCTGCTCCAGTTGTTCGTTCAGTTTCTGGACCTCCTCTTCGGCCCGCTTGCGCTCGGTGATATCGGTGTTAATGCCGATCATGTGGGTTGGCCGACCAGCCTCATCGAATAGGACCTTGGCGCGCGCGCCCAACCAGCGGATTTCCCCGTCGCTGTGGCGTCGGATGCGCCACTCCCCCTTAAACTCCCCGCTCTTGAGCGACTCCTGAATTCCGCTCTTGGCCGTCTCGAGGTCCTCTGGGAGGAGAAACGATTCCCAATCCTGATACGTGCCCCCAAACATCCCTCGCTCAACCCCGTACAGGGCTTCTACTTGAGGCGACCAGACGTTGATGTTGTTCTGAATGTCCCACTCGAAGGTTCCGGACTGGCCGACTCGCAGGGCCATGGCGAGCCGCTCATGGCTTTGCACCAAATCTTGCTGCGCCCGCTTCAGGTCGTCAATATCGGTGTAGGTCCCAAACCACTTGACGATGCCACCCGCGGCGTCGCGCAAAGGGACCCCTCGGGTGAGGAACCAACGGTAGGTTCCGTCAGCCCCTCGCAGGCGACACTCAATACTGTACTTTCCACCGCTTTCGACCGCATGGTTCCAGGCGTCCCACGCCGCCTGCTTGTCATCGGCGTGGAAGGGGATGGTCCAACCTCTTCCATAGCTCTCCTCCAGAGTCAGCCCGGTGTAATCCACCCATCGTTGGTTGAAATAGATGCTCAACCCGTCAGGGGTACACATCCAGACCAACTGGGGCACCACCTCCGCGAGCGTCCGAAACGCGGTTCCACTTTCCTGTAGCGCTTCCTCCGCTCGCTTACGCTCGGTGATGTCGGTTATGGCGCCGACCCAGCGGCGAGGTTCACCCTGCTCGTCTCTGAGCACACCCCCGCGCGCGGACCACCAGCGCCACCTGCCGTCCTTTCCTGCTACGCGGTAATCGACGTTGTACGGCGCCACGCCTTTGAGCTGACTGTCAATGGCCAGCCACACGCGTTCCTTGTCTTCCGGGTGGAGCGTGGCCCTCCAGCCCTCAAGCGTCCTCGGGAAGCCTCCCGCCGGGTACCCCATCAAGCTGTCCACGTCCCCGTACCATTCCACCTTGTCTTTGAGGTCCCACTCGTAGATGACGTCCGCGACACTCTCCGCCACGATCTGTGCCCGCTCCCCGCTCTCCCGTAAAGCCTCCTCTGCCCGCTTGCGCTCGGTCACGTCCCAGAACACGCCAAGCACGCCGGTCACCGTACCGCCCTCGTCCCTCATAGGTGTCTTGATCGTGTGGACGATCCGCCGCTCGTTCCGCTCCATGTACTCCTCGTCGAACTCGTCCGTGACACCAGTCTCCATAATCCTCTTGTCGTCGGCGTGGTACTTGTCAGCGAGTTCCTTGGGGAATAAATCGTAGTCCACTTTCCCCACGATATCCTCAGGACGGACACCGAGGCTCCGGGCAAAGTTCTCGTTCACCGAAACCCACCGGTAGTCCCTGGACTTCATGAATATGCTTTGCGGGATATTCTCCACCAGCGTTCTGTATCTCGTCTCGCTTTCGCGCAACGTCTCCTCGGCCCGCTTGCGCTCGGTGATGTCGCGGACGATTCCTAGGACAAGTCTTTCTCCCCCGGCATCGACCGGTGTTTGGCTTTCTTCGACGGGCACAAGCTGGCCATCTTTCCTCTGCACGGTGTGAAGGCACAAAACCCCGCCCGCTCCCGACCCCCTTTCGAACCATTCCCGAAGCAGTGGGTGATCCTCGGGAGGGTGGAGGTCAGTCGCCGACATGTGGGCAATGTCTTCGTCGCTGTATCCATCCAACTCCGCGGCTTTGCGGTTGCGTCCTAGGATGCGAAGTGTGGAAGGCTCAATGATGTAAATGGCATCGGGCGCCGACTCCAAAAGCGCACGGAACTTTTCCTCTTCCTGTTTCAGGACCCGCGTCACCACGTAGCGCCGATGAAACAGCAGTAGGCCACCCACAAGGATGATTAGGAGGCCCGCTGACAGCCCCTCCGCGATGGCCGTCCGTCGAAAACCTTCCAAGGCTTCGGCGCGATCGATCTTGCGGACCAGCCCCCAGCCGGTCAGCGCGATGTGCTGCGTCGCCGCCAGCACCGGGACACCCCGGTAGTCTCTGTATTCCACAAAAGTCTCACGGCCTTCCAAAGCGAGGCGCGCGGGGGCGGGAGCGGTGGACAAAGGAAACCGCAGGTCCTGGGACCCGGCTGGAACATGGCGCAGGGGGGAGAAATAGACCATGTCGTTACCCTCGCGGCGGACGAGAAGTGTCTCGCCGGTCCGAGTTGGAACGACCTCCCGCGTCACAAGAGGAAACAGCGTTTGCGATGCATCGGAAACTACGAGCACAATCCCCAGGAGTTGGCCCGGTGGTCGGCCCGCATCGCCCCTACCCGGTCCGGGGAACACGGGGGCGCTGAAACCTATCAGACTCCGGCTTGGCGCGTCGCCGACAAGAGTGATTCCCATGACTCCCGAGCGGGACACGGCTCGGCAGGTTTCGGAAAACAAGGGGTTAAAGGGTATGGACCGGCTTGACTGCGCCACGACTTGTGCGTCGCGATCCAGAATGTAGACCCCGGCGTAGGAGTACGACTTCGCCATTTCGTCCAGAGCTGCCAACAATTCCGGCGGGCCGGCAGAAGGGTGCTTGGGGAGCTGCCCTGCCTCGTAATAGGCACGCAGAACGGCGTGGACCAAAGAGTGAACGGCAAATACTTGCGCATTTCCTCGACGCTCTTTTAACCAGTCCGAGACCCTCTGTGTTTGATTGTCGGCAAGGCTGGATTGCCGTGCGCGCCAGTAGGCCATCTCTTGCTTGTACAAACCTGCGATGTGCCAGCGTTGGAACGCCCCCACCGTCACTACCGCCAGCGCAAAAGTCAGGGTGTAAGCCACGGCTTCCCGGACGCGAATCCCTGGGCGGCTGATCACCCTCTGGGTTAAGGGTCGGGTTGGGTGGAGAAGGGGAGCCAATATCTCGCGCGGCGACTTCATGGCATTACTCCCAGCAGGTGGGCATTTTCCACTTGAACTGCCCCGCACCCGTCTTGACGGGGTCGGTTGCCGCTCCTCGGAGGCTTGCGCCTTGGGAAAAGGAAAAGAGGGAACTGGGACGCGAATCCCTCGGCGACCGAGCGCCCTTTGGGCCAGTTTCAGCGAATGCGTTCATTGAAATAACCCGAGTTTTGGCGAAAATGCTTCTGAACTACGCGGCCTTCAAGCCGCAAGAGCAACGAGTAAAAATAACGGTGCGAGGAACATGAATGTGATTCTCAATTGGGATGAGGGGAGTCAACGCCCGGTGCCTTGACACGGTGAGGTCTGGCGTAGAAACAGTTTGTACTTGGTCAAAGGCCCGGAGCGCGGCAGCCTTTTACCCATAAGTCCGGAACCAACTTACAATAGCTGATTTTTACTGGTGTGTCAAGTAACCAATTTAACGGGTAGTGGTACAGTTTGATGTTGTAGCGGCGAGTTTACCTCGCCAGTTGGCGGCATAAACCCGCCCCTACATCAAACTGTACCACTACCATTTAACGTATCTGCCTTAACGATAGAGCCCTTGGTTTAGCCAAGCCCCTGTATCAAATCGAGACACTCCCACCTTGTCGGACACCTTCATTAGTACAGGTTCGGGGCAAACTGGTTACCTTGATTCACTGGAACCTATTCAATTCACTGGGGATACAAGAAAGTTCAGCGAATCGCTGTGATTGGCATCTCCCGTGCCTTATATCTATCCCGAGAACGGAGAGAATTCTCTTTGGAGGCTCCATGCATACTTCAATCGGCGGATCCATTCACCTAAGTGAGCAAGGTGAAGCCTTACAAAAACCCACTCGAAGCAGAAAAGACGACCAAGGCAGCACGCAATTTGGGCCCTCCCCCGCACGCGCGCGCGGGAGGATGTTCAAGAACTCCCGTTGCCATTGTCTCGCCCGACCTCCCCCCCTCGCGCGCGCGGGAGGATGCCCTAGCCAGGCATGCTTTAACAATCTTCCCGCTTCCCCCCCTCGCGCGCGCGGGAGGATGCCCTAGCCAGGCATGCTTTAACAATCTTCCCGCTTCCCCCCCTCGCGCGCGCGGGAGGATGCCCTAGCCAGGCATGGTTTAACATTCTTCCCGCTTCCCCCCCTCGCGCGCGCGGGAGGATGGCAGCGCTTATCGTCGCAGTTGTCTTGCTGACCGCGGCACCTCAGCTTTATGCGCAGGGCCGGACGGCGACCAGTTCCCTAGCATTGCAGGTGCGTCCGGAGGAACTCCTCCAAGAGCAGAACGGCAGCGTGGCGCTCAAGATCCGGCTGGCCCGCGGAACGACGGCTGGTCTCTGGGCGGGGAATTCCTGCGCCTCACCCTCCCCGCAATCGCATGTCATTACCATGTCCGGAATCTACAGCATCCCATACAGCGCGTTGACACCGGTGAGCAGCAACCCGAGCCCCAGCACGATGCAGGTTTGCCTGGAGTCCTCTGACGGCGTGCTTAATGATTCCCTGTCTGTCGAGATCTTGGGGACCGGAAACGGCGCAGCGATGCAGGGGTCGACGCCCGTGATTGCGCCAAGCGGCGTTTTGGTTGAGGTACCAGCCGGATGGATGGTGACTGCTGGATCGGGTACAACGACCCAGTCTAATCCGTAACCGTCGTTCTCCTGCCGGAGGGTTCTCTCGAAGGCCGCGTAGCGGTCTTGCCGTCCTGGCTTTGCTACGTGAGGCGAGGTCGTTGACGATTCACGTGGTGATGGATAAGGGAAGCCTCTGGTATCGACATCGGGGGTGCGTGAGTCGGGCGTGGGCCGCCGGCTTCCATAGGTGCGGCCGGAAACTTCAAGGGAGGTGACACGAATGAGCGTACCGAATGCTGATTTGGGCGATGCTGAACGTGAGGGATTGGGGGCAGGGATCTTTGCCGAGCAGAATAATCCGTTGGCCATTATTGCCATTGATGATGATCCGGGAATTCTCAAGTTTTACCAAACAGTCATGAGCGACATGGGCGTCCGCTTCGAAAGTTCCACCGATCCCAGGCGGGCTTTGGATCTGGTAGTGGCTCATGACCCAAGCTTGGTGATTCTCGATCTGACCATGCCCGGCACCGACGGCATGGAACTCCTCCGCCGCATCAAAAGTCGCGACCCGCAGACTCGCGTCGTTATGATTACGGGCAACTACACGATTGAAACGGCGGTAAAGGCTATCCAAGAAGGCGCAATCGACTATTTATGTAAGCCTGTCACGGCGGAGAAACTGCGGGAGCTGGTCACCCGCGTTCGAAGCCCGATGAACCAGGAGGAGCGAACTTGCGCCCCCGAGCAAGAACTCGCTGATGTGTCCAACCTGGAGGGCATCATCGGCCGCAGCCCGCGCATGTTGGAGGTTTTCGACATGATCCAACGCGTGGCGCCCCACTTCCGTACCGCGCTCGTTGTCGGTGAACCCGGAAGCGGCAGAAGAACCGTGGCCCGGGCTCTTCACAATCTTAGCCCTGGCAGGGGTCAGCGTTTTGCCACTTTCAAAAGCGAAGTCTTAGGCGATAACCCGGTGGACAACCAACCTTCCAAGCAGCGGGGTAGTACCTTCACCGAGGCCGTGGTGGGAGAAAGTGAACTCTTCGAATCGGCTATGGGCGGAACGGTCTTCCTGGACGAGGTTGGAGATCTGAGCGGAGCCACGCAGCTCAGACTTTTACGACTTCTTGATCAAATCTCGGCCAAGGAAGTGGGTTCACCGCTGACTCCTCAAGAGGACCTTCGCGTCATCGCGTCTACAAGCCGTGATTTGCGGGCGGAGACTCAATCGGGACGGTTCCGGGCCGACCTCTGGTATCGCTTGAATATGGTTCAGATTCACCTTCCGGCCTTGCGCGAGCGGGCGGACGACGTTCTGCTCTTGGCGCGCCATTTTCTCGCCCAATTCACCGCTCAATATGGGAAGGCTGTCCGGCGGATGTCGCGTGGCGCTGAAGCTGCTTTGCTCGCTTATTCGTGGCCGGGAAATGTCTCCGAGCTGGGAAATGTTATCGGCAGGGCCTGCAGGCTCGCCGAGGGCAATGTTCTATACTGCGGAGACCTGCCAGCAGGAGTTGTGCTACCGAGCTACGGCGATGACGTTCTATTCCGCGGTGGGCGCGGCATGAGCACTGCCTCTGGCCAAAATCATCTTCCTCCGAGACCTTGCGAGAAAAGTGCGGGATATCCTCGATCACTAGTGGTATGAAGGCCTGACGCTTCTCCTCTGATATCCTATTCATTCCCCGGCAGCCTCTAGCGATTGTTCCTTTTGCGGCGAATTTTCGTGCAATCCATATTTATCCATCGACCGATAGAGGCGGGCGCGGCTGATCTTCAATATGCGCGCGGCAAGGGTCTTGTTCTTCGTCGTGGCCAGGGTGTGGATGATGGCGCGCTTCTGCGCATTCTCCAGGGTCATGGCGGACAAAGGGGTGGCGGCGGTTTGACTCCGAACTTCCCTCGGCAAGTCCTCCAAATCAAGTGCCTTCGTCTGCGCCATCATGCAACCCCGGCCGATGACATTTTCCAATTCCCTAACGTTGCCAGGCCAGGAATAAGCCAGTAGGGCAGACTCCGCCCGACGTGAGATTTTGTGAATTTGCTTGCGATACTCGGAAGCGAAATCCTGAAGAAAGCGTCGCGCCAGCAGCAAGATATCTTCCCGACGCTCCCGTAAAGGGGGAAGTTCAATGTGGAGCATATTCAGCCGGTACCAGAGATCCGGCCGAAACCGGTTGGATTTCATTTCCACGTTCAAATCACGGCTGGTCGCGGCGATCACTTGCACGTCAACCCGGATGGCTTGCGGAAGGCCTAACTTCTGCGCCTCGCCATTCTCCAACACCCGCAAGAGCTTCGATTGTGCTGCCGGGCTTAAGTCGCCTACTTCATCGAGAAAGACCGTGCCCCCGTTGGCCCACTCGAAGATTCCCGCCTGATCGTTTATTGCCCCCGTAAAAGCCCCCTTGCGGTGACCAAACAGTTGGCTTTCGGCAAGAGTATCAACGAGGGCGCTACAGTTGAACACCCCAATGCGTTGCTGGGCCCGAGGGCTCAGCTTATGTAAAGCTCGAGCCACCAACTCCTTTCCTGTTCCTGTCTCCCCCGTGATCAGGGCGATGCCCAGGTGCGGCGCAACGCGGCGAACCAGGTCGAAAACTTCCAGCATCCGTGGACTGCGGCCGGTCATGCCCTCCAAGCTGAAAACTTCAGCGAACTGGTTTTCCAGTGTGTTCTCCCGCCGCGTAAGGTTTACTCGCTCGCGGGTTTCCTGAACGATTTTGCAAACCTTCTCCGGGGTGATTGGCTTGCAAACATAATCCGTAGCCCCCGCCTGGATGGCTTTAACAGCAGACTCGATGGAATAGTCCCCGGTTATCATGACGACCCGTGCCTCCGGATCGCGGAGGCGGATCCGCCGTAGGGCTTCCATACCATCAATTCCTGGCATCGTGAGGTCCAGCAGGACCAAATCAGGATTGAGGGTTTCCACCAGTTCCACCCCATGGACTGGATCCGCCGCGCTTTCGACGCGGACACCCTCATTGGTTAGTGCGGCCTCATAAAACCTGAGCATTCCAGGATCGTCATCAATGGCAATAATCACAAGCGAGGGAGCGGGCTGGGCAGGGACCTCTGTTCCAACTGGAATTTCCATTTTGGCCTTCCAGCGGCTTTGCGTGTACACCGATTCGTCCCCCAACGAACCCTCCCATTTCCTGTTTCGTGCCCGGATTGTGCCAGCGGCTCGCATCGCCCGTTCCGGGGTCCTGAAGCGAAATCTACGAATTCCGAGCACCGCTCTTTACTTGCAGCCCCACTCTAAAAGCCGCCCTGTACTTTGCCAATGGTACAGGGGTACTAGGCAGGCATTAGTACGTGTTCCAGATAAGGTTTCTTATCTGGAATTTCCGTTTTGATTTCCCGGCCGACCGGTAGGATGCATCTGAGCGCCTCCGCATACCAGGCTCCCTCCCAGTTTTCGGTGCTGGGGTAATCCTAAATTATGAATTCTGAATTGTGAATTGCTAGTTGCCTGCTGCTTACTGCTTGCAATAATAATGTCGGCTCGATGTTTTATACTTCATGGCGCAGATGCTCCGCAGGGCGGTCGGAGTAGTCATGGTCCAAAGGTCAGGTGAGTTTGCTGGCCCTATTCCCGCAATGACTCAATGCGCTCTATCGGATTCAAAACCTCTGTAACCCGGAGCGCATAATGACCGTCCATGACAACGACCTCCCCCTGCGCGACAACTTTATGGCCCACGAGGAGCTCAACGGGTTCCAGGATCTTTTGGTCCAGTTCCACCACTGCGCCGGCACTGAGCTTCAGAATATCGCCCAGTAGCATTGCACGCTTCCCGAAGCGCAGCGAGACTTGCAGTTCAACATCGAGGAGGAGGTCGATCTTTCTTTTGTCTTTAGAAGCTGCCGTCGAAGACAGGGGGGCGCGTCGCTTTGAGGCACGGGAAGGTTGCGCTGCTTTTCCCCAGGAACTAGAGGCCAGTGATTCGCCAAGATCAGGATCGAGGAGAATCAGCAGCAGGAACTGCGCCGCTCCCTCGCTCTTCAATCGGACGCCCCCTTGCAAGTCCGGCTTCCAGTTTGCCGGGCCATACCCCGCAAATTGCAGACTTACTTCTCCGACTCCTCGGGGTTTCAGGGCCAGGGCCGCCGCACCCGCAAACTGGCGAAAAAGCCCGGCCAGCGCGTCCTGGTATTCACTGGAAAAATCTCGGGTCTCGTCGAAGGGTTCGCCCACCAAGATCTGCGCCAGGCGCAAAGCCTCGGATTTGGAAATCCCGAAGGACTGCTCCCCCTTGAGCGCGCTTGCAACTGTGAAGCGCAGCCATACACCTTTCTCCCTCAAGCTTTCGAGCTGCCCGGCAACCTCCTCCGGGGTAAGATCTATCGCGGTAAAGGCAGTCCCGGTGATCTTTTCCAGGACCTCGCAAGCGCCCGCCGTCCAGGCGCTCAGATAGACTTTTGCACCCCTCGATGCCGGGGGAGGAATCTCATTGATCATTTTATTGACTCCGGCGAGGATCTGAAACGCCGATCATCTCAACGATCTGGGCGGCGCGGCGGTTCCCACTTCGGACCGGCTGGGCAGTAAAAAGCGCCTGCTTCTCCACGTACAGAACGGCAGGTTCATTGACTCTCGAATGCAGGACGAGGATGCTCCCCGCCTCCAGCGCGAGCAACTGCCGGCTACTCACCGTACCCCCTGGCAGTATCAGCTCGACCGGGAAGGGGCATTTTTTCACCCTTTCGCGCAAGGTCGAGGCCCCTCCCGAGCCAGCCTTATGCTGCCGATAGGAGTCTTGCAGGGCTAGTTTTCGGATCAAAGCGTTCGCGGCAACCGCCGGAAACGCCGTGATCAGCAGGCCGCTGACTTCACTCATGCGGATCTCGTCCCTCAGCGAAAGAACTTTCTCATTGGCTGGCATCAAGCGCAGGATCTGTGCCCGCCTTAGTCGCTCACCGAATTGGAATTCCCAATCCATAATCGGTTGCCACGTTGCCTGAAGCTCCTGGCAGATGACCTGCACGACGCTTCTGAGGATTTCTTCCTCGACCTCCGTGATCTCGCACACTTCGCCCACCGGCTTTCCCTGCCCTCCGAGCAAAAGGTCAACCATGGCAAAGGCTAATGGCAAATCCAGCTCGACTGCGGCCACCGCATCGAAGGGTCGGAGGCGGGCTGAGGCCACATAATTCACCTCCGGCACGTGTTGCAGGAACTCACTGTAAGCAATTTGCTCAGTGGACACCAAGTTCACTTCAAGAGCTACGCGAAGGTAAGCCGCAAGCGAACGGGAAAGGCTTCGCACGAAGGTGTCATGCAACATGTTGACGGCGCGCAATTGCTGGCCGGTAAGCAAACCGGCGCGGCGGAAGTTACAGGCGGTCACGTTTTTGTTCCCGCCTCCCGGCTGTCCCGAATCGCGAGCTCGGTCGCGCGCCGCGTGGAAGAGCGCGTCGATTTCGTCCTGGTTAGGAATCTTTTCCATTATTCCGCGCCCGCAAACTCAGGCGTCTTCTCCGTGTGCGCAGGCGTCGGCCCCTGGGCCTCCAGCAGTTCATTCATTCGCACTCGCAGGCGGATAATGGCGATGGAGTGCAACTGTGAGACACGGGCCTCCCCAATCCCCAGAACAGCGCCCACTTCCTTCATAGTGAGTTCCTCGTAATAGTAAAGCGCCAGCAGTTGGCGCTCCCGCTCAGGGAGTTCGCCAATGGCCCCTGCTAGCAATCCCGTCATTTCGGAGCGCAAACAAAGCAAGAACGGATCTTCGGCAGCCGTGGATGAGCCGAGGGTACTGACCCCGCGACCAGAACCCTCTTCCAATGTTTCTGCCTGCAGGCTTCTCAAGTCGAGCCCCCGCAGTTCTCCCAGTAAGTGCTGGAATTTGTCGAGACTCATGCCCAGTTCTTCCGCCAGTTGAGACTCCGACGGGGGGTATCCCAAGCGCGCTCTTAATTTTTGATGGGCCTCCTCGATTCGGCGGGCCTTCCTGCGCAGCGGGCGGGGGCTCCAGTCAAGATCACGCAAGCTATCCAATATCGCCCCGTGTATGCGGTATTTGGCATACGACCTGAGGTCAACATGGCGCGCGGGGTCAAACCTCTGAATGGCCTCGATCAGTCCAAGAATGCCCGCATGGATCAGGTCTTCAAGCAGAACATGCGGTGGAAGCCGATCATGAATTCGCTTGGCGATGTATTTGACCTGAGGAAGCTGGTCAACCAGCAGGCGCTCGCGCTCGGCTTGGTTCAGATTGCCAAAGGTGGCATAAGCAGAGGTCACGTCCCGGAGCGCCTGGCCGCTATGGTCTCTCTGGGGTTGGGTTGCTAGAGAGCTGCTCATCGCAGTACCCCCACGGACTGAATGGTCACGGCGGCCGGAATCTCGGCTGGAGACAGGACCACAAGACGAGGCAGGAAGGGCTCAAGAAGTCGGCGCAGATGAAACCTTGCGGGACTGTTGCATAACAGGACGGGAGAGCTGGCCGAGATCTGATCTCCGACAAAACTCCTGAGGCTGTCAACAACCCTGCGGAGGAGCGGCGGCTCAAGCCCGCCCGATTGACTGGCTGGACCCTGTGCCTCGAAAGCTTGGTTGATTTGATCCTCGACGGTGACATCCACCTGGACTACCGTAAGCTTCCCGTCTTCACCCAAGAGGGGGTGGACCAGCGCCTGTCCCAGGGCCTGGCGAACCGCTTCCACTAACAACACCGTCTTCTTTGTGGTTCCAACCGTGTCCTGCAAAGTTTCCAAGATAGTGGTCAAGTCCCGAATGGAAACCTGCTCGCGCAGCAACTGCTGCAAAACCTTCTGAACTTCTCCCAGGCTCATCAGCTTGGGGACGAGTTCCTCCACGAGTTTGGGTTGTCCTTGGCTCAAGGAGTCCAGCAGGCGCTTGGTTTCCTGTCGCGTCAACAGTTCGTGCGCGTGGTGCTTGATAACCTCCGCCAGATGTGTGGCCAGGACCGAAGTCTGGTCCACCACCGTATATCCTGCCGCCAAGGCGGGTTCGCGCTGACTTGGAGCAATCCATTTCGCGGCCACCTGAAAAGCCGGCTCAAGTGTCTCCTTTCCTTCTAAGGGTTGGGCAGAAGCTTCGGAGCTGATGGCGAGCAAGCAATCCTGGGCCATTTCCCAGCGAGCGACCTCAACCCCGCGCAACCGAACGATATACTCGCGAGGATTCAGTTGCAGGTTGTCCGTGATGTGAACGGAGGGAACAATAAAACCCAACTGCAACGCCAAGTGCCGCCGTAGCGCGCGGATGCGGCTGAGCAATTGTCCCCCTTGCTTCTCATCCACCTGGGGAACCAACGCGCCTCCAACTTCCAATGCCAGCTCATCCAGATGAAGCAGGGCTTCGAGCCTCTCCTGCGCCGTGACCTTGGAGGGTTGGACAGCTTCTGCAGCCTGGCTCGCCGGCAGTTTGGCCGCCAGCCGCGCGAGCCCCAGGCACAGGCCTGCCATGAGTAAGAAGGATGTCTTGGGAAGACCCGGGATCAGCGCCAACGACAACATCACTCCCGAGACGATCCACAGAGGACGGCTGCGGAAGAAGAGCTGCCTGGCAAGGTCTAGCCCCAGCGTCGACTCGGAGGAGGCGCGGGTTTCCACCATACCCCCCGCCACTGCAACCAGCAGCGAAGGGATCATGGTCACCAAGCCGTCCCCGACGGTCAGGATGGTATAAGTTCGGAGCGCCTCACTGAGAGGGATGTTGAGTTGGAAAACCCCAATCAAAAAGCCGGCGACAATATTGATGGCGGTTACCAGAATGGTAGCCAGGGCGTCGCGCTGGCTGAAACGCGCCGCTCCATCCATGGCCCCATAGAATTCCGCCTCGCGGGCGATTTGCTCGCGCCGGCTTCGAGCCTGAGTTTCATCGATCAAGCCGGCGCCCAGATCCGTGTCGACGGCCATTTGTTTTCCAGGAAGCGCGTCAAGGGTGAAGCGCGCCGTGACCTCTGCAATGCGCACCGCTCCATGGTTGATGACCAGGTACTGAATCGCAATCAAGGCAAGGAACAGCACGAACCCGACGATGTAGTTGCCGCCCACGACGAATTGGCCGAAGGCCTCGATCACCCGCCCGGCGGCGGCCGGACCTTCGTTCCCATGCAGCAGGATTCGGCGGCTGCTGGCCAGATTGAGAGACAACCGGAACAACGTCAAAAGCAGCAACAAGGAGGGAAAGACGGAAAAGTCAACCGGCCGCAAGATGTACATGGACACCAATAAAACCAGCACCGACGCGGTGATGCTGAAAGAGAGGAGAATATCCAGCACGAAGGAAGGGACGGGGACCAGCATGACGAAAACGGTCGCCACCACGGCGGCGGGCACAACCCAGTCGCCCGAGGACTTTTCGGGATGCCGCACATTGTTCGGTGTTGCCGCCATGATTAAAGGCTGAAGGTTAAAGGTTAAAGGCTAGAGGGAACTTACTTCTTACCTCCTCTTCCGAGCCTTAACCTTAATCATTAATCCTTTCTGCCCATACCCCCTATTTTCTTGCCTTTATTCTTTACCCCTTATCCTTTACCCTTTACCCTTTTTGCGCTGGGCGGGGGATGCGAGTCCGTCCCTGTAGGCGGTAAATGAAGGCCAGAATCTCCGCTACGGCCGCATGCAACTGGGCGGGAATGGCCTGGCCAACCTCGGCGCTGCGGTAAAGCGCTTGAGCCAGCGGCGGGTTCTCAACGATGGGAATTCCATGCCAGTTGGCTTCCCGCATGATGCGCTGTGCCAGAAGGCTCCGTCCTTTGGCCAGCACCACCGGAGCCGCCATTTCCTCCGGACGATACTCGAGTGCCACGGCAAACTCGGTAGAATTCGTAATCACAAGGCTGGCGCGCGCCACGTCCTTCAACACGCGCCGCCTGCGCATCTGCCGCTGCAGACGCCGGAGCCGAGAACGAACCATGGGATGCCCTTCCGTCTCCTTGGCCTCCTCTCGGATCTCTTGCCGACTCATGCGGAGCTGGCGTTCGAAGCTCAGGCGCTCAAGCAGGTAGTCAAACAGGAACCATACCGCGAACACCAATCCGGCCTTCCAGACAAGCCCGTAGGCCAGCGTAAACAACCAGGCGGAGCTGGCGCGCGGCGTGAGGAAACAAGACCGCAGGATCTTGTCCCATTCACCTGAAATCAGGGTGATACCCAGGTACAACAGATAGCCGGCGGGCAAGAGGGACTTCAAAAGCCCTCGTAGCGAAGCCAGGGAAAAAACACGGCTCAGGTTTGAGGCAGGGTTCAACTTCTCCGGCTTGAACGAGAGCGCGGTGGGAGCAAGGACAAAGCCTCCCTGAGCCACAACTCCTCCTGCCGCAGCCAGCCAGCTCAGCAGCAAGGGAGGAGCAGCCCAACGAATGGCCAGCAGGGCCGTCCGTTGCAGAAGCGTCACATACGCTTTGAAGTCGCTCGAAGGTAGGGGAAGAGTTCGCACCAGGAACGCCCGCCATTGCAGTCGCCAGACTTCCGCCTGCCACCACACCAGCACGGCCACAGTCAGCAGCGCCAAGGCGGAGGGCAATTCCCGGCTGCGCGCCACTTGCCCTCGTTCGCGAGCCTTTTTGCGCCGCCTGGGCGTTGCGGGTTCGGTCCTGTTCTCGTCGGCCACGGCAGAGACCTTTCATCGGGCAAGGTGCAACAGATGCTCCATGGTCTGGAGGGCGCGAAAGAAATACCCTTCCATCAAGACAGGCCAGTAGCGGAGGGCCCCGGCGAGGACAAGAAAACCCACCAGAGCCTTGACTGAAAGCCCCATAAAAAGGACCGGGAGCTGAGGTGACGCCTTTCCAATCAACCCCAAGGCAATGTCAGCCAGCATGGTTGCCACGAGTGTAGGTGCGGCAATCTGGACGGCTACGACCAGCATGGCACCGGCAGCGTGTAACAGTTCCTCGGTCGCCGCTGGAGTGGCACTCGCCACACCGGGGGGCAAGTACTCGAAGCTCTTCGCCAAACCTCGCAACAGCCAGTGGTGAACACCGAGTTGCAAGAACAGAAGCAAGACGACAGCCTTGTGGAATATCGCAAGAACGGGCGTGTCCACCTGGGTTTGTGGGTCGATCACGTTCACCAGGGAATACCCGACTTGAAACCCCAGTATCTGTCCGGCCATTTCCGCCCCCTCGAAAACGAAACTCAAGGTCAAGCCGAGGATGAGGCCCACCATGACCTCGCCCGCCACCACCCTGCACCAATTCAGCCCGTTGAAATCAAAAGCGCGCGGTGCGTAGACCGGGTACAGCAACGCCGTAATCGCAACCGTCAGACCTGCTTTCACGCGTACCGGAATACCCATGCTGCTGAAGAAAGGAGCAAAAACCATGAGCATGCCTATCCGCACCCCCACAAACACTGCTGGGGCTATCACGCGTTCCAGTCCTGTCCCCACGTCCTAGCCCTTCCCGCCTCCCTCAACCCAAATAACGGCGCAAATCGGTTAAGACTTCCAAAGTGAACAGAAGCAGTTTTCGCAAAGACCACGGCAGCAGAAGAAACGTGGTGAGGGCGACCGCGAACAGTCTCGGGACGGTCGAGATGGTGATATCCTGGACGGAAGTCATGACTTGCAGCACGCTGACGAGCAACCCCGTGACCAGCGCCACCAGAAGGATCGGGGCGCTCAAGAGGAAAGCCGTCTCCAGGGTCTTGCGCGCGAGTTCCACCGCCATATCTGCGGACATAGTTATTCCTCAGTAAAAACTCTTCATTAAGGATCCCACCAGCAAGTTCCAACCATCGACTATCACAAAGAGCAGGATTTTGAGTGGGGTCGAGATCATCACCGGAGGCAACTGCAGCATGCCCACAGAAGTGGTCACTGACGCCACCACCATGTCGATAACCAGGAACGGCAGGAACAATACCGTGCCGATTTGAAACCCTGCCTTTAGTTCCGAAAGAATGTAAGCGGGAACGACCACGCGCATGGCAAGGTCCTCCGGCCGGCGGGGGCGCGGTTCCTTCCCCAATTCCACAAACAACGCCAGATCCTTTTCGCGTGCGTACTTGAGCATGAATCGCCGAAGTGGATTGGCACCGAGCTCGACTGCCTGGAACGCATTCACCCTTCCCTGCTGCAGGGGAACCACGGCAACCTGGTAAACCTCCAAAACCACCGGCTGGATTATGAAGTAGGTGAGGAAAAGGGCCAAACCAATGAGTGTCTGGTTGGTGGGAGTGCTTTGAGTCCCAAGAGCCTGGCGCAAAAAGTGAAACACCACCAGCAACCTCACGAACGGTGTCATCACCAGCAAAATGGCGGGCAGAAGGGTGAGAAGCGTAAGCAGGACGACGATTGTCCAGGGAAGCGAGCCTCCCGCGCCCGGAAGCCCTGGTAGGACCAAACCCCCTTGCTGTTGGGCCAGCGGAGCACCCCGCGCCTCCGCCGCGAACCCGCTGGCTAGCAGGAGGGTAATTAGGCCTGTGAGCAAAATAGACGGCGTATTCAACTCCCTCCAAAACTCTCGGACTCTAAATGCCATTCTCTTGCTTCCCGGTTTGGCTGTCCGGCGTCACGCCCGGAGCGTCCAGTCTTGCCAGAAGAGCGATGGAATTTCCCGTACCACCCACAAGAAACTCCTGGTGTTGGAATTGCACGACCGCCAGAAATCTCTTCTCACCCAAGGAAAGGGTCTCCGACAACCGCAAGCGGCGCGCCGACCGGCGGCGCTTGAGGCTTTTGTGAACGTTCGCCGCATGCTCGGTGACGACCGCGACGATCCTGCCGACTGCGGCCCATAAACTCCCAGAACCAGCTCGATTCATGAGGTTCTCTCCTCAAAGCCCGTGCCGTCGCCATCCCCAAAGCACTCTCAAACAAGTTCCGTCAAGCGAATGGCCAGACTTTCGTCCACCACGTCGAACTCTCCCCAACCGATCATTTCACCGTTCACCAGTACGGGGACGTGTGATCCCTCCTCATAGTGAGTGTCCAGGATGACGCCCGGCGCCAGATCGAGCAATTTCCCCACCGTTAACCCCGGGATTGGAACCTCAACACTCAGCCGACACGGGAGCCCCTTAACATGGCTCCAGGCTCCTTCCTCGCCCGGGGATCGATCAATAGATGCCTCCGTCTGGTTGGGTTCCATCTTATCTACCGTAACTAGACACACGCTCATCCATAGGCATAAGGACTGGAAAGCAAGTGGGGAGCCAAACACATTCGGGCTGCTCATAAAGACGCGCACCGTGCAGGTGGCAGTCGGAAGTGGTTGTTTAATCAGGAATTCTTCTGATTGGACTCGGGTAATTCCTCCCGAACGTGCTGCGCTTCTCGTGCCGTTCTCACCCTGCAATTAGAAAAAACTAATGGCATGATTCTTAGAACTCAGGTGGGCCCCACCCTATTTGATAGAAAAAGTCCTGAAAGTTCGACTCCTAATTCTTGTCGGCAATGGTATCAAGATTGGCGAAGGTATTGGAACAAATCAGGAAAAGGTCGGTCGCTTGTTGTTGATCGCGGCGTGCCTGGGTTCTCCGGTGGGCGAAAAGCTGACGTTCGTAAAGCCGTTCCATGACCTCCAGTTTTTGCCGCGCCTGCCTATATTCAATGAGTTGACGCTCGCGTTGCTGATTCACGCTTTCGACAACCTGTGCCGCCGCGTTTATACGCCTCAGGCGCACAACCGAACATACCACCTGAAACCGAAGTTCGGCTCCGGTCATTCCTTTCTCCAGGCTCTTCGCCAGCGACCCAGCCTCCTCAACCCGGCCCTGCCTCAAAGTAGCGAGCTGCTCTTGCGCACCTATCAGGTGATGGGTTAAGAGCTCGAGACGCTGGCGCTCGCGTCGTTCATATATGGCGCGGACTCGCCGCAGGGCCTTGAGGGGAAATCGGAATGCCATCATCAATCCTACTACCCTGGAATGGCTTGCAAGGCCGAGAGCGTCTGGTCGAAAGGAGCCTTCTCATCCTGGCGCTGCTGCAAAAAAGCAGTAAGCGCCGGCAATACCGCGAGAGCTTGGTCCAAAATTGGGTCAAGGCCTTTTTGGTACGCTCCCACTCGGATGGTGTCTTCGGAAGCAGCGTAAGCGGCGGCCAGGCGGCGAAGCCGGGAGGCCTTTTCCAGGTGCACGCGCGCGCAGACTGCGGGCATGAGGCGGCTAAGGCTGTCGAGGATACCGATGGGTGGGAAATGGGCTTGCGAAGCGAGTTTTCGGTCAAGCACGATGTGGCCGTCCACAAGCGCCCGGACGGAGTCCACAAGGGGATCGAGTTGGTCGTCGCCTTCCATCAGCACGGTGTAAAAGGCGGTGATGCTGCCCCCATTGAAGCGTCCGGAGCGTTCAATTAACTGCGCCAGGAGGCTGAAAACTGAAGGCGTATAGCCCTTTGCAGTAGGCGGTTCACCGGCAGCCAATCCGATTTCGCGTTGCGCCATGGCAAATCGGGTCAGCGAATCCACCACCAACAACACCTGTTTACCGCGGGCGCAGAAGTATTCCGCTACCGCCGTTGCCGTAAGCGCCGCGCGGATGCGAAGCAATGGAGATTGATCGGATGTCGAGACGACGACCACGGAGCGTTTGCGCCCCTCCTCCCCCAGCGTGCCTTCCAAGAACTCTCGAACCTCCCGCCCGCGCTCCCCGACCAATGCCAAGACGGCCAGATCGGCGGAACTGCCCCGAGTCATCATTCCCACCAATGTGCTCTTGCCGACTCCGCTCCCGCCAAAAACGGCTACCCGCTGCCCACGGCCACAGGTGATAAGAGCATCGATAGCTCGGATGCCTGTAGCGAGCGCCTCCTGAATGGGCAATCGCTCAAGGGGAGCGGGGCCCGAAGCGTGCAGAGGTCGATAATCACGGGCACGGTAACCCGGGGCGGAATCCAGAGGCCTCCCCACCGCATCGATCACTCGACCCAGCAACTCTTCTCCGACGCGGATGGTGGGCTGCGCGCCCCAGGTCATGATCCGGTCGCCATATCGAATTCCACCCAGTCTCTCTAACGGCATGGAGAGCACGTTGGATCCACGGAATCCGATCACCTCGCCTGGGGAGACATGCCCCTCTGAATCCACAATCTCGCAACACTCCCCCACACAACAGAAAGGACCTTCAGACTCGACGAGGTGGCCGACCGCCTTGGTGACCCGGCCAATCCATCGGGACGTGGAGCACACATCCAGATACTGGAAATAAGGAGCGAACTGCGTTGTAGGGTCCATCAGGTTGTCACAGGACGCTGAGCCAACAGGTCGAAGAATCCTCGCTCAACCTCCGCCAGTTGGGCTTCCAAGGTGAGGTCTGTGGTGCCCAACGCCGTCTCCAACACACAGTGACCCATCCCTAGTGTTCCGTCGCCTAGAAGTTCAGGCGCCGGCCGCAGACCTTGTTGGTTGGCAAAGAAATCGTGCCAGGCATATACATGGTCGGGGTGAACGCGCAACCGTACGCTAGTGCCCGCGGCGATCTTCTCGAGCGCCACTCGAACCACCCCGGCCAATAACAGAGGATCGACCTGCACTTCTCGGTGCAGGATCTTCCGCGCGATCTCCACTGCCAGCTTGACCACCTCGGCTTCCACGCGGCAAAAGTAACCTTCCCGCTCGCCCGCAAAATCCCGCAGGGCTTTCGCGATGGCTTCGCGCTCCGCGGTAAGCTCCTGGTCAAACCTGGCGCCAGCCCACGCTTCACCTTCCTTCATACCCAGGGCTCGCGCTTGTTCCTCCTTCACCCGAACCTCTTCTTCGTTGAAGCCGATTATTTGAGGAGGCGTCAATTCAGCCTCTGCCACCTTGGCAGGATTGAAGTCCTCTGCTGTTTCTTTTCCATTTCCTGCGTTTTGCTGCCCGTCTTCAACCACCGTATCCAGCACGGGCCGGTAGACATAGGGCTGGGCTGTTGGCGGCCCGACTTCCTCAACCCCAGCCCGCGTCCTAGACCACATAAGGGTCTTCTCCATTACTCTTCAAGGCAATCTTGCCATCCGCTTCCAGCTTTCGCGCCAAATTCACGATCTCCTGCTGCGCCTGACGAACCAGGCGGGAACGAATGGGTCCTAAGGCCTCGATGTCTTCTTTCAGCATCTCTGCGGCGCGCAAAGACATGGATTTGTAGAAGTAGTTCTTCAAGTCTTCTGACGCACCCTTCAGGGCCGTGGCCAGCGTCTTCTTATCGACTTGGCTCAACACCTCACGGATACTCGCCTCCGGAATAGTGCTGAGGTCTTCAAAAGTGAACATAAGATCCCGGATGGCCAGTGCCAGCTTGGGATCTTCCTGTTCGATGGCCGTCAGGATTTCTTCGCAACATCTGGGATCAACACGGTTGAGCATGTCGGCGGCCGCGCTCACGCCTCCGTAGGCGCGCCGACTCTGTTCTCCAAGCGCGGCAAGTTTCTTCTGCAGCACTACCGATATCCTCTTGACCATTTCAGTTGAAAATTGTCGCATCACCGCGAGGCGTCGGATGGCTTCGGCGCGCAGTTTTTCCGGCAACAAGACAAGCAGCGAAGTCGCCGTCCTGGCGCCCAAATGCGCCAGCACCAGCGCAACGGTCTGAGGGTGCTCACCCTCGACAAACTTCACTAGCTGCGCAGGGTCTGCCTTCTGTAACGTGTCGAGGTTCGAAACGGTGGCTTCTTGCGCTTCCATGGCCTGTTCAAGCAGCGGCTTGGCGCCATCTTTCCCGAATGCCTTAACCAGTAATTGGTTGGCGTACTCCTGTCCGCCTTGCGCCAGATAGTCTTGAGTCAGCGACAACTGGTGATACTCTTGAAGCACACGAGCGGCCGTCTGTGCAGAGATATAGCCCAGTTCAGCAATTTCCTGTGTGAGTCGTTGCACCTCGAGCGGATTGAGGCGCCGGTAGACCTCGCTCGCCACCTCATCTCCCAGGAGCACAAGTAGAATTGCGGCCTTCCGGATTCCTGTCATGGCTTGCGTGTCAGGCCGCTGCCCGCCCTTTGGGATCGCCTCATGCGGCGCGATTGAAAGAGCTTCGGTCATGCTTGGGCCTCACTCTGCCGGATCCAGTTTTGGATCAAACGGCTTGCCGCTTCAGGATTCCCCTTGATCTTTTCAACTAATTGCCGCTTCAACATGACGGTTCTCTTGACTTCCGCCTTGATGTCGCCTAACTCGTTTAGGACACCTTCGTCCACACTTTCGCCCTCCCCGGCTTTGGGCTTTAGCTCCAGTGCGAGTGTCTCAGCTTTACCCAACGCACCCTGTCCCAAAGCTCTTGCCCCAAGTTGCGGGTGTTCAACCGCCAAAGCGGCGACCATCTGCCTCTTGACAGGTCGGAGAACCAGCCAATAGACCACGAAGAACAATGCCGCCAAACCCATGTAACGGATCACTCCCATCCATTCTTGGAGCACCGGAGCAAGACGCTCCGGCAGGCTGGGAGGGCTGACTTCGGGGGCCATGGACATAAAAGAAATGTTTTGGACTGACAGGCGATCACCTCTCACGGGATCGAAGCCGATGGCCGCCTTAGCGAGGTCTTCGATTTGTTTCATCTCCTCCGGCGACCTTTTACGGCGGCCCTCAACCCTCCGGCCACCCTCGAAACTGGTCTCTACCGCATAATCCACAAGGACCGCCGCTGCCAGCCTTTTTATCCCTCCCGGGGGTTGAACAGCGTGGCGCACTGCCTTGCTGACGGCGTACGTCTTATGCTTAGTTCGTTGACCCATTTGCCCTGGTGTGTTGTCCAAAACCGCTGAGGCGGCGCCCCGCGCGTTTGAGCCGGGAACATTACTGGGCGTGCCAGGTATTCCTTGCGAGTCCGAGTCCGCCGAATGATCCTCAGAAGTTTCCGACGTCAACACCACTGAACCGTTCGGATCGTAGGTTTCCTGCGTACTATCGCTGCTCGCCAGATCGTATTCGACGGTTACATTGGCTCTCAGCCCGGCAGCTCCCACCACCGGAGTAAGAGTTGAAATCAGTTTCTCGGACAGGCTGTTTTCCATTTCCTCGATTTCACCGCGGTCTACTCCCTGTTGATGCCTCCTCGACAGCAACGGAACGTTGCCGTCAGCATCAATCACCGTTACGTTTTCCGGACCGAGGTTGTCCACCGCGCTGGCCACCAGGTACGTAATGGACTCAATCGCGCTGTTCGCCAACCTTCCCTCGCGCAGCTTGACCACCACGGAGGCCTTCGCCGCGCGCTCCTGCTCGGCAAAAAGAGAGTCGTGAGGTAAAGCAAGGTGAACGCGTGCAGACTGCACTTGCCGAATCGCTCGGATGGTGCGTTCCAGTTCTCCTTCCAGCGCTCTTTGGTAGTTCACCCTTTCAGCAAAGTCGCTACCGGCCCAATTAGGCTTGTCGAACAGTTCCAAACCCAGCCTTCCGGTTTGGGGTAGCCTCTGGGAGGCGAGATCCAGTCGCACGGAGTCGAGCTTGCTGGCAGGCACGCCCAAGCTCGTCCCATCGCTTGAGATCTCGTAAGGGATATTATTGGCCGCAAGCGTTCGAGCGATGGATTGCGCTTCTTCCGGCTGGAGCCCGGAATAGAGCGGTTTGTAATCGGCTCCACTTATCAGGCGTACGAAAACGAAGAGACTCAGGACGACCAGACACGCCCCTGCCCCAAGCGTGATTTGCTGCTTTCGATTCAACCCGCGCAGAAACTTCTGAACCTGGTTGATCGTCTCCCTGGGGTGCAGCGCCATGCCTCACCTTTCAAAATGCCATTCCTGAGACTTCCTTGTACGCCTCAATGATCTTGTTGCGGACTTGCATCATGAGTTGGAAGGAGAGGTTTGCCTTTTCCACCGCAATCCATGCCTGATGGATATCTTCTCCCTCCCCTTTCAAAAGTCCCGCTATTTGCTGGTTGGCTTCGGTTTGGAGTTGTTCGACCTGATTGAATGCTGTCTGGAGCTGGGAAAAGAAATCCGATCGACCGTCGACCAGCTTCCCTGCCTCTACTCCTACCTTAACTTGGCTAAGCAGCGAAACCCCTGAAAGCGGACTGCCCATTGTTCACCTCCCACCGCCTCGAAGATGGATTAGCGAAAGATCTCGAACGACTGACTGATCATGTGCACGTTCGCCAAATCACTCGCCAGCACTTTGGCACGTTGTCGCTCCGCCGCCAGCGCCGACCCGCTGATCTCCAGCGCCCCCTATAAACTCACGTGAACAGCTCTCTTCCTTATGGCTCAATGGGTAACAGCAGGAGACATGCCATTTTCCAGCCCCCAATCTAAGATTCCTCTCACCTAACCACCTCAAATTGGCAGGCTGAGGTGCTCAGAACGTAGTACTGACCCGTTTTCGGACAAGATGAATGCCCGCTCCATGACGTGTTCTAGCTCGCGAACGTTCCCAGGCCACGAGTGGGCCTCCAAAGTCCCAGCCACCTCGAAGGCTATTGACTTGCACGGAACCGCAGCCTCGCGACAGAATGAGTCCAGAAAATGAATTGCCAAGGGGAGAATGTCTTCTCTCCTGTCGCGGAGCGGCGCAAGTTCGATCGGAAAAACGCATAGCCGATAGTAGAGCGCGTCGTTGAACCGCCCTTCGTTCATGCCACGAGCCAGATCGACGTTCGTGGCTGCTATCACCCGCACATCCACCCGAAATACGTCCGGGCTCCCCAACCGCTGGACTTCCCCCTCTTGCAGGAAACGCAGCAACTTGCCCTGCATGCCCAGAGGCAGTCCTCCCACTTCGTCCAGGAAAAGTGTGCCACCATGCGCAGAATGGATCCTTCCCAACCGTGACTGGAAGGCTCCCGTGAAAGCCCCCCGACTATAGCCGAACAACTCAGACTCCAGGAGAGCTTCGGGAATCGCGGCACAGTTGACAATGACAAAAGGCTGCCGGGCCCGCGGGCCGAGATTGTGGATGGCTCGCGCCATCAGTTCTTTTCCCGTCCCCGTCTCCCCCATGATGAGAACCGTCGTATCACGAGGGATCACCAATCTCGCCAGATGATAGGCCCGTTGCATCGCCCCGCTCGATCCCATCATCCCCGGCAACGGCTCTTCCCCTTTCACCTCCGACACTATCCCAGCCGCGCCAGCCGGGTGCTCCTCCAACCCCTCGGCTTCCACTCCGCACTCCATCGAGCCCTGCGCGTGGGGGAAATCCAGTGGCCGGCCCTGGCGTGGGGAAAGCCTCTCAAGCAGGCAGCGTTCCTCAACTTCGGAGCCAAGCACTAGAACCTGCACGTGGGGATGCCGCGTCTTGATGATCTCAACCAACTCCTGCACATCAAGGTCCGGCAACCAGCGATCCAGCAAAAGCGTCTTGAACGCTCCGTCCTCCACCAGCGATAACGCCTCGGCTCCGCCCAGCGCCTCTTCGACGGTCCAACTGCGAGTGCCCAATCGTCTGAGAATGCGCTTCCGAAACTCTTGATTCGCACTCGCCACAATTACGGCGCTCGGAGCTTCGCACACTGGTCGGTAATCCGACGTACTCATGTTGTACTCCGATGACGCCTATTATAGAGAGGCCATCATTAGAGATTCATTAACCTCGTATTAAACTTTTCTAGGATGAAAAGGCGAGTGGGGTAGGGAGTCCTACGGACAAAAAGAACCCCCCTTACCATGCTTCACAATGGTCACAGCTTGCTAGGAAGCCAGTTCAGGAGCCTTCGGGCTGGGAAAGTGGGAGGCAAATCTCGCAGAGGAGGGGGGAATTCGCAGTAGTTATGGTCAGGAGGCTGCCTCCGAGCGCCTCGACCGCTCTGCGCACCGGGGTCCAATCTCCCTCTGCACTGTCCGGGGCTAACACCCTCTGGGATTCACGTTCAGGGATTTCGGTGCACTCCGGCGGTGAATACACCTCGGCCCGTTGCGCAGTCGCCGAGATAGTGAGACAAGCGCTGCCCTCCTTGGTTGATAGGCTCACTTCCAACTTTCCTCCTGTTGGGCTCTGCTGGATAGCGCGGAGCAATCCCCGACGCAGAGCCACGAGTAAGCGCGCCGGATCGGCTTGAACGAGGCAGATGTCCCCGGACTCGACATGGACAGCGAGGCGACGAGAATCCGAGAGTGGACGCAATTGCTCTAGCGCCACCCGGACCAGTTCGCCGACCCCAACCTCGTCATTCACAAGGTCGCTTGTCCCCCCCTCGGCCAATGCCCGGTACGACTTAAACAATTGGACTAAGCCCTCAGCCTGTGCAAGTGACTGCTGGATGACCCTCCTGTACTCTTGCGCGTCGGAGTCAACGAGGAGAGCCAATTCAAGGGTTCCGCGCAAAGACGTCAAGGTCTGGCTTAATTGATGGAGAAAGACGCGCGTCTGATCCTTGTAGGGTAGCGAGTTGCTCAGCGAATCGCTTTCGACGCTTTGCCGAGGGATCGGTCCGCGGGCGGATGAGACAGGAAATGCATCCACGACTTGGGAAGGCCTCCATTCCCCCTCGGGAGATTCCGTTGGTGGTTGGGCGTTTTTCATCCCGTCATCCCTTTTTCCCCCAACTCATAGCCAACGTTCCGAACCGTGTGAATGAGTTTGCTTTCAAAATCCTGATCGACCTTCTTCCGCAAGTAGTTGATGTAAACATCCACCACATTCGTCATGGTGTCGAAGGAGAAATTCCAGACATGCTCGATAATCATGGCGCGCGTCACACACCGTCCCGCATTACGCATGAGATATTCGAGCAAGGCAAATTCGCGTGGCGTTAGGTCGATACGGCGGCCCGCCCGCCTGACCACCCTCTCTGCCCGATCCAGTTCTAACTCCTCCACTCGCAGGACTACACCAACCGGATTAGGAGATCGCCTCAGTAAGGCTCGTACACGAGCTGACAGCTCGCTAAACGAGAACGGCTTCGTCAGGTAATCGTCCGCCCCGAGGTCCAGCCCTTTCACCCGATCCTCCACCCGTGCGCGACCGGAAAGAATCAGCACCGGAGGGGAGGGTTTTCGGCTACGTATATGTTTCAGCACTTCCAGCCCATCAATCTTGGGAAGCACCAAATCCAGGATGACTAAGTCAAAGTTGGCCTCACCAACTAACGACTGAGCATCCTCCCCATCCCACGCCAAATCCACCGCATACTGTTCCGATTCCAGACCTTTCTTTACAAAGCTGGCCACGGGTTTGTCATCCTCTACCACTAGAATGCGCATGGTTTCTCCCCTCGGCACTGATCGCTCTTCCACAACTCATCACTCCTCTGCAATGCCCGTTCTCATTAGCCATTTCTCACATCGGCGGAAAAAGCAGGGGGGATTAGCAAAAAGTTCAAGCCGCTTGATCCACGCCTTGAAAGAGAAGCCTAAATCGCCGGGCGTTCAGCTTGACCTCGTATTTGATTTCACCAAGCTGCCCCCGGCTAGCCGGGGCCGCTACGAAGAGCAGCCTGCTAAAGTCCTTGGAGGGAAATCCGATTCTCACCATGAGGGAACTTAATGCAGTTCGTTGGCGCCTACTTGGAGAGCGAGCCTGCTTGCCCTTATGGGGGCGCTCTCATGGAACCAGCTCATGTTTGAGCCTCTCCTTCCAAAAATCTTAGTAGTTGACGATGACCTGTCTATATGCGAGTTCTTAAAGCTAGCCATCGCGCCGAAGGCTTCGGGAGTGAGTGTTGCCCAAAACGCCGTGACCGCGCTGGAAGCCATTGAAAGCGGAAATTTCGACATCATTTTGTGTGACATTTGGATGCCTGGATGTTCCGGCATGGAACTCTTGTGCCTGGCGCGGCAGTCGAAATGGGATGTGGGATTCATTCTGGCCACCGGCCAAGTCCACATCGAGCAGATCATCCAGGCCCTGCACCTGGGGGCGTCAGATTTCCTCTTAAAGCCCTTTACCCTTGGGACCTTGGAGCAGTCTATTGCACGGACCTTCCGTCTGCTCCAAATGGAGCGCGAATCACGCGCTTACCGCACCTCACTGGAAGCCAGCATTGAGCGACGCACGCGGGATTTGATGCAGGCCTTGCGTGAATTGGAGGAAAACTACCAAATCACCCTGGAAGCTCTCGCCCTGGCCATGGACGCGCGCGAGCACGAAACCTACGCACATTCTCTGCGTGTACGTGCCTACACGCTCCATCTGGCCCGCTTGGTTAGTTACCCGCCGGCACTCATGCCTCCACTCGCTCGTGCTGCACTTTTGCACGATATTGGCAAAATTGCGGTGGCTGACTCCATCCTGCTTAAACCAGGAAAGCTCACTGAAGAGGAATGGATCCAAATGCGCCGGCATGTTTTGGCGGGAGAGCAGATATTAAACCGAATCCCCTTCCTCAGACCCTCCGCACCTGTTGTCCGGCATCATCACGAACGATACGATGGAAAGGGATACCCCAATGGGCTGGTCGGGGAGCAAATTCCGCTGGGAGCGCGCTTGTTCTCGCTGGCTGATACGCTGGATGCCATGACCTCCGACCGGGTCTACAGAAAAGCCACCGGGTTGCCAGAGGTTTATGCGGAGGTCTCCCGCGAGCGAGGCAAGCAATTCGATCCCCTGATCGCAGACCTGTTCCTCAAAACGCCGCAGCGAGTGTGGCAGCAGGTCCGAGATTCACTCCACCAACAATTGCCCTCTGCAATGCCGTAACTCCCAACTCACTCGAGCCTTTGCTATCTCTCTTCGCCTGTCTGCAATTCTTGCTTCTTGTGCTTGGGGGGCTTGTGCTTGCGGCTTTCATGGCGCTGGGTCGGCGGAGGCGATCCGATCTCTCTCCGCGCTCGCCGCTTGACTTCCTTTGTGGCTCGGAAAGGCTTCTGCTTTCGTGGACTCATCCAGCACCACCCGCTAGTGCTTGGGGACGCAAGGTCGCGTCACCGCCCGTGGGAGGACAAGTACTAGCTTACCCTAACCGTCGGCGATAAGACTGGCGGAAGTGTGTCGGAATCGAACCGACCGGTCCACCATAGGCAGACCCGCAGGATTTGAAGTCCCGGACGGACACCAGCCCGCATGCACTTCCGTTATCATTATAACTTACTGTGGGCCGGAGTTTTATTCCGTTATTCGTGGCGGAAAGAAGAAGCTGTCAGCTATCAGCCTTCAGTTACAACATTCGAGTGTTCCTGCTGACGCCTGAAGGCTGACGGCTGAAAGCAAGCGTTTTTAATCGGCGTCGTGTCCGCAAGAACGGGCGTTTGCCCTGGCGAAGTCTGGCGAGAACTAGAAAGCCTTTGACTACCCTAAACCGACCGAGTAAACTAAATGGAGAAGATGATGCTATTATGCGAGTCTTTCTAAGTTATACCACCGCCGACGAAGATTTTGCCAAGCAGTTGGGCTCCCACCTCTCCAAGCGAGGGTGTGAGGTTTGGGATCCGAGCGAGCAACTATTTCCCGGCGACAACTGGTCGCTCAAGATCGGCGAAGCCCTCAAACAATCGAAGGCGATGGTTGTTTTGCTTTCTCCGGACTCGATAAAGTCAGAATGGGTGCGCCGAGAAATTGAATACGCCATCGGCGACCGTAACTACGAAGGAAGGGTGTTCCCTGTTGTTGTTCGACCGACAGACGACGTTCCCTGGATTCTGCGCAAGTTTCAAATACTTCGCGCCAACAACAACCCCGCAGAAATCAGCAAGCGCATTGCAATTGCTTTGAGACCAATGGCATAAGTGCTGGTCGAATGACCCGACAACAAAACCCCCTGCCGCGTGAAGTTTTCCTGTCGCACTCCACAAAAGACCGGCGTTTCGCAGAGAGGATTGCGCAGGTACTGCGAAGTCATGTAAGCCTTGTAACCATATGAACCTGTCGTGGACCTTGGGGGAATTCCTGTTCGTTGATTTTACAACGGACTTCGATGAGGGCTGCCGCAGTCTACTTCGCATTTGGGGGCTAGGTTACCATGCTGTGCCTCGGCGAGAGGCTTCTGTGTTCACCCCGCGGGGTTATAATCGGCGTCGTGTCCGCAAGAGCAGGCGCTAGGAGTCAGAAGAGCAGGTTTCAGGTGCCAGGAGGCCAAGGAGAGTTCAGGAGTCAGAACACTGGCGCCAGAATGAAGAGCACCTGCTTTCCGCCCTCCGCCTTCTGCCAGCTTTTGTTTGATCCCCTGAAGGGGTCAGTTGGGATTCTCCCAGATAACCTTATTCCACCAACTCTTCGAGTCGGGCGCGAGCGCGGCGATTGTCGAGGATCAAGCGGTCAATCAGGAAGCGCATCTCTGCTGACAATAAAGGACCTAGTCTTTTCGGGACCTCAGAACAAACTGCCTTTTGAGTCCGGGAAAGCCCGATCAAACCTAAGAAGATGGCCAAGCATCGACGAATTGTGGACCATGGAGTGAAACGAGAAACTGGAAAGCGCGCGGTTGCACAGCATTTTTCAGCATCCTGCCGAAAATCCTGGCAATGGAGGTAGTATGGCAAGTTTTCTTGTGACCGGCGGTGCCGGGTTCATCGGGTCGGCGTTGGTCAATCGACTGGTGGAGCTGGGCCACTCGGTTCGAGTGGTGGATAATTTCAGCACCGGGTTTAGACGAAATCTCGACAATTGTCTCGACCGCATCGAACTGGTTGAAGGTGACTTGGCGGAGCTTGCGGTTTGCAAGGCCTCCGTGCAGGGAGTGGAATACGTGCTCCATCAAGCTGCAATTCCTTCGGTCCAGCGCTCCGTGGAAGACCCGATCAGAAGCAATAATGCGAATGTCACTGCCACCCTGAACATGCTGGTGGCGGCCCGGGGCGCCCAAGTGAAGCGGTTCGTATTTGCCAGTTCCTCCTCCGTATATGGTGACACGGAGACGTTACCGAAGGTAGAAACCATGCCCGAGAATCCCCTCTCCCCTTACGCTCTTACGAAACTCGCGGGCGAGAAGTACTGCGTCGTCTTCCATCGAATTTACGGCCTCCCGGCTGTTTCCCTTCGTTACTTCAACGTGTTCGGCCCACGTCAGGATCCCCACTCCCCGTACTCGGCAGTTATTTCGCGTTTTATTGAAGCGGCGCTCCGGGGCATTCGTCCCATCGTCTACGGCAATGGAGAACAGTCGCGCGACTTTACTTATGTGGATAACGTGGTTGAGGCCAACATGCTCGCTTGCACAGCGGATGGCGTGGGTGGCATGGTCTTCAACGTCGGCACAGGCGAGCGACACACTCTTAACGATCTCCTCTCTTCTCTTTCCGCAATCGTGGGACGCCAGTTGGAAGCCGAGTACTCAAACGCCCGGCTGGGAGATGTACGCCATTCTCAGGCTGAGATTGAAAAGGCCCGGCGCTTCTTGAGGTTCGAACCAAGAGTGAGTTTCAAAGAGGGGCTTGAACGCACGGTGGATTGGTTCCGCAAGACGGTGAGTCTTGGCGCCGGCAACAAGTGACAGGCTTCCGGAGGCCGGGCGCTACGCCTGCGCCGGCTGGGATTTGGGTGTGAACGAGCAGCCCACACGCTTTTTCCCATCCGGAAGTTGACGCCAGTAAATTCGATGCAAGGTTAGTTCTAGTTCAGCGTCGGCCAGGAATGGAACAGGTAGTCGAGCTGGAAAACTGTCCGGCAGGTCATCATCGTCCGTCAGCAAGCAAACGCCCCCGAAGCTTAGGTCCAGAACCCTTACCATCTTGCTCTTCTCCGCAAGACGAACTACGCCCAGCCCGCGCGCTCCTTGGAGCGGAATTCGCTCATACTGGCGACGGTCATGGGCGTGATCTGAAGGTCGGATTCTCTCTCCCGCCAAGCCAACGCCTGGAGAAGAAACGGACTGGGCAGGGCTGCGCCGGTCGCCGCTGTCTGTCGCAGCCTCAAATTCCCGCACGAGTCCTTCGACTTCGGACCCCGAAGCCCGAGCTGTGACCACGGGCTCGTCTTGTAGACGAGCTGCCCTTTGTTTGCTTTCGTAAAGGTTCTTGTCCGCGGATTGGAACAAGTGTGTTGCGTCCTCAGCATCTTCAGGAAAAATGGCAATCCCATAATCGATTCCAACCGGTGTGTTGGGAGCAAGGGGCTTGGCATATGTTTCGAACTTCCCGGCGATCCGTTCTGCCAACGCCTCGGCACTGGACTTCTCGGCTTGGGGAAGAAGGATGGCAAACTCATCGCCGCCAATCCTGCAAGAAATGTCAGAGCCGCGGATGGTTTCAACGCTGGCACGAGCCACACTGCGCAGAATCTCATCTCCCGTGGCATGTCCGTAAGTGTCATTAACACTCTTGAACCCGCGAAGGTCCAACAAGAGCAATGCGAACGAGGTCCCGTAACGACTGGAGCGATTGATCTCCCGACCCAGATATTCTTCAAACATGCGGCGGTTCTGGAGGCCAGTAAGCGGGTCCGTGGCGGCGTTATGGCGCAACTTCTCAAGCTCTTCGTATTCCAACAGAATGGGTTTCCGCAGAAGTTGTAATTCGCCAAAGTAGTCCACCGCCGCTGTCCTCAGTGAGGATGGGCGGCCGAGTTTTTCGGTCAACTCGTTTCGGCGGGCTAAGATCTTTTCCCAATGGACGATGCTCTCCTTCTCGGTTACCTCCACGCTGGTAAGGCCCTTCAGGAGTCTCTGCAAGAAGGCTCCTGGGGCGTCTGGGCCAAGCTGCCTCAAGTTGTCAACAATCAGTTCCAGCAAATACTCCGAGCTTCCCTCGAAGTCAATGGCCATAAGGGCTTCTTGATTCCGAACCTCTCCAGCCCTTGGCAAAGGTCCTTGGGAACTCGCCGCGGTCTCCATGTTGTCGTCTAACACCTTGTGTTCCACGCCTTCACCAGCCCACACACCTGCCATGCTCACCATGCACTTCCCACCATGAGCCCTTGACTTCCAAGCTTGAATTCCAGGTGAGTCATTCTGAGGCAGGAAATCCGCCACACCATGACCACTGGGCACGCCTTCTGCAACATTTGGGCCCCAATCAAGATTAGGAGATTGCTTGGAATGGTTGCAAGTGAAAAATGGTGGGGTTACTCCAATCGCTACACTTTGTTTACCAGAAGGTTAACCACGCCTCGGGAGTCCCCGGCCCCCCAATCCAATGGTGCCCAACGGCACATCGAGCCGGCAGCTCTGCGTCCGACCCACCCCTCGCCGCCGACTCCCATCCCTGGAAATTCAAGACTGGAGACTAGAAGTGGGTAGTCAGAACACCGCAGCAGCCCGCGAGACTAACCACTCTCCACTTTCCATTTTCGATTTTCGCTTTTCGAATTTCCATTTTGTAGCCCCATGTTCGGCGGTTTTACAAGTAGTCGGAATGCATTGCTCGGGGCGGTGTTATAATAAACAAGATGTGGGTCAAATACCCATAAACCGATAGGTGAATCTATGACCATGAATGAAGCGCGGCCGGCGAGCTTCGAGGCATCGACAACCTTCCCCTCCAAGCTGCAAAGCAAGACGGCGCAGATCGGCGTCATCGGATTAGGATACGTCGGCCTGCCTCTGGGGCTACTGTTTGCTCGCAACGGCCTTCCAACCACGGGCTTCGATATCGACCGGGCAAAAGTGGACATGCTCGAAAAAGGCGCGAGCTACATTCGCCACATCCCAGGCCCTGCCATTATGGAGCAGGTGGAGAAAAAGGGGTTTCGTGCCACCACCGATTTCGCCCTCCTCGAAGGAATGGACGCCATCTTAATATGCGTCCCTACCCCGCTCGACGAACATCGCGAGCCCGACCTTTCTTTCGTTCGCAACACTACCGAAGACATAACACCGCATTTGCGGCGCGGCCAGTTGGTTGTGCTGGAAAGCACAACTTATCCCGGAACCACCGAGGAGGTGGTCCTGCCCATCCTCGAGCAATC
>Ga0208821_1000363_pt1 | contig 37280 bp, 42 predicted proteins | sample June2015DPH_20_5_FD_184720 | JGI IMG/M metagenome (GOLD analysis project Ga0208821, IMG submission 184720) | Peatland microbial communities from SPRUCE experiment site at the Marcell Experimental Forest, Minnesota, USA - June2015DPH_20_40... | ecosystem: Environmental > Terrestrial > Soil >...
GGCGTGCCGATGGCTCCCCAGGCGACCGGTGCGGTGTTGGCCAGGAGGTTGAGAACCGCCGATTCGAAGGGGGCGAATCCCAGGCCCACCATGACCGCTCCGGCGATGGCCACTGGCGTCCCGAACCCCGAGGTCCCCTCGATGATGGCGCCGAAGGAGAAGGCGATCAGGAGCACCTGGAGCCGCCGGTCGAACGAGATGTGAATGATGGATTCCTTCACGATCTCAAATTTGCCGGAGATGAGCGTCATATTGTAGAGAAAGATGGCCCCGATAATGATCCAGATGATCGCCAGGAACCCGGACAAGCACCCGAAGCTAAAGGCCGAGAAGGCGGACTTGAGCGGCATCCCGAACCCCACGCAGGCGACCAGGAACGCCGCCAAGACCCCGTAGAACGCCGCATACGGAGCGGCGATGCCGAAATGCCTCACGCCCTGTTTGTCGCGATGGGGGTAGAGAGCGATGAAAAACAGCAAGGTGCAAATGGGAATGGCCGCCACAAGCGTAGAGATTAGGACGTTGCCGAAGGGGTTATAGACCTGCTGCCAGACCGTCACCATTTCCTCCTGGGACTTTCGTGGGAGGAATTACAACATGTAGAAAGGAAAGTCAACATAAAACGGACGGCTGGCTATAGCAAAGCAACCAGCAGATAGTCGTCATCCCCGCGAAGTTCCGAGTTCGCCCGGTCCCTCCTCCGCAAATATGCGCCCCTGCGCCTGGCGCGTGCAGCGGTCCATTCCCGTCCAGCGCAAGTCGGCAGACCCAGGAAAATCGACCGAGTTTCATTTCCCTCGCCAGCCGTCTACAATCGTCACTTCCAGAACAGAGTTTCAGAACAGGAGCCCTCGAACTTGACCGACATCAACTTTCCCACCGACTTCACCACTAACCTTCTGATGCTGTTTCGTTGGTTGCATTTTGTCGGCGGCGTGACCTGGCTAGGCCTGCTCTATTTCTTTAACCTCGTCAATGTTCCCTTCATGAAGGAACTTGATCCCGCCACCAAAGGCAAAGTCCTGCCCAGCTTGATGTCGCGCGCGCTGTGGTGGTTTCGCTGGTCATCGGTGCTCACCGTGCTGGCGGGCTTGGCATACTGGGGCAGCATCGTCGCCTCCGACGCCAGAAACGGCGGTGCATCTTCCGGCGGGCCGATGGGAAGCTTCTTTCTGATCTGGACCGTCGCCTGGGCGCTAATGTACGCCTGCCAGATTCCCGGTAAGGGCGCGCTCAACAAGGGGCCGGTGCTCGCCGTGATTTACACCGTCATCGTGGTCGTGGCCTCCTGCCTGTTTCTGCGCTTCAACGATCATGGCTGGGAGAGCAATCGCCTGCTCGCCATCGGCATCGGCGGCGGGATGGCCTGGGTGATGATGCTGAACGTCTGGGGCGTAATCTGGCGCGCGCAGAAGAAAATCATCCAGTGGACCGCCGACAACGCCGCCAATGGCACACCCATGCCAGACAAAGCAAAATATCTGGCTCGCCAGGCCTTCCTCACGTCGCGCGCGAACTTCGTGCTGTCGTTCCCCATGCTGTTCCTGATGGGAGCCGCAAGCCACTATCCCATGTTTGGTAAATAGTGTTTGGTAGATAGCCACTACAATTGGGTCCAGTATGCGCGAGTACCTGGACTCGATTGTGGAATGGTCAGGCGCCCGAGAAGACTGGCGTCCCGTCTCGCGCTGGGCCGTCCGGGCTTGGCTAGTCTTCTACGTTCTCTTCCTGATCTACGCATTCAGCATGCATGGCGGCTTCCTGTTTATCGACTCCGCCAACCTTGTCGTCCACGAAGGCGGCCACATGCTCTTCGGCTGGTTCGGCAGCACGCTCGGCCTCTGGGGAGGAACCATTCTGCAGTGGCTGGTTCCGCTGATGCTGGCAGCCTATTTCTTCCGCGAACGCCAGACTGCGGCCTTCGTGTTCTGCATCTTTTTCTTCTTTGAGAACTGGCTCTACACCGCCGCCTACATGGCCGATGCCCGCGCCATGGCTTTGCCCCTCGTGACCACCGGAGACTCCGACTACGTCGAGCACGACTGGAACACGATTTTCTCGAGTCTCGGACTTCTGCCCTACGACACCAGGATTGCCGCGATCGTCCGCCTCATGGGATGGTGCGGAATGCTGGCGAGTGTGACATGGCTCGCAGCGCGTCTGAGAACACCGAAGGCGTCGGTGGAGCGACGGGCGCCCTCGCCCGTCCGGCGTAAGGACTAGCCCACCTTCGCCCCCGCACACCTTTCCCTCGCCGAAGCCTACGAACACTCGGGGCGGGCCGAAGACCCGAAACGGGAACGCGCACGAGGGCCAAACAAATCCTTGACGTTTGCGAGGAGCCAGCGCCCTGCCAGGCCACCAAAAAAATCAGGAGGCTCTTTCGAGCCTCCTGAAATCAACACTCTTGCAAAGCTAGAATATAATCTTGGCCGCAAGAGCAATCGTACGAGCATTGCTCGCAAATACAGAGTATGGATTGTTGAAGTTCTTATTGGCGGGCCGCACGTAGCTCTCGTCTCCAGGACCGGTTGTGTCGAATGAGTTAACGTCGTTCACACCAAGCCCGGCACCTGGATTGCTGCCAGGGATGAGCTGTGGATGGTTCAATATATTCGCGAACTGCGCCGTAAACGTAAACTTAACTCTTTCCGTGATGTTTATGGCCTTGGTTCCGGCTAGGTCTAAGTCATTGGTAGGCCGGGTAGCGAGAATATTGCGCCCGCTCGTGGCCAGGGCACCAGATCCCGCCTGGATGTAATAGGCAGAAGGGTTGTTAGCAAGATAAGCCACAATGGGGCCAGCGCCCGCTATGTCGCAAGCGGAGATCTGGCACAATGCGGTAACCCCGCTTCCTGTGCCCTTGACTCCACTTGGATTAATGATCACTCGGTCCCCTGCCGCGTCGCCATTCAGGTTGGAGTCCACACCGGATTGCGGATCCACCCACTCTGGAGACTCGTACGTGTAAATCGGGCTGAATTGCCAATTCCCGAGAAGATTCTTCTCGAGCCAACTTCCAGACTTGAAATACGGCAAGTCGTACACAGCCGCGATCGTGAGCCGGTGAGTCCGCGACAACGCCGACACCGACCTATCAATTCCCACATTCTGGAAGTCTTGCGGACGTCGCGGCGTGAGATAGGTGGAGAAGAAGTCCGCCGTGCCGTTGTCAATGTCCCGGCTCCAGGTGTAGGCCGCCTGGAAAGTCAAACCATTGCTGAATCTGCGGACCAGCGAGGTCTGCAGTCCATGGTAAACGGAGGCTCCGAGAGGAAGGTAAGCGGTAAGGGTGCTTCCGAAGGCGCATGGCATTTCCGCTGAACATCCGGGGCCGGTGGTGACATTGAGGAACTGTGCCGGAATATTGCCCGGGGCCTCCAACGCATCTAGAGTCAACGGAAGCGCGTTCAGTGCGGCCTGGGTAGGCGCAGCTAAGTAAGTTGGCAGAAATGCCGTCGGAGTCACGAGCGCTTGCTTGTTGATCCGGTCCTGATAGCTGAGGTGGACGCCGTGGGTTCCGACGTAATTAACTTCTGCCGTGTAGTTCTTGCCGAACGAGTGCTGGATACCCAGGTTCCAGTTTTCCGAATAAGGATCTTTTATGTTCGGCGGAAGGTAGCTTGAGGTAAGTGAAATAGCGGTGGGCCGATCGTAGATCGTGAGGCCGCTTCCGCCCCCGGAAAGGCCTCCGCCCGCCACGAATCCCGCATAGGGGTTGCTGGGATCGACGTCCTTCGTCGCGCCGACTTGCGGTGGCACGGCTAGAATCCCAATATTGTCGTAGAGCGTGTCATACGCCATGCCGAAGCCAGCGCGAATCGCAGTATTGCCGCTGGTTCCAGGGGAATATATGACACCGACCCGAGGCGCGAAATTCTTCTTCGGCGCTGCCGGTGCGTTGAAAATAAGTGGCGCGTTGCCGGCCTCCGGAATAAGAATGCTGGGAGTATTCGAGATGGCATTGAGACTCTGCCTGTCTTCGCCCGTGGGAGTGGTGGTGTACTCGTAGCGCAGGCCCAGATTCAAGCTCAGGTTCGCAGTTGCTTTGATGGTGTCATTCACAAACCAGTAGATGGCTTTCTGGTTTCCGTAATACGTACTCAAGCCCGAACTCCTTTCGCCAAAGCTGTCCGGCGAGAAGTCTTCCAGATAGAACTGGGTGCTATTCCATTCATAGTCACCCCGCGCACGCTGGGTGAACTGCTGCGGCGAGATGTACCAGCGGTACTCTGCTCCGAACTTCAGACTGTGCCTGCCCTTGACCCAGCTAACGTTATCCACAAACTGATAAAAATTCTGAATGGTGAACTGCGGGGCATTGGGATCGGGTCCAATGTTCAGACCGCCGCCCAAGTCGTACAGGAGGATGTTGGGAAATGCGTCCAGTCCGGGATACTTCTGAGGGCCGACCACATAGGTTTCGTCAAAGCGGTTGAAGCCGGTACGGAATTCATTCGAAACGTGGGGCGTGAAGGTGTGGAACTCACTAAGGTTGATCAAATCGTAACGTTCCGGGAGAGTCGTAAAGAAAGCTGGCAGCTGCGCATTGTTGTCGATCGCGTCAAACTTATTGTAAACGAAGCGCGCCCGGAGTTGGTCGGAACCTGAAATATTAAAGTCCAGGCTCTGGACAAAGTTCTCATAGTTTTGGAAGTTAGGGGGAACAATGGAGACGGGACCTGCCTCCACCGAGCCAGCAGCACACGCGCCATTTGCAGCCGCGCTATAGGTGCTAAAGGTCGTGCCCCCGTTGTAGGTTTCGCCCGTAGGCATCACGCCGTTGAACTGGATGCAGGTCGGGGTAGGGCTCGTCCCAGCCGGCGCCAGTGGCACATACTGTTTGAAGATAGCGAAGTTAGTCGCACTGAGGTTCGGATCGGCTCCGATCGCAGCCAATCCAGCTGCCGTTGGGGCAAACACCGTGGCCCCAGCGAGAGAAACTAGCCCGACCGGCTGGCGTTCAAAGTTCGTAAAGAAAAATAGTTTGTTCTTGATGATTGGGCCGCCGAACGTGGCCCCGTAGCGGTTGCTGTCGAACCGAGGGTTCGAGGTCAGCCCTTGCAGCACGTCAAAGTTATCCACCGCGTTCAGGTTCCTGTTTCTGAAATACTCGTAAACCGAGCCGTGGAAAGTGTTCGTCCCACTCCTGACTGTCGTATTGAACTGCCCTCCGGAGGAGTGGCCGAACTCGGAGTTGAACTGGTTCGAAAGCAGAGTGAAACCTTCCACAGCATCGTTCGGAACCGTAACCAATGCTCCGGTCACGGTTTTGTTGTTGTTGTCCACGCCTTCAATGGTAAAGTTGTTGTCGCGCGGGCGCATGCCACCCACCGATGGCCCCGTGCCGTCCCCCATGGCGCTGGCATTCGAAACGCCAGGACTGAGCAGCGAAAGATTCAATACGCCGGCTCCAAGTCCGCCTGCCGAGGTAATACCCATGTCCTGGGAATACAAGGTATCGTAGTTGCTGCCCAGCTGCGCGGTGCTGGTATCAATCGGGGGTGGCGCTCCAGAAACCTCGACAGTCTCCGCTGTCGCGCCCGGCGTCAACGTCAGGTTGCGAGTGCCGGTTTTGTTCAGCAAAACATCAACCTGCTCGCTGATGGTCTTGAACCCCGTCATCCTCGCCATGATCTTGTAGCTTCCGACCGGCAGGTGATCGAAACGGTATTCGCCAAGATTATTCGTCTTCATGGTCGCCACCGCATTGGTGCCCACGTTGGTGACAGAAACTTCGGCGCCAACTACAACTGCGCCTTGCGAATCAACCACCGTGCCGACGAGGTTGCCATCGATGTTTTGGCCATAGGCCACACCGGCGCTCAGCGCCAGCAAGCCAAAGAGCGCGAACATGAACGCCAACAGTCTCAAATTTCGCCTGCCTTGTTTCATAATCTCTTTTCCTCCTGAAGCTACTCAAAAACTAAATCCTGATGAAGAACGTCCCTTAGAGAACTAAGGGCCGAATTCTGCGCACTTCGCAGAACGCGCGAACTTACACGTGCAAGAGAGTAGTGCAAATGACTCGCCATAACAAAATATTTGCTTCGATGATTGTTTTCAATGATTTGTGACGAATGTTCTGTGCTGAAACTATCAAAATCCGTATGGAGTGGTTGGGTAGGCTATGATTTTTGGTATGCGACTGGTCTGATGTCGTCCACTGCTGGCTTGCCGACGGACAAATCTGGAGTGACGCGAACTCTATTCCAAATCGACGCCCATCGGATCGATGCGTGTGTAGCGACGGGCGAGACCACTAGAGGTTAATCTATGGAAACATGTAGATTGTCAGAAGGGTAACGCAATTGGTGGAGGCTATCCGGTTATGACCATGCCGCCCAACCACGGGGACTTCAACAGAGGCGTCGAGCTGTTCAACCGCGCCCACTTTTTCGACGCTCATGAAGTTCTCGAAGACGTCTGGCGCTCCCTGCCTCGCGACCGACCCACGCGTCGGCATCTCCAGGGGATGGTTCAGTTGGCGGTCGCTTTTCATCACGAGTCCACTGGCAACCATGTGGGTGCGCGCTCGGTTCTGGAGCGTGCGATGTGCAATCTCAACGGCGCGGACCGCTCGTTTCCCGACCTCGATCTCGACCGGCTCCGCACTGAGTTGGAACTCTGGCGGCGGTATCTGGATGATTCCGAGGGTGCGGGGGCGAAGAAAGACGGGAAGAAGAAAGACGAGAAGAAGTTGGACGGGCGGGACGTCCGTCGCCATAACGCCCCGGCCCTGCCGAGGATTATGCTGCGTCGCTAGATCGCCGATAGATAATAGATATAGGATCGCGCACTGACCGCGCCTGCTAGAATCTTGTTCTTGTGAAGTCCAGTCTCTCATCGCCCCGAAGTAAGCCACGCAAGACGCCACAAACGACGGCACGGAACACCGCGCCCGAGTCCGTTCCCCTCCTTGACTTGCGCCGCCAGTACGATGGCATCCACGAAGAAGTGCTGGCCGCGATCGCGCGCGTGTGCGATTCGCAAAGCTTCATTCTCGGTCCGGAGGTCGAGTCGCTCGAGCGTGAGATTGCCGCGCTGACGGGAGCTGCTTGCGCCGTCGGCTGCGCGTCAGGAACGGAGGCCCTCTGGCTGGCGCTCGTCGCCGCCGGTGTAAAGCCCGGGGATTCGGTCATGACCACAGCATTCAGCTTCTTTGCCTCGGCTAGTGCAATTGTGCGGGCGGGCGCAATGCCGGTTTTCGTCGACGTCGATCCCGGCACCCTCAATCTCGATGCGGCGCTCGTTGATCGTCAACTGCGTGATCGGCAACTGCGTGATCGTCAACTCCGCACAAAACCGCCCGAGAACCTTCGCGCGATTCTTCCCGTGCACCTTTACGGGCAGTGCGCCGATATGGACGCGTTCGACCGCATAGTTACGGAATATGCTACGGAATATGCTCAAGAATTCAAAGTTGCCATTGTCGAGGACGCCGCCCAGGCGATCGGCGCCGAGTGGAGCGGGCGCGGCGCGGGCTCGCTTGGTATAACCGCCGCCTTCAGTTTCTATCCCACCAAGAACCTGAGCGCCTACGGAGACGCGGGCATCGTCACCACTTCCCGTCCGGAGATGGCCGAGCGCATGCGGCAACTCCGCAACCATGGCAGTCCCCGGCGCTACTACCATAACGAATTTGGCTGGAACGGACGCATGGACGCCATTCAGGCAGCGGTGCTGCGCGTGAAGCTGGCACACATCGCGGACTGGAACCAGAGCCGGCGGCAGCACGCCGCGACCTATGACCATCTGTTTGCCAACGCCGGGCTGACTTCCAGCCAGACTTCTAACCAACTCAGCGCACCGGTGCGCTTGCTGGCGCGAAGCCCGCAAGCCAAACATGTGTTTCATCAATATGTGATTCGCGCCCAGCGTCGGGACGATCTGCGCAAATTCCTCGCGGATCGAAAAATTGGGTCGGAAATCTACTACCCACTGCCGCTGCACTTGCAGCCGGTCTTCTCCTACCTCGGGCTGAAGGCAGGCGACCTGCCGGTCTCCGAACAAGCCGCCCGGGAAGTGCTGGCCTTGCCGATGTTTCCGGAGTTGGCCGAGACCGAAATCCGGTGGGTGGTCGAGAGCATCGCCGATTTCTACTCGTGAACGGAGTTTCACCGCCGAGACGCCGAGGTCGCGGAGAACGCTTAAACAAGATTGTCATCCTGAGCGAAGCGAAGGACCTGCTTTTTCTCGGCGAACTCGGCGGCTCGGCGGTGACAGGGTCATCGCTTCCGCCGCACCCTTTGCTTCTGCGCCGTCCGTGCCGGCTCTTCTCCCGGCCCATACACTCGACGCACAATCGGCGTGTTGAGCTTGTATTTGCGCTCGGTAACGTTGCCGTTGTCGTCCTTCACACGAATGATGAACGTCGGCAACAGGCCTTCCTTGTCGAAGTTTTCCTGTGAAACGGTCACGGGTAGGACGCCTTCCATACGCTCGCGATAGGCCGTCTCATAGCGGTGGCGCTTCACGTTCCAGGTGAAGACGCGAATCTGGTTGAAGTCAAACGGCAGGCCATCCTTGGGTTCGGTCAGGACGGTTAAGTACTGCACGACTTTCTTGTCTCGATCCTGCACCTGATTCAGCGCGAAGAATGCAACCATACGCTGGCCTTCCGCGTATTGGGCGACGTCGAGCGGGAGGTCGAGATCAATCATGCGTCCCAGCACCCAGCCGACACGGTCGTGGGAGTCGCGCACCAGCCACCAATCTTCGATTACGGGAACAGGGATCACCGGCACGGGCTGTTTCTTATCGTTTTTCTGCAAATCACTGTTCTGCGAATTGCTGTTCTGCGAATTGCTGCCCGGCATAGCAGAGCGCGATGGCGGCGCAACCACTCCCGGCTTCTCCGCCGTGCCTCGCTTCAACAGCGATAGCTTCTCGCCGGTAGAAATCTGATAGAGATGTTCGGTATCACGCCCCGGTTCGACGTGCAGATTCGTGTCGTTGCGCGCCGCGCCCTGTGCCTGCACGGGATCGTTCTGGTTATCCGCGGTCAGCTTCTGGATCTGATCGAAGACTTCCTGACTGACGAGGTACCGTTGCTCCACCCATCCCGTCACGCCCGCTGCCGTGCGCACTTTGACGAAGCGGCGGTCGTGATCGAGCACTTCCACGCGCTCGCCGTTCTTCACCACTCCGGTTTTCTCATACACCGCCGCCACGTGGTCGCGCAGGATGGCCTGAACGCCGGAAACGTAAGCGATCTCGAGCACGCGTCCGCGGCCGCGATTGCAGCCCGCAAAAAATAACGTGCTGGCCAGGCAGAGTGCGACCGCCGACGATCGAAGTGTCGACGATCGAGGCAGAGATGTAAGGAGGAACTTCACCGGCTCGAACTTTTACTATAGCGCGGCGACGATGGCGCTGCAAAGAGATCCCCTGGTGAACTGGAATATCGAGCTCTTCAACACTCCTAGTTCGCCCCTACTAAGAGGGATCAATTGTGATGTTCGACATGTTGCTGGTAATTGTGTTGCCATTACAGGTATAGGTCGCAGTGACTGTCCCTGTCGCCGCCGCCGAGCCCGAACTGGGCGGAGAAATTGTGGCCAGTCCAGTTCCTTCGGCAATGGTGAGCGCCGAAGTTGTCGACTGCCATTGGACGACATCCGTCACGTCTAAGGTGGTCGACTTGTTGTTTACAGTCGCGATTAAGGACGCAGTGAACTGATATGAAGTCACAGCGGTGCTATCAGTGTAGGGCGCAGGAGCAATCGTGAGAGTGGAACCGGTGTTGACACAGACGTTAGCGGTCGCGGTTTGCTGAGGATCCCCCTCGTAATTAGCCATGATCGTCACAGGAGTTGTATTCAGCGCAATTCCCGACAGTTGTCCGCCAGTCGTTATACCGATCGTGGTGGGATCGCCGCTCGACCAGGAAACTTTGCCAGTTATATTGATATTTGTATCGCCCTGGTTGTCGGTTCCCCACGCGTTCATCTGAGTAGTTCCGCCGAGCAAAACGGTCGCAGTCGTCGGGGTGATTGTAAAGCTCGTGATCGTCGGATTGACGAAGAACCCGCGGCAGCTGACGCCAAAAGCCAGCGCAACCAGAACCGTAAAAGCCAGCGTCAACGCCAGTTTGCGCCCAGTCAACATAAATGATCGCCTCAGATAGCATGATTTTAGCAGAACGCCCGGCCTTCGCTCGATGCCCGATAGTGCATGGCTTGGGTCGTACCTTCGCCCGCCTTGCTCACCGCGTGCTCGGAGCGTTCTCCAGTAAAAGAACGGCGCGCAATCCTCAACTTGCAGTGTTTTCTGGGAGGCTGCAGATTCCCGGGGCTTCAAACAAACTGCATGGGTCCTTCGCTTCAGGATGACAGCATTGCAAGGAGATTAACTGGAGCCGACGGCTCTTTCCTATTTCGGCCGCTTCTTTCCCGCGTTCGCGATCCGCTCGTCGATTGGCTTGCGTGCGGCGAAGCCGTCGTTTGTCCCGTGCCAATGCGCGATCGCGGGCTCGCCCAGTTTCCAGCATAACAGGAGGATCTCGCCCTCCACCTTGCAGGGGAAATCGAGCAATCCGATGTCGAGATCTTTCACCTGCACGCCGGTCGCGTCAATTTCGGCGAGGGCATCCTTGATGCGCCGAATCGCCCTTTCGCGCTCCGCCTTGCGCCGCGCCAGATGGACCACATTCAGCATCATGCCGCCGTTAAGAAATACACGGTGCGCCGTCTCCTGCAACTCGGCATCCACGTCTTCAATCAGCTTCTTGCCGTGGATTGCCTGCCGGAGCAGCGATTCCAGAATCGGCAGGAGCATCTGCGCTTCATCGAGGGTAAAGGTGCGGTCGGACATGTATGTTTATTCTACCGGACTATTCCCGTACCTGCGGAAAGATCCAAATCCTCAACTTCGAGATTCCCGATTATAGGCATCCATCCCAGCCACGCAGAGCTTACGGCATCGCTAAAGCGATACCCTGATACGAAACCCTGTTTTCCCGCAGCCGAAGACGCGGCAAGCCGCGTCTCTACGGGGAATTAGACGCACCTTCATCCGACCGCCGCAACCAGAAATACGCGACCACCAGAAAAGCTACGCCCGCCACGCTATCGAGCGCGACATCCCACAGCGAGCCCATGCGCGACGGAATGTAGCTCTGATGCCATTCATCCAGCGCGGCAACGATAGCCGTCCCCAGCCAGGACAACAGCACCGCGCGCAACAACAAGGTATGAACTCGACCGAGCGTAGCCCACCAGCCACGCAGCAGCAGCAGGCTCAACATGCCGTACCCGACGACGTGTCCGGTCTTGCGCAGATAGTGATGGAAGATGAGGAAGTGGTAGAAATTGATGTTGCCGAACAGACGAGTCAATATTGTATACAGCGCTCTGCCGGTATTCTGTGCCGAAAAGAAATCAGTGGACTCAAACGCAATGAGGCCGATCCAGACGGTCGCCGGCCACCAGGCGCGCACAAGATTGGGACGAGACAGGGTCAAATCGGTCGTCAATTCGGCCTCGTCCCTCACTCAGCCGCGTAGTTCGGCGCTTCGCGCGTGATCATGACGTCGTGCACGTGGCTTTCGCGCAGGCCGGCGGCGCTGATGCGCACGAATCGCGCTTTCTGCTGCAGTTCAGCCACCGTTTCGCATCCGCAATATCCCATTCCCGACTTGAGCCCGCCCACCATCTGGTAGACGATCATCGCCACCGAACCGCGATACGGCACGCGGCCTTCAATGCCTTCCGGTACCAACTTGGCCAGCCGGTTCGACTCTTCGCCCACCACCGGTATCGCGGTCGACGCATCTCCATCCGAGTTCTGGAAATAGCGCTCGCTCGAACCCGCCGCCATCGCTCCCAGCGACCCCATGCCGCGATACGATTTGAAGGTGCGGCCCTGATACAGAATCTGTTCACCCGGGCTTTCATCCGTTCCCGCAAACATTGATCCGATCATCACCGCGGAAGCGCCCGCCGCCAGCGCCTTGCTGATATCGCCGGAATACTTGATGCCGCCGTCGGCAATCACTGGAACGCCCGAGTCGCGCGTAGCCCGCGCCGCCTCCGCAATCGCCGTGATCTGTGGAACCCCCACGCCGGTTACGATGCGCGTCGTGCAGATCGAGCCCGGCCCAATGCCGACTTTCACCCCGTCCGCTCCCGCGCGCACCAGGTCGCAGGCGCCATCAAAGGTCGCCACATTACCGGCAATCAGTTCGACCTCCGGCAACTTCGCTTTCACCTTCTTGACCGCTTCGATCACCAGCGTGGAATGCCCATGCGCGCTGTCAATTGCCAGTACGTCGACTTTCGCCTTTGCCAGTTCCTGCGCGCGCTCCAGGAAATCACCCGTTGCTCCGATCGCCGCACTCACCCGCAACCGCCCCTTATCGTCCTTGGCGGCGCCGGGATATTTCAGTTTCTTCTGAATGTCCTTAACCGTGATCAAGCCCTTCAGGATGTACTTGTCGTCCACGACGAGCAGCTTTTCCACGCGGTGCTCGTGCAGAATCTCTTCCGCCTGCTCCAGCGTCGTTCCCACCGGCACCGTGATCAGATTCTCCTTGGTCATCACTTTGCTGATCGGAATATCGAAGCGTGTTTCGAAGCGCAGATCGCGATTGGTCAGAATGCCGACCAGTTTTCCATCCTTCAGCGTGATTGGCACGCCGGAAATCTTGTATTTCTGCATGACGTCGAGCGCGTCGGAAACCTTCGCATCCGGGGACATGGTGACCGGATCCACGATCATGCCACTCTCCGACCGTTTCACTTTATCCACTTCATCGGCCTGCCGCTCAATCGTCAGGTTGCGATGAATAATCCCGAGGCCGCCCTGCTGCGCCATGGCAATCGCCATGTGCGACTCGGTCACCGTATCCATGGCGGCGCTGATGATGGGAATGTTCAGCCGGATGTGGCGCGAGATCTGGGTCTGCGTGTTGGTGTTGGCGGGCACGACTCCGGAATGTGCCGGGAGGAGTAAAACGTCGTCGAATGTGAGGGCCTCGGGGACTGGAAAATGGATCATAGGATTTTGGATTAATTCTTTATTGTAGGGAGCACGTGAATATCAAGCAAATGCAGTCCGGTGGGTCAGTTTCCGGGTTGCCGACGATCCGGAACCTATCCCATAGTGCTTGCCGAAATACGAGGCCGTCCACTTGCACGGACAGCCCGTTTTAGGGACATGTGCCCAGAATCGGCTTTGCGCCGTAGGAGTTACTGCTTAACGCTCGCCAGCAACTTGCGTTCGTCCGCCGTAGCAGGCTCAAATCTCCCTCCCAAGTATTTCGCCAGGAATTCCTCCGAGGCGGCATTGAAGGCCATGTTGTTGGCCGGTCGCGCAAAGCCGTGTCCTTCATCGGGGAAAACGTAATACTGAACCGGTTTGTCGTTCTTGCGCATTGCCGCCACGATCTGGTCACTCTCCGCTTTGTTTACGCGCGGATCGTTGGCGCCCTGGCCAATCAGCAGCGGTGCCTTGATCTGATCTGCCTTGAACAGCGGCGACTCCTCCTTGAGCACCGCTTCCGAGTCGCCCATGCGCTTGTGGAAAGTCGTCAACAATGTTGACCAGTAAGGTGGAATGGTTTTGAGTAGGGTGTTCAGATTGGACGGACCAACAATGTCCACTCCGCAGGCGAACGCATCCGGCGAAAACGTCACTCCGGCAAGAGTCGCATAGCCCCCGTAGCTGCCGCCCATGATGCAGACCTTTGCCGGATTGGCGATTCCCTGTTTAGCGACCCGGTCTTTGCCATCCAGCAAGTCCGTATGCATCGTACCCGCCCACTGGCGGTCGCCAGCATTCACGTACTGCTTACCGTAACCCGTCGAGCCGCGGAAATTAACCTGTAAAACCGCGTATCCGCGGTTAGCCAGCCATTGCGCGTAACGGTTGTAACCCCACTCGTCACGCCCCCATGGACCACCATGCACGAACTCCACCATGGGTAGGTTCCTGGCTTCCATGCCCGCCGGCGTGGTCAGATAACCATACAGTTTCATGCCATCGCGGGCGGTGAACTCGATAGGTTTCATCGCCGAGAGCGTGTACTTCTCCAATTGCGGCCGGTTGCTGAACAGGAGCGTGGCCTGTTGCTTCGACCGGTCGTACAGATACCAATACTCCGGCGCGTCATCGCTGACGAAGCCCACAATCCATCTGTTGTCATCTAAGCTCTGTGAGATCCCAGCGATATCCCCCTTGCGAACCTTGTGCAGAACCTCGAAATCGGCTTTTGCCCTGGCATCGATGAACACATATTCCGTGCGCTGCTTGGTGTAGCTGACCGCTTCCAGAGCATTGGTCTTGGGATTGTTAATGGTGCTGCTGACGTCGAACTGCGGATCTTCCGTGATGACTTTGCGTTTTCCGCTGCCCAGGTCAATCTCGAGCAAGCGAGCAGCGTTCACGTCAAGACTCGTCGTGATCCAAAGGGCTTGGTTGTCTGGCGAAAAACCGTTGACCCCGCCAAAGGTCTCGTCCGGACCCCACCTGATCAACTCGCGCCAGGGGGACTTGCTGTTATCACGAATCCGAATGATCGTTCCACCTTCGTCAGTCTGCACTTGCGCCGCACGGATCCGCAGAGCATTGTCGGCCTGCCAGCTTTGAACGTCTCCGGGGTTCTCGGTATCAAGTTCGACTTCCCCCGTTTTCAGATCAATTCGATGTACGTCAAAAAGCTTTGGATCGCGCTTGTTCATCTGCACTAGGATCGTGTCCGGTAAACTCCATTCGTAGGCGACAATATCCACACGAACCTTCTCGAAGGGTGTCATATCCTTCGTCTGCTTGGTAGCCAGATCGGTCTGATATAGCCGCCAGTTCTCGTCCCCGCCAACGTCCTGTACGTAGAGAATGTGCTTATTGTCGTATTGCCAAAGAAAATTTCGAATGCCCCGGTGTTTGTCAGCGGTCACCGCGCGGTCATCGGTTTTCCCGAGCGTGCGAATCCACACGTTCAGCACACCATCGACGGGCGCGAGATACCCGATCTGTGTGCCATCCGGCGAAATCTGGGGATCAGCGCGCTCCGGATTCCCGAACAGCACTTCGCGGGGAATCAGGGGCGTCGTGAACTTTTCCTGGGCGGCAACCGGACCGACGAACCATCCGCAGAACACCAGGACAACGACAGCTTGTCTCAGCATGCGCATACCGCCTCCAACATTCGTGACCATAATAGGCGCAAATCAAGGGATGGGTCTACGCACCAACTCCCGGTTCGCAAGACCCTGACCACCTTCAGAGACGAGTCAGCTTATAAGCACACACCCCAAGTCAATCGTGCGGAAGCTCGGTACCCGTTCACGCGGTTGTTTGGAGGCCCAAAAGATACGTGGTCCGCTCGGCACAACTTGGAACTCTGCGCCCGAGTGACGTGCAAACCGGAAACTAGGCCGCTGGATAGCTTCGCAACTAACCTTGCTGACTACTGCTGTCACGAAGTCCGATGAAAGACGAGCGTGTTATCTCCAGAAAAAAAGGCGTCCGTTATGGACGCCTTTGTGCCTGTTGGGACCTCGGCGACTACTCTTTCTTGTCGCTGCCCTCAGTCTTGCCCTCAGCCTCATTAGCAGCGATATCTTTCTGCACTTGCGCTTCGGCGTCGGCGTGTTCCATTGCCTTGCGATTCTCCTCGACGCGCTTGGCGCGGATTTCGGCGCGCTTCTGGCGCTTCTCATCGAGCACCTGCTCGCTGCCCAGCAGTTCGATGAACGCCTTTTCGGCGCCGTCACCCTTCCGCCAGGCGGTGCGCACGATCCGCAGATACCCCCCCTTGCGGTCTCCAAAGCGCGGAGCCACGGTATCGAAAAGCTTGCGGACCGCTTCGTCCGTCATCAAATAGGACGCCGCCTGACGGCGCGCCGCCAGATCGCCCTTCTTTCCGAGCGTAATCATCTTCTCGACCTGCGGACGCACCGCCTTCGCCTTGATCACGGTCGTCTCAATACGCTCTTCCATGATGATCGAAGTAACCATGTTCCGCAGCATGGCACGCCGGTGAGAAGTGGTCCGTCCTAACTTGTATCCCGCAACTTTGTGACGCATGGATCCCTCTTGTTTCGGTGGAGCGACGGGCGCCCTCGCCCGTCACCCCATCAAATCGTCAGTTCTACAGATCGTTGTCGCCGTACGCCGAAGCGGGCAGCACCTGGTTCTTGTTTCGGTGGAGCGACGGGCGTCCTCGCCCGTCACCCCATCAAATCGTCAGTTCTACAGATCGTTGTCGCCGTACGCCGAAGCGGGCAGCACCTGGTTCGAAGTCGGACCGGGCACAGCGTTTCCGTGCTCGTCGATCTTCATGCCCAGGCTCAGACCCATCGAGTTGAGGATCTCCTTGATCTCGTTCAGCGACTTCCGGCCAAAATTTTTCGTCTTCAGCATCTCGGCTTCGGTCTTCTGCACCAGTTCGCCGATTGACTGAATGTTGGCATTCTTCAGGCAGTTATAGCTGCGCACCGAGAGTTCGAGTTCCTCGACCGAACGGTTCAGGTTCTCGTTCTTGATCTCGGGCCTGCGCTCTTCGCTCGCCGACGCCGTCTCGATCTCCTCTTCGAAGTTGATGAAGATATTCATGTGATCTTTTATCAGCTTCGCCGAGAGTCCCAGCGCATCGCCGGGCGTGATCGAACCGTTCGTCCAGACCTCGACCGTCAGCTTGTCGTAATCGGTGATCTGCCCCAAACGCGCCGCTTCGACGGTGTAGTTGCACTTGCGCACCGGCGTGTGCACGGAATCGATCGGAATGAATCCGATGCCCAGATCATCCTCGAAATTCTTGTCCGCCGAAACGTAACCGCGGCCGCGTTTCAGGCGCATTTCCATTTCGAGCTTGCCACCCTCGCTCACCGTCGCGATGTAAATCTCCTTATCGAGCACTTCCACGTCGCCGTCGGCTTCGATCATGCCGCTGGTCACCACGCCTGGTTGATCGGCGCGCAGATAAATCGCCTTCGGACCGTCTCCCGCCAGTTTGAACGGGACCTGCTTCATGTTGAGGATGATGTCGGTCGCATCCTCGACCACACCCGGAATCGACTGGAACTCATGCAGCACGCCTTCGATCTTCACCGCGGTGACGGCCGCGCCTTCGATCGAACTCAGCATCACGCGCCGCAGCGCGTTGCCGATGGTGGTGCCAAATCCGCGCTCAAACGGCTGCGCCCAGAACATACCGTATTTGTCAGTGAGCGAACTGGTATCGCTTGCCAGCCGCTTCGGTTTTTGAAAACCTCTCCAGAGCATTATGTGTTTCTCCTCTCGGCCATGTGGCTCCGCCGCGGCTCTTTGAACCGGCCCAGGTTCAAATCAAGCGCCACTGCGGGCTGATCTGGCTCGAATGGTGGGCCTAACAAAATCTGCTGTAGAGACGCGGCTTGCCGCGTCTCTGTTTGCATATCTGCAGCCGCACGCGGGAGACGGGGCAAGCCCCGTCTCTACACGAGCGTGTTACTTCGAATACAGTTCCACAATCAGCTGCTCGTTCACCGGCAACTGGATGTCTTCGCGTTTCGGCAGCGCAATCACGCGCCCCTTGTGGTTCTCGCGATCGATCTCCAACCATACCGGCGCCGGCTGATGGCTGGCAAAATCCTTTGCGGTTTCGAGGATCGGCAGCTTGCGGCTGCTCTCGCGAATCGCAACCTCTTCTCCCACGCTGACCTCGTACGAAGGAATGTTTACTTTCTTGCTATTCACCTGTACATGTCCGTGACGCACCAACTGGCGCGCCTGGCGGCGAGAAATGCCGAAGCCCAGCCGGTAGACGACGTTGTCGAGACGGCGCTCGAGTTGCTCCAGCAGCTTCGCGCCCGTCACACCCTTGAACCGGACCGCGTTCTCGAAGTAATTCCGGAACTGCCGTTCCTGGGTGAAGTAGATGCGTTTGGCTTTCTGTTTTTCGCGCAACTGCAGACCGTAGCCTACAACCTTGGTCTTCTTGTCCTTCCCGTGTTGTCCGGGAGCGAAGTTGCGTTTCTCAATGGGACATTTGTCGCTGAAGCACTTGGTGCCTTTGAGGAAGAGCTTGATGCCTTCCCGGCGACAAAGACGACACACTGCATCGGTATAACGTGCCAAGTTGTTCTCCTTTGTTAGATGACCGGTTTACAGGTTTGGCTTCACCCTTCATCCCGGACGAAAATCAGTTCCCAGTTCTCAGTTCTCAGTTCTCATAAAAACCCAAATTCTCTGCGGCTCTTACTGAGAACCGAGAACTGGGAACTGAGAACTGTCGGCGCGTCTTAGACGCGACGACGCTTCGGCGGCCGACACCCGTTGTGCGGAATCGGCGTCGTGTCCTTTATGGACCGCACTTCGATTCCCGCCGAGGCCAGCGCGCGTACCGCCGACTCCCGCCCCGATCCCGGACCGCTTACCCGCACATCCACCGTGCGCACGCCGTGATCGCGCGCCATGCTGGCGGCGTTTGCCGCGGCCTGCTGCGCCGCAAACGGAGTCCCCTTGCGCGACCCGCGAAAACCGAGCGAGCCCGAACTCTTCCACGCCAGCACATTGCCGGTCATATCCGAGATGGTCACGATGGTGTTATTGAAAGAGGCCTGCACGTGCACCAGTCCGTGCGGAACGTGCTTGCGCTCCTTCTTTTTGAACTGCTTCTTCTTGCCTTTTTTCTCGGGCGCCGCGGCGCCGCCTGCTGCTGTTGCTGCTGCTGGTTTTGCCATGTGTTTAGAGTTCTCAGTTCTCAGTTCTCAGTTTTCAGTAAAACCGTTCTCCGCTTCAACTGAGAACGGATCACTGACAACTGACAACCGGTCTTAAGCTTTTGCCGTCTTCTTCTTCTGCGCGACCGTGCCTTTGCGCGGACCTTTGCGGGTACGAGCGTTGGTGTGCGTGCGCTGCCCGCGAACCGGCAGATTCCGGCGATGACGGAATCCGCGATAGGACCCGATTTCGATGAGCCGCTTGATGTTCATCGAAACGTCTTTGCGCAGATCGCCTTCCACCGCGCCTTCCGCCTCGATGACCTGGCGAATGCGGTTGACCTCATCTTCCCCGAGGTCCTGCACTTTTTTCATCGGGTCCACTTTCGCCGCGTCCAGAATGCGCGCCGCGCGTGAATTGCCGATGCCGTAGATGTAAGTGAGCGCGATATTCGCGTGCTTGTTACGCGGAAGATCGACGCCTGCAATACGAGCCATGATCCCTCTCTCTAAACAACTCGGTTTGAAAGGGCACGGCTTCAGCCGTGCCACCCACAGCCAATAAATTCACGGGCTTTAGCCCCTGAGGGCCTCGGCCATTAGCCTTGACGCTGCTTGTGTTTCGAGTTCTCGCAGATCACCCGCACTACTCCCTTGCGGTGGATGACCTTGCACTTATCGCAAATCTTCTTAACCGATGCCCTTACCTTCATAAGTCCTCACGTAGGGACGGCCGCCCTCGGCCGTCCAGCTGAGCGAAGCTCAGCAGATTACTTGTAGCGGTACACAATTCGCCCGCGATTCAGATCGTACGGAGAAAGTTCGACCGCGACTTTGTCTCCCGGCAGTATTCGTATAAAGTTCTTCCGCATCTTGCCGGAGACGTGCGCCAGTACCTGGTGTTTGTTTTCGAGCTCCACCTTGAACATGGCATTGGGCAGCGGTTCGACCACCGTTGCCATCACTTCAATCGCGTCTTCTTTACTCATCGACTCCTTGAAAAGCTTTTAGCTGTTAGCTCTTGGCCTTTAGCTAAAAGCCAAGAGCTAAAAGCTAAGAGCCTCTACTGGGTCAAAATCACCGGCCCTTTTCGAGTTACCGCCACGCAATGCTCAAAGTGCGCGCTGTAACTGCCGTCGAGCGTTACGGCCGTCCACTTGTCACTCAAAACCTTGGTCTCGGGACGCCCCGAATTCACCATCGGCTCAATTGCCAACACCATGCCTTCGGTCAACTCCGCTCCCTGACCCTTCTTGCCAAAGTTCGGAATCTGCGGCGCTTCATGCAGCTTTGTCCCGATGCCGTGACCGACAAATTCCCGTACCACGCTGAACCCGTTCGCTTCCACCAGTTTCTGGATCGCCGATCCGACATGTCCTACCGTGTTGCCGATCTTCACTTGCTCGATGCCCTTGTACAGCGAAGCCTCGGTCACCTCGAGCAGCTTCTTCAACTCCGCGGTCAGTTCCTCGCCCACCGGCACCGTGATGGCCGCGTCTCCGTAATACCCGTCGTACACCACGCCGCAGTCGATAGAAACGATGTCTCCCGTTTTCAGCACCCGCTTTTCCGACGGGATCCCGTGCACGATCTCTTCATTGATCGAAGTGCACAGCACACAGGGATAGCCGTAATATCCCTTGAACGCCGGCGCGGCCCCGAGTTCCGCGATCAGTTTCTCTGCAGCCTTTTCCAGGTCCATCGTCGTAACGCCCGGCGCCACCATAGCTTTCAGGTGGTTCAGAACCTGGCGGACCATCTTCCCGCTCCGCCTCATCTTTTCGATCTCTTCCGGCGACTTGCGAATGATCCGGCCTTCTTCCGAACTCATAATTGATTCTAGCTTCGTTCCATTCCCGGGACAGTTGACCTCAGGGCCTAAAGCCGTGCCCTACTCAAAGCCAACTCTTGCAATCACTTCCTAACATCTGTCCATGCAATGACTGTCAATCACGCTGAAAATCTGCGCCGCAACCTCTTCCATCGGCCGATCCGCATTGATCGCCACCAGCCGCCGTTGCGCTCGGTAGTAATCCGTTACCCGCCTGGTCTGCGAGTCATAGGCGGCCAATCGTTCCAAAATGACTTCTTCGCGATCGTCGTTGCGGATCACCAGCTTGGATTCATCCACATCACACAACTCGTCGACGAGAGGTGGCTGAAAATAGATGTTATAGAGCCGTCCACAGGTGGGACACGAACGACGCCCGGTAAGCCGTAGCAGTAATTGAGTATAGTCCACGAGCAACTGGATCACAACCGGCGGCGGACACTTCTCCGATTCTTCCGATTTTTCAAAGACCTCTTTTTCCAGGAATGCGTCGAGCCATCCTGCCTGGGCGGCTGTCCTTGGAAAGCCGTCCAGCACATATCCCTGTTGACAATCGGCTTCCCGCAGCCGGCTGGCCACGATGCCGTACATCAACTCGTCGGGAACCAGGTCGCCTCGCGCCATGATCGCCTTGGCTTCAAGGCCGAGCTCGGTGCCGCGCCCCACGTGATCCCGTAAAAGATCACCGGTCGATATCTGCGGGACACCGTAACGGTCGACAATCTGTTTGGACTGTGTGCCCTTCCCGGCCCCGGGAGGCCCCAGAAGAATCACCGGTCCAATATTTCGCACGGCCATCGAAATGGCCCCTTTTTACTCGTATTTCCCGTCGCGGAAATACCACCCTGCTCCGCGCCTGCAAAATCAGTTCCCAGTTCTCAGAAAAACCCTAGGTTCCGCAGGTCTTACTGAGAACTGAGAACCGAGAACTGAGAACTTTTTTACCAAGTCCGGCGTCCGCGAATCCGTCCGCTCTTCGGCGTGAAACCATCGTAGTGCCGCATGATCAACTGCGCCTCAATCTGCGTGACCGTGTCCATCGCTACCCCCACCACGATCAGCAGCGACGTTCCGCCAAAATAAAAATTCACTCCCAGGCCGTTCGTTATCCAGGTGGGCAGGTTCTCAAAGAAGCGCCCCAGCAGCGGAAGGTGGTTCAGCTTGATGCCGGCAATCATCCACTCCGGAATCAGCGAAATCAAAATCAGGTAGAGCGCGCCCACCAGCGTGATCCGGGTGAGAACATCGTTGATGAAGTCCGAAGTCCGCTTCCCTGGCCGTATGCCAGGAATGAAACCTCCCCACTTCCGCATGTTGTCCGCGACCTCGTTCGGATTGAACACGATCGAGATATAGAAGTAGGCAAAGAAAACAATACCCAGGCAATAAAGCAGCGTGTATAGCGGCTCACCCCAGCGCATCGCGTCCAGGAGCGGGCCGACGACTTTGTTGTTGTGGAACGCCGCACCCAGCATCTGCGGTAAAGCCAGAATCGAAGACGCGAAAATCACCGGCATCACGCCGCCGGCATTCACCCGCAACGGCAGGTGCGTGGATTGACCGCCCATCACCTTGCGTCCGACCACGCGCTTGGCATACTGCACCGGAATGCGCCGCTCGCTGCGTTCCACAAAAACGATAAACGCCACCACCGCAATCATCAGCACCAGCAGCATCAGGATGGCCGGGGCCGTAAACACTCCCCAGGCTGACGTGCTCGCCTTTTGGTACAGGTCGGCGACGCCGCGGGGCAAGCCCACTACGATGCCGGCGAAGATCAAGAGCGACATGCCGTTGCCGATGCCCCGTTCGGTGATCTGCTCACCCAGCCACATGATGAAAGCGCTGCCCGTGGTCAGCGTCAGCATGGTCATCAGGATGAAACCTGGCCCCGGAGTGTTGACGAAATCCCCCGCCTTCTGCAGGCTGATGGCAATACCGAACGACTGCACCGCGCTCAAAACCACCGTGAGATAACGCGTCCACTGCGTGATTTTCTTGCGGCCCATCTCGCCTTCTTTCTGCAGCTTGGCCAGCGGCTCATACACCACCGTCAGCAACTGCAGAATGATCGACGCCGTAATGTACGGCATGATGCCCAGCGCGAAAATTGTGAGCCGCCGCAGATTGCCGCCGCTGAACAGATCGACAAAGCCCAGCACCGAGCCCCGGTTCTGCTCGAAGAACGCCGCCAGCCGGTCGCTGTTGATTCCCGGCGTCGGGATGTGGCCGCCGATGCGATACACCGCCAGCAGGCCGAGCGTGAACAGCACGCGCTTGCGAAGGTCGGGAACCCGGAAGATGTTCGACAGCTTTTCGAGCATTACTGCAAGACCTCAAACTTGCCGCCCGCCTTGGTGATTTTTTCCTGCGCCGACTTCGAAAACTTGTGCGCATGCACGGTAATCGCCGTTTTCAGCTCGCCATTGCCCAGGACTTTGACCGGTTGCTTGTCACTCACCATGCCCGCCTTCTTCAGCACCTCGGGCGTAATTTCGGTCTCGCCGAGCGCCGCCAGCCGGTCTAGGTTCACCACCGCATACTCCTCGCGGAAAATGTTCTTGAACCCGTGCTTCGGCACACGGCGGTGCAACGGCATCTGACCCCCTTCAAATCCGCGCAACAGCCGCGAACCCGATCGGGACCGCTGTCCCTTGTGACCGCGTGTCGAAGTCTTGCCCATGCCGGACCCCATACCGCGTCCCACACGCTTCCGCTTCTCCGTTGCCTTCTTAGGTGCCCGTATCGTCGATAAATTCATGTCTTTCTCTCTGTAGAGACGCGGCAAGCCGCGCCTCTACAACTTAGCTTACGATCTCCACTAAGTGCGGGATCTTCTTCACCATGCCGCGGATCGCCGCCGTATCCGGCCGCTCAATCACCTGGTTCAGCCGGGTGAACCCCAGCCCCTTCACAACTTTTTTGTGTTTTACCGGAGTGCAGATCGCCGACCGCACCCACTTCAACTGAATCTTGCCGCTCGCCACCGATTTCGATGTCTTGGTTGTCATTTACAGCTCCTCCACCGACTTGCCCCGCAGCGCCGCGACTTCTTCCCTGTTCTTAAGCTTCTTCAGCGCGTCGAACGTCGCCTTGATCACGTTGTGCGGATTGTTCGTCCCAATCGATTTTGTCAGCACATTCTGAACCCCCGCCGACGTCATCACCGCCCGCACCGCTCCGCCCGCAATCACGCCCGTGCCTTCCGGCGCCGGCTTCAGCAAAACCATTCCCGAGCCAAAGCGTCCCAGCACCGTGTGCGGCACCGACGTTTGCGTCAGATTGATTCTCATCAGATTCTTCTTCGCCGCCTCGATCCCTTTGCGGATGGCCTGCGGAACTTCCTTCGCTTTGCCCGATCCGAAACCAACCACCGCCGCCGAAGGATCGCCCACCACTACCAGCGCCGCGAACGACATGTTCTTGCCGCCCTTAACCACCTTCGTCACCCGGTTAATCGAGACCACCTGGTCCTTTAACTGGAACGAACCCGCATCAAGTTTCTTAGTAACTCTTGGCATTCGTAAGTCTCGTTTCCGTTTTGTAATTTTGTAATCGGGTAATTGTGTAATTTGAAAGTCGCCCAAATCTTCAAATTACAAAATTACCAAATTACCAAATCAAAATTGCAGTCCTGCTTCGCGCGCCGCATCCGCCACGGCCTTGACCCGGCCATGGTAAATGTAACCACCACGGTCGAACACAACCTTGGTGACGCCCTTCTGTTTGGCCAGTTCGGCAATCTTTTTCCCAACCATCTTCGCCGACGCCACGTTGCCGCCGGTCACGCGCGCACCCTTCCGGTCGTCCGCAGTCGAGGCCGCAACCAGCGTGACGCCCTTCAGGTCATCAATCAACTGCACGTAAATATGGTTCAGCGACCGGTACACATTCAGCCGCGGACGCTCCGGCGTACCCATCACTTTCTTCCGGATACGATCATGCACCCGCTGCCGCGTCTGATTCTTTGAAGCGATTCTCAGCATGTTAAAACCTCAGATCCCTCACTTCGTTCGGGATGATCGCGGCGGGCTCAGACGCCCGCCAAACGCGATCACTTTGCTCCCGTCTTCCCAACCTTCTTCTTCAAGCGCTCGCCGGCGTAGCGCACGCCCTTGTTCTTATAGGGATCGGGCGGACGCAGCGACCGCATCTCCGCCGCCACCTGGCCAACTTTCTGCCGGTCGATCCCGTTCAGCGTCAGCTTGGTCAGCTTCGCATCCACCGTGCAATCCACGCCCGTCGGCAGCGGATACTCAATCGGGTGCGAGTACCCCAGACTGAATACCACCGTGCCCTTGCCTTTCATCTCCGCGCGGTAGCCGATGCCGACGATTTCCAGTTCCCTAGTCCAGCCCTTGGTCACGCCATCGACGGCGTTATTGACCAGCGCGCGCGCCAGTCCATGCACCGCCGAATGGGCGTCGTCCGGACGTATCGCCACCAGGTTGCCGTCCTTCTGCTCCATCGTGATGCCGGACGGAAGAGATGTATCCAGCTTGCCTTTCGGCCCCTGGACCATCACCGTGTTGCCTTCAATCTTGACCGTCACGCCCTTCGGGATCGCGATCGGCTTTTTTCCAATTCGTGACATAAGTTCAGCTCTTAGCCTTTGGCTCTTAGCTCTTGGCTTTCTGGCTGTTGCATCCCGCTTTAGCTAACGGCTAAGAGCTAACAGCTTGTTTTCTACCAAATCTCGCACAGCAATTCGCCGCCCAGGCCCTGCCGGCGCGCCTGCCGTCCCGTCATCACGCCCTTCGGCGTGGTCAGGATATTGATTCCCATCCCGCCCAGCACCCGCGGAATCTCGGTACGGCGCACATAGACGCGGCAGCCCGGACGCGACACGCGCGACAGGTTCGTAATCACCGCCTCATTGTTGTTGCCGTACTTCAAGTACACGCGCAGGACCTTGTGGCCCTCTTCTTCCGCTGGCTTGAAGTTCGCGATATAGCCCTCTTCCTTCAGGATGCGGGCAATCTCCGTCTTCAGCTTGGCAGCTGGAATATCCACTTTCTGGTGCCGCGCGCGGATCGCGTTGCGGATACGCGTCAGCATGTCTGCGACCGGATCGGTCAATCTCATCGTTTGCTTCTCCTCGAGCTGCCCGTTCGCTCCGCGTTCCGCGGAGAACCTGTCAGCAGCTTGCTTCTGTCGGTCGTTAGTCCCCAGTCGTCGTTAAGGAACCACTGACAACGGATAACTGACGACTGAAAACTGTTTCTTACCAGGACGACTTCGAAACTCCCGGGATCTCGCCCCGCAGCGCCAGTTGCCGGAAACACAGACGGCACAGGCCAAACTTCCGTAGATAGCCCCGCGGACGTCCGCAAATCTTGCAGCGGTTATGCTTGCGCGTCGAGAACTTCGGCTTCCTTGCGTCCTTCACTCGTTTTGCTGTAGTGGCCACTTAGCTTTTAGCTCCTGGCTGCTAGCTTCCAGCAACCCTGTTGTGTCCAATTCCGATTTAAACTTCTGCAATCTGACTTCTTACTTCTGACTTACGCCCTAAACGGCATCCCCAAATGCTTCAACAGCGAGCGCGCTTGATCGTCGCTCCGCGCCGTCGTCACAATGGTCACGTTCATGCCTTTCAGCTTGTCCACCTTCGCGTAATCAATCTCCGGGAAAATCAACTGATCGTGCAAGCCCAGCGTGTAATTGCCGCGCCCATCGAACGACTTCGTCGAGACTCCGCGGAAATCGCGCACCCGCGGCAGCACGATGCTCACCAACCGGTCAAAGAATTCGTACATGCGATCGCCGCGCAGCGTCACCATCGCCCCAATCGGCATGCCCTCGCGCACCTTGAACGCCGCGATCGACTTCTTCGCCCGCGTGACCACCGGCTTTTGTCCCGCAATCTGCCCCAGTTCATTCACCGCCGGGTCGATAAGTTTTGCGTTCTGGGTGGCTTCGCCCACGCCCATGTTCACGACGATCTTGTTTAGTCGCGGCACGGCCATCGGGTTCTTGAGTTCGAGTTCCTTCATCAGGGCCACGGAAACTTCCTTCTCAAACCGCGCCCGCAGCCGCGGCCGCTCTTTCGCCGCGTGCCGTGGAGCCTCCGGTCCAGCCTTCGCCTCAACCGGCGCGTGCCCCTTCTCGCCCTTGGGCGCTTTCGGCTTCTTCTGCTGCTCGCCTTTTTTTTGCTCGTCTGCCATTGTCGTTGCTGCCTTCTCCATCACGGTTTCGGAGTGGTTACCGGTTCGTGAGGAATTTTGTAATTTCGTAATCGGGTAATTTTGTAATCTTCAAAGCTCAAGGGTTTTAAATTACAAAATTACCCGATTACCCAATTACCAAATCACTTGTCCAGCGTCGTCCCGCACTTCTTACAGACTCTCACCTTGCGATCGCCACGCACTTCATGTCCGATCCGCACCGGACCGCATGTGGCGCACACCAGGGCCACGTTCGACAGAGGAATCGCCCGCTCCTGCTCGGCAATTCCACCCTTGATGTTGCGCTGCGGATTCGGCCGCACGTGCTTCTTCACCATCATCACGTGCTCCACCAGCACCTTGCTCTCGTCGGGAAGCACGCGCAACACGCGCCCTTCTTTTCCCGTATCCCGCCCGGTCATCACCTTCACGGTGTCATTCCGGCGGATGTCCACGCGCTTATGTTCAGTCGTAGTTGCTGTTGCCATAGCCAAATCCTTCTTTCCAACTTGTCATCCTGAGCGAAGCGAAGGACCTGCTTTTCGCTGCCCTCAAGCTACGACGCCCTAAAGTACTTCCGGCGCCAGCGACACAATCTTCAAAAACTTTTTCTCGCGCAGTTCACGCGCCACCGGACCGAATACGCGCGTGCCCACCGGCTCGCCTGCCTCGTTGATCAGCACCGCCGCATTCTGATCGAAGCGGATGTAAGTCCCGTCCCGCCGCCGGTGCTCTTTCCGCGTCCGCACGATGACCGCCTTCACCACTTTGCCCTTCTGCACCTGCCCATCCGGCGCAGCTTCCTTCACACTCGCCGTGATCACGTCGCCCAGGCCCGCGTTCAGGCCGGTCGAGCCGCCCAGCGGCAAAATCATCTGCAGCTTGCGCGCGCCGGAGTTATCGGCGACCTCGAGCATGGATCTCATCATTACGGCCATGTTCGTCTCCTTCTCCGCTGCTTAATTCTTAGCGGGCTTTCTTAACAAGCGTCTAGTGCTCAATGCCCGTACCGGCATCGATGTCAATCTCCGGCACCAGCGCCGTTCTCCGCACAATGTCCTTCAGCGTCCAGCGCTTCAGCTTCGACAACGGCCGCGACTCTTCAATCCGCACCGTGTCGCCGGGATGCGCTTCGTTGTTCTCATCGTGCGCGTAGAACTTCTTCCGGATCGAGATCACCCGCTTATACATCGGGTGCGCCTTCTTCCGCGTCACTTCGACCACGATCGTCTTCTGCATCTTGTTGGAGACGACCGTGCCGATCAGGATCTTGCGCCCCGAGTGTTTTTCGGCCTGGACTTTTTCGGCTTGAGCTTTTTCGGCTTGAACATCCCCGGCTTGGCTCGTGATTTCCGCCATCATTTCTTCTCCGTCTTGGTCTCCGTCTTGGTCTGCGTCTTATGTCCGGCCAGTTCCTGCTCGCGCAGCACGGTCTGGACGCGCGCAATATCCCGGCGCATCCCGCGAATCTTTTTCAGGCTCTCCGTCTGTCCCATATTCATCTGGAACTTCAGCTTGAAGAGTTGGTCCGCCAGATCCCGCTCCTGGTGCTTGAGTTCGACGTCGGTCAAGTTGCGAATCTTTTCTACCTTCATAAAATCGGCTCTCGGCTCTCAGCTGTCAGCTCTCAGTGCGTCCCAGTTTCTTCGCGACCGGAGCCTTAGCTTTTAACTTCTGCAATCTGACTTCTTACTTCTGACTTCTGACTCTGACTTCTCCTACAGCACTTCGCGCTTCACAAACGTGGTCCGCAGCGGAAGCTTGTGCGACGCCAGCCGCATTGCTTCTTTCGCGTCCGTGATCGAAACGCCTTCCATCTCAAACAAAATCTTTCCCGGCCGCACCACCGCAACCCAGTGATCGGGCGCGCCTTTGCCTTTGCCCATACGGGTTTCGGCCGGCTTCTTGGTCACCGGCTTATCCGGAAACAGCCGGATCCAGACCTTGCCGCCGCGCTTCACAAAACGCGTCATGGCCACCCGGCTCGCTTCGATCTGCCGGTCGGTGATCCAGCCCGGCTCGAGCACTTTCAGTCCGTATTGACCGAACGACAGCGTGCTCCCGCGCCAGGCCTTCCCCGTCATACGCCCGCGCTGCTGCTTGCGGTACTTAACTTTCTTCGGCATCAACATAGAATCAGTTCTCAGTTCTCAGCTGTCAGTTCTCAGGAAAAGAGATCCTTCGCTTCGCTCAGGATTTCGGCGCGCGGCTCAGTTCTTAGCCTGCCCTGAGCAACGAGCACAGCGAGGTTGCCGAACGGGCCGCGCAATCGCCTGAACTTCTGCATTCTGACTTCTGACTTCTTACTTTCTAAAACGCTCCCGTCGTGCTTACATCCCGCGCGGGCGTCGCTTCCCGCTTCTTAGCCGGCAGAATCTCGCCCTTATAAACCCAGACCTTCACGCCAATCACTCCATAGGTCGTGCGCGCCTCGGTGAAGCCATAATCAATATCGGCGCGCAGCGTGTGCAGCGGCAAACGCCCCTGCAAATACCACTCCGAACGCGCGATTTCATTGCCATTCAGCCGCCCGCTCACCCGCACCTTGATGCCCTTGCAACCAAAGCGCAGCGCCGAATCCACCGACTTGCGCATCGCCCGCCGGAAGCCGACGCGCTTCTCCAGTTGCAGCGCAATCGACTCCGACACCAGTTGCGCATCGAGCTCCGGCTTGTGCACTTCCTGGATATCGACATGCACCTCGCGCGTCGTCTTCTTCTGTAGATCCTGCTTCAGCTTGTCGATTTCCGCGCCCTTGCGCCCGATAATGATCCCAGGACGCGCCGTCTTGATAATGATCCGCAGCTTATTGCCCGGACGCTCGATCTCGACCGAGCTCACGCCCGCCGACTTGAGCTTTTCCTTCAGTTCGGTCTTGAGCTTATAGTCTTCAAGCAGCAGCTTGTCGTAGTCCTTCTCGACAAACCAGCGCGATTTCCACGGCTTGGTGTAGCCGAGCCGGAATCCGTAAGGATGAACCTTCTGTCCCATAATGTATGTAACTCCTAAATCCTTCTTTAGTCGCCGGTCGTCGGTCGCTGGTCGTTAGCAAAAGCAACCCAACCTGCCCGAACGACTAACGACTATCGACCAACGACTGCCCTATTTCTTCGCCGTCGCTTTCTTGCCAGCTACCTTCTTCTTCGCTGGCGCCTTAGCCTTGGCTTTCGCTTTCGGCTTTGCGGGAGCCGCGGATTTCGCCGTTTTCTCCCCCGCCGCCGTCGCCGTTCCTACCGGCGCGCCGTTCCGGTTTCGTTCCGCCAGCACGATTTCAAGATGCGCAATACGCCGCACATAGTGGTAGGCGCGCCCCATCGGCGCCGGACGAATCCGCTTCATGCGCGGCCCGTCGTTTGCCACCGCCTGCTTCACATACAAGTTATCGAGATCGACATCCAGGCCCTTTTCGGTGCTCAGAAAGTTCGCGTTGTCGATCGCCGACTGCAACAGCTTCCCAACCGTCGCCGCCACGCGCTTCTTGGTGAATGCCAGCGTGTTCCTCGCCTCTTCCACGCGCCGTCCCTTGATCAGGTTCAGCACCAGCCGCGCCTTCTGCGGCGAGACGCGCATGTATCGCGCTTCAGCTCGAAATTCCATAATCTCTTTGCCTTTAGCTCGCGGCTCGAAGCTGTTCTTATGCCTTCGGGGCAGCCGGCGCCGCCGGCACTATGGCTCCAGGTCCGCCGGGCACGCCCGCCGGTTTCGCCGCGACCTCGGTCGCCGCTTTCATGGAGTGCCCCTTGAATTGACGGGTAAAGCTGAATTCGCCCAGCTTGTGCCCCACCATGTTCTCGGTCACATATACCGGAATGAATTTCCTTCCGTTGTGCACCGCAATCGTGTGTCCCACCATCTCCGGGACAATCGTCGAGCGCCGCGACCACGTCCGCAGCACCTTCTTCTCGTTACGTGCATTCATGGCTTCCACTTTGGTCGCCAGGTACGCATCCACGAACGGTCCTTTTTTTGTTGAACGTGCCATAATTTCTTCTTCCTTGAAACCTTGAAGCTCTGTAGCCTTGAAACTTTGCCTTTAACCCTTCTGCCTGCGGTCTTTCACGATAAACGTATCGGTCCGCTTATTGTTCCGCGTCTTGTAGCCACGCGTCGGCTGGCCCCACGGCGTCACCGGATGACGTCCACCGGAGGTCTTGCCTTCACCGCCGCCATGGGGATGGTCCACCGGGTTCATCGAAACGCCGCGGTTATGCGGACGCTTTCCTGACCAGCGTGTGCGTCCCGCCTTGCCCCACGTGACGTTCTCGTGGTCCGTGTTCCCAACCTGACCAATCGTCGCTAAGCAATCGAGCAGAACCTTGCGGGTCTCGCCCGAAGGCAGCTTCACCAGTCCATAATCGCCCTCTTTTGCGATCAACTGCGCCGCGCCACCCGCCGAGCGCACCATCTGCGCGCCTTTGCCCGGACGCAATTCCACGTTGTGAATCGTCGTGCCCGGCGGAATATTCCGTAGCGGCAACGCGTTGCCGACCAGAATGTCCGCCTCGGGTCCACTCAAAATCTTCTGCCCAACCTTCAGTCCATCCGGCTGCACAATGTAACGCTTCTCGCCATCGGCGTAGCTCAGCAGGGCAATGCGCGCCGAGCGTCCGGGATCGTATTCGATCGTCTCAACCGTCGCCGGAATCCCGTGCTTGTCGCGTTTGAAGTCAATCGTGCGCAACTTGCGCTTGTTGCCGCCGCCCCGGAACCGCATGGTCGTGTCGCCGGAATTGCGCCGCCCGCCCGTCCGCAACTTTCCCTCAACCAGCGGCTTGTGCGGCTTCTTCGACGTAATGTCGTCGGTCACGAGCGTAGTGCGATAGCGCAGCGTCTGCGTTGTCGGTCTGTAGGTTTTGATTGCCATATCTAGCTCACTACTCTTTGTCGTTGGTCGTTGGTCGTTAGTCGTTCGCTATTCGATTCTCCCAGCGACTAACGACCAGCGACTAACGACTGCATTACAGATTCTGCGCGTACTCCGGCATCTTCTCGCCGCTCTTCAAGCGCACGTACGCCTTCTTCCAGTCCGGACGGTAGCCCGTGAATTTGCCCCGCCGCCGCTCTTTCCCCGGATAATTCGCCGTGCGCACCGATGCCACCTTCACCTTGAAGATCGCCTGCACCGCTTCCTTGATCTCCGTCTTCGTCGCTTTCGGCGCCACCTGGAATACCAGCGTGTTCTGGGTCTCTTTAATACCCAGGCCTTTTTCGGTGATCACCGGCTTCTGAATAATCTGATACGCGGATTTCATCAGGCCACCTCCGCTTTCGTCTTGCGCAGGCGCCGCGCCGGCTTCTTCTTTTCTTCTTCTACCGGCTCCGCTTCGTGCTGACGCCGCGTTGCCGACTTTTTCAGCGAATCCTGCAACTTCTCCAGCGCCGGCCGCGCAAACACCACGTGCGTGTAGCGCATGATGTGATAGGGATGCACTTCGTTCGCCCGCACCAGTTCGAGCCCGTCGATGTTGCGCGAACCGAGCTCCAGATTCTTGTTCTCCGCCGTCGAAATATCCACCAGGAGCGTCGTGCCTTCCACTTTCAGCTTGTCGAGCGCCTCGCGAAACAGCTTCGTCTTCGGCTCTTTCACGTCGAACGATTCCACCACCATCAGCTTGCCGTCGGCAAACTTCGAGGCCAGCGCCGAGCGCAGCGCGCCCAGCAGCTTCTTCTTTGGAAAGGCGTAGTCATAGGATCGCGGCTGCGGCCCATGCACCGTGCCGCCGTGGCGCCACAGCGGCGAACGGATGGAGCCGATGCGCGCCCGCCCCGTGCCCTTCTGCTTCCACAGCTTCTTGCCCGAACCGGAAACCCGCCAGCGGTTCTTGGTCGCATGCGTTCCCGCACGCGCGGAGGCGCGATAGTGCGTGATCGCCTCCCAGAGCAAGTCTTCGTTCACCGCCCCGAAAACTTCCTCGGCCAACTCCATCGTCCCGGCCTTAGCTCCGCTCAGATTGTAAATATCAATAGTTGCCATATTCTTTCTCGTGTGGGCGCGGGCGACTCGCCCGCGCTTCAGTTCCTACCCTTTTTTCGAAGCTCGCTTCGCCGCCTTCAACGGATCCACCGTCGCCGAACCCCCGAATCCACGGCGCTCTCGCGGCGGTTTCTTCGCCTTGCTTATGACAATATATCCGCCGTTCGAACCCGGAACGCTGCCTTCCACCACCAGCAGATTTTCGTCTTTATCTACACCCAAAATCCGCAAGTTGCGCGTCGTTACCCGGACATCGCCCATGTGGCCCGACATCCGCATTCCCTTGAACACGCGCGACGGAAATGCCGACGAACCAATCGAACCTGTAATCTGAAACATCGAACCGTGCGACTTCGGGCCGCCCGCAAAGTGATGCCGCTTCACCACCCCCTGAAACCCGCGGCCTTTGCTCACTCCGACAACGTCGACAAAGCGCTCGCCTTCGAAGATATCCACCAAAACCCGGTCGCCAACCTTGATCACGCCCTCGGTCGTCTCGCCCGGAGCATCGACTTCCACGTTGACTTCGCGCAGAAACTTCACCGGCGGCAGGTTGTGCTTGGCAAAGTGTCCCTGCATGGGCTTGGTCAGCTTCTTTTCTTTCACAAACTCGACGAGGCCAATTTGCGCCGATTCGTAACCGTCTTTAGTCTGGGTCTTGTGCTGAGTAATCACGCACGGTCCCGCCTGCAAAACCGTCGCCGGCCGCACATCGCCCTTCGAATCGAAGAGCTGTGTCATGCCGACCTTCTTGCCCAGAATTCCCGTAACTCTTGCCATTTCCTTCTCCATTCCCAGCATGGCTCGTCGATCATTCAACGACGGCTATTGGCTGGGCTGGTGTGGGGACGGGCGACTCGCCCGTCCAGCGCCCGCGCCCACACTATTTATGTTCCTTACCGAACGCCTTGATCTCCACATCCACACCCGCCGGCAGATCCAGCTTCATCAGCGCGTCGACCGTTTGTTGCGTCGGCTCCAGAATATCGAGCAGCCGCTTGTGGGTGCGGATTTCAAACTGCTCCCGCGACTTCTTGTCCACGTGCGGCGACCGCAGCACGCAGTACTTGTTCTTCATCGTGGGCAGCGGAATCGGTCCCGCGATTTGCGCGCCGGTGCGTTTGGCCGTCTCCACGATCTCGCCCGTCGACTGATCCAGAATGCGGTAGTCGTAGGCTTTCAACCGGATGCGAATTCTTTCTTTTCCAGTCACTGTGTCTCTCTCTTTGCTCCTCCCGGCGTCTCCGGGAGGAAAGAACTGGCGGCACGAAGCAAGCCGCTTGGTTAGTTTTTTTACTTCTGCACTCTTACTTCTGACTTCTGACTTTACTGAATAATCTCCGCGATCGTGCCCGCGCCCACCGTGTGGCCGCCTTCGCGAATCGCGAACCGCAATCCCTTCTCCATCGCCACCGGCGTGATCAGCTCGATCACCAGGCTCACGTTGTCGCCCGGCATCACCATCTCCGTCCCCGCCGGCAACTCCGCGATCCCCGTCACGTCCGTCGTCCGCAAATAAAACTGCGGACGGTAGCCCTTGAAGAATGGCGTGTGCCGTCCACCTTCTTCTTTCGTCAGAATGTAAACTTCCGCCTTGAACTTCGTATGCGGCGTGATCGATCCCGGCTTCGCCAGCACCATCCCGCGCTCCACGTCTTCTTTCGCGGTGCCGCGCAGCAAGAGCCCGGCATTGTCGCCCGCCATGCCTTCGTCCAGTTGCTTCTTGAACATCTCCACGCCCGTCACCACCGTCTTGCGCGTCTCCCGGAAGCCGACGATTTCCACTTCTTCGCCCACCTTGATCTTGCCGCGCTCGATCCGGCCCGTCACCACCGTGCCTCGCCCCTGAATCGAAAAAATATCTTCAATCGGCATCAGGAACGGCTTCTCCAACTCGCGCGCCGGCTGCGGAACGCTCTTGTCCACCGCCTCCATCAACGCGTCAATCTGCTTCTCCCACTTCTCTTCCCCGTTCAACGCCCCCAGCGCCGACAGCCGGATCACCGGCACGTCGTCGCCCGGAAACTGATAGCTCTTCAACAGTTCGCGAACTTCCAGCTCCACCAGATCCAGCAACTCGGGATCGTCCACCGCATCGCACTTATTCAGCGCCACGACAATGTACGGAACGCCCACCTGGCGCGCCAACAGCACATGCTCGCGCGTCTGCGGCATCGGTCCATCCGTCGCCGCAACCACTAAGATCGCCCCGTCCATCTGCGCCGCGCCCGTGATCATGTTCTTGATGTAATCCGCGTGCCCCGGGCAGTCGACATGCGCGTAGTGCCGGTTCGCCGTCTCATACTCGACGTGCGCCGTGGCAATGGTGATGCCGCGCGCCTTCTCTTCCGGAGCGTTATCGATCGAATCGAACGACCGGAACACGATCTTCGGGTTGTGCTTCTGCAATACCTTCGTGATCGCCGCCGTCAACGTCGTTTTGCCATGATCAATGTGACCAATCGTCCCTACGTTGCAGTGCGGCTTTGTCCGTTCAAATTTTTCTTTCGCCATTTTGCTTTCCTTTGTAGCGCCGGCGTCCCGCCGGCTTTCTAACGGGCGTCCCTGCCCGCGTCAAACCAAATCTCAAATTCGCCAAGTTTCGAGCCGGCGAGACGCCGGCGCTACCTCGACGCCGTCTTCCCCTGCGTTTTGGCGATAATCTCTTCCGCCACGTGACGCGGGGCTTCTTCATACCGCGCAAAATGCATCGAGTACTCGGCGCGTCCTTGCGTCGACGAACGCATATGCGTCGCGTACCCGAACATCTCCGCCAACGGAACGATGGCCTTGATCACCTGCGATCCGGCGCGGTGCTCCATGCCTTCGATTCGCCCGCGACGCGAACTCAGGTCGCCCATGATGGTTCCCGCGTAATCTTCCGGCGTCACTACTTCGACCGACATCACCGGCTCCAGAATCACCGGGCTCGCCTTGCGCGCCGCTTCTTTAAAAGCCATTGAGCCGGCGATCTTGAACGCCATTTCGTTGGAATCGACATCGTGGTAGCTGCCGTCGTAGAGCGTCGCCTTGATGTCGACCATCGGATAGCCGGCGAGAACGCCGCCTTCCATCGCCTCCTGCATGCCCTGATCGATCGGCTTGATGAATTCCTTCGGCACCGTGCCGCCCACGATCTCGTTGATAAATTCGTAGCCCTTGCCCGGCTCGTTCGGGTCGAGGTAGATCTTCGCGTGTCCGTACTGACCGCGGCCACCCGTCTGCCGTATGTACTTGCCTTCCGCTTCCGCATGCCTGCGAATGGTCTCGCGATACGCCACCTGCGGCTTGCCGACGTTGGCCTCGACCTTGTACTCGCGCATCATGCGGTCGACGATGATTTCCAGATGCAACTCGCCCATGCCGCTGATGATCGTCTGCCCACTATCCGGGTCAGTGTGCACCTTGAAGGTCGGATCTTCTTGCGCCAGTCTCGCCAGCGCCATGCCCATCTTTTCCTGGTCGGCCTTAGTCTTCGGTTCGACCGCAACCGAAATCACCGGCACCGCAAACACGATCGACTCGAGCGTTATCGGATGCTTTTCGTTGCAGATGGTGTCGCCCGTACCGACGTTTCTGAGGCCTACTACGGCGCAGATGTCTCCGGCGAGAATTTCCTGAATGTCTTCCCGCTTATTGGCGTGCATCTTGAGCAGGCGCCCAATGCGTTCATGCTTCTGCGTGCGCGAGTTCATCACCGACTCGCCGGAATTCAACTGTCCCGAGTACACGCGGATAAACGTCAACTGGCCGACATACGGATCGGCCATGATCTTGAATGCCAGCGCCGAGAACGGCTCGTTGTCGTCAGCTTTGCGCGTGATCGTCTTTCCCGTGTCGGGATCGAGGCCATGCGTCTCTTTTGTGTCGAGCGGCGAAGGCAGGTAATCCACAACCGCATCCAGCAACGGTTGTATCCCTTTATTCTTGAACGCCGTTCCCACCACCACCGGAAACAGCTTCAGCCCGATTGTAGACTTGCGCAGCGACTGCTTCAGTTCGTCCGCCGAAATCGCTTCGCCTTCCAGAAACTTGTGCAGAATGTCGTCATCATTTTCGGCGACGGTTTCGACCAACTGGGTATGGAACGCCTCGGCCTTTTTCTGCAGGTCCGCGGGAATCTCGGTGGTCTCGTACTCTGCGCCTATGGTCTCGTCTTGCCAGATGACGGCCTTCATCGCGACCAGGTCCACTACTCCGCGAAACTTGTCTTCTTGCCCAATGGGGATTTGAATCGCGACCGGCTTGGCGTTGAGGCGCTTGCGGAGGGTGTCGACGGCATGCTCAAAATCGGCGCCCATCTTGTCGATCTTGTTAATGAAACAAATTCGCGGAACGCCGTACTTGTCGGCCTGTCGCCACACTTTTTCCGACTGCGGCTGCACGCCATGCACCGCGTCAAACACCGCCACCGCGCCGTCCAGCACGCGCAGCGAGCGTTCGACTTCGGCGGTAAAGTCCACGTGGCCGGGCGTATCGATAATGTTGATGCGGATGTCGCGCCAGGTGCAGGTCGTCGCCGCCGACGTAATCGTAATGCCGCGCTCCTGCTCCTGCTCCATCCAGTCCATGATGGCCGTGCCTTCATGCACCTCGCCGATACGGTGCGTCTTTCCCGTATAAAACAGGATGCGCTCCGTCGTCGTGGTCTTCCCGGCATCGATGTG
>Ga0208821_1000365_pt1 | contig 37095 bp, 39 predicted proteins | sample June2015DPH_20_5_FD_184720 | JGI IMG/M metagenome (GOLD analysis project Ga0208821, IMG submission 184720) | Peatland microbial communities from SPRUCE experiment site at the Marcell Experimental Forest, Minnesota, USA - June2015DPH_20_40... | ecosystem: Environmental > Terrestrial > Soil >...
GTAGGTAGGAGTCTCCCATGACGATGGCAAGGATAGTCTCCGTTGCGGTGCTCTGTATCTCGGTATGCAGCGCGTTGGTGGGACAGCGCACGAAAGAGGAAGAGGCCGTCGAGAGACGAATCACGGACACTTTGCACCAGATGTACGAGGCAGAAAGGCGGAGGGACCTCAAATTTGTCTTATCTCACCTCGCCGACGATTTTGCCGAAGTTGCAGGTAACGGAGGCGTGTATCACCGTGTGGACATCGAGGCGGAATGGTCCAACGTGGCACTGCACGACTACAAACTCTCGGACTGCGCGTTCAAGCTGATGACCCGCGATTCCGCGTACTTGAGTTGCAAGATGGAACTGGATGCGACGTACAAGGGGCAGCCATTTCCAAGCCGTCTCCGGGTGACCACTGTGTGGACTCGTCACGGAGGCGAATGGTCGATACGGTTTGAACAGGGAACGACAATCCTCGAACCGTCGAATAGCAAGTAGGGAAATTCCTCACCTCCATTCAAATCTCCATGAAAGTGTTGCAATCGGCGATAGCACTCATTGAGAATTTCAGCCCGAATGGCGGGTGGCCCGGCCTTCGGTTTTGGTTTCCTCTCCACTGACACAACTGTGGGTGCCCCGTCCTTGCGTCCTTTGCAAGGGCGGGTAGCGATACTGCCGATACGACATGGGTTCGTCCCGTTGTGCGAACATTTCCGCTCCCACCCTTCGCGAAGTGCGCGAAGGATGGGGCACCCCCTGTGTTGTTTATGGCAGCGAAATCAAAAGCCTGGGCCACCCGCCAAGGAAGACAACTTAGTTTGTCAGTCGGACTAAGTCTGTGACGTGTGACATCCCCACTCAAGCCAAAACCAGGCTTGAGTGGGCCACCCGTCGGTCGGTGGACGGCCCCTAAAGAGGCGTCTTATTTCGAAGAACTGACGGTATCGCTGACGCGATACCCTGATACGAAATGTGCTGCTAGCGCGGGGCCGAGCTTTGCTCGGCTTGGACGGCCGAGGGCGGCCGTCCCTACGTGGGCGGGGCCGCGGGTTTGACAGATCACGTTTAATCCATTGCTGAACTACTGGCCGCGGCGTAACATGGTTGCGGCCTCGATGCGCTTTTTCCCCAGCTTCTTCTTCCCCAAAGGAGAGCAAAATGAACCCAGGACCCTGTATATGGGTCGGGGCATCTGGTGTCCAATACACCTATTACATTTCCGGCCTACTTCCAAACTTCGATCCAAACCAGAACGGGAATTACATCTACTGCAAAAAGGTCAACAATCTGTGGTCACCGATTTACATCGGACAGGGGGATTTGCGCGACCGAACCGAAAATCATCCCGAAGTGGAATGCGTTGCTTGTAAAGGTGCAACGCATGTTCATGCCCACCGGAACGAGCGCGAAGCAGACCGGAAACGTGAGGAAGCGGACCTCCTGGCAAACTACCCACAGGCTTACGCGCCGACCGGATGCAATGAAAAGGCCGGAGGTTAATCTACGGTAGGGCCGTTGGCTGGCACCTCCTTGATCTGCCCTTTTACGATCAGGTTTTTGTAAGAGGCGAGACACTACCCTTAAGGATGCATCCACGCACCCATGAATTTCTCCTGCTACAATCGCTAGCTTTATGATTCAAGGGAACTTCCTGCCCGACAGAAACGTAGTTGTCTTGTACTGTTAAAGACGGATCAGCGGACGGTCGGTGTCGGCCCCTAAAGGGGCGTCTGATTTCGAAGAACTAACGGTATCGCTGACGCGATATCCTGATACGAAATGCGCTGCTGCTGGCGGGGGGCCGAGCTTTGCTCGGCTGGACGGCCGAGGGCGGCCGTCCCTACGTGGGCATGGCTTGGACGGGCGAGACGCCCGTCGCTCCACTAGGTAGGAGTCTCGGTTGGAAGAAGCCCAGATTGTCGGATTGCTGGTCCGTCGCTGCGTTGGGGGCGATGCCGCGGCCTGGGAAGAGATTGTGCAGCGCTATCACCGCCGTATTTATAACATCTGCTACCGCTTTGCCGGCGATTCCGAGAACGCGCAGGACCTCACCCAGGAGGTCTTTATCAAAATGTATCGGACGTTAAACACATACGATTCCGGCAAGGGCGCGCTCATGACCTGGGTCACAACCATTACGCGCAATCTGCTGGTGGATCACTTCCGGAAGTCGAAAGGCGACCGGATCACGGATTCGCTGGATTCAGCGCCCTCCGAGCATGAAGATGCGCAGCCCCTGAGCGAGCGGATCCGGGACCGGGGGCTGCCGCCGGATGCCGCGGTGCAGAGCCGGGAAACGCGGGAAATGGTGCATTTGGCGCTGCAGAAACTGTCTCCGGAGCTGCGGGAGGCGCTGATTTTGAGGGATTTACAGGACATGGACTATCGGGAAATTGCCACGGCTCTGAGGGTTCCGGAGGGAACCGTCAAGTCAAGAATTAACCGGGGACGAGCGGAACTTGCGCGGCTCCTACAACGTACATATAGGCAGGTGATGTGATGCCAGATGAAACCAAACACGAGACCCCCACCCCGCCCGGCCAAAACCGGGCCGGTCGGGGACCCCAGATCGAGTGCGCGGAGTTCGAAGTGCTGCTTAGCGCTGCTATCGACGGCGGCGCCCTGGAGGGTGAAGGGCAGTTGAGTCCGGCTCGCCGGGAGAGCTTCGAAGCTCACCGGCGGGTCTGCGCGATTTGCGGTCCGCTGTTTGCGGACGTGCAAGCGGGGCACGAGTGGCTGCGGGCGTTGGCATTGGAGCCGGTCGAGCCTCCGGTGAATCTGGTGCACAACATTCTGGCGGCCACCAGTGGAGTTGCGAGCACGCGGCCGCTGGCGGCAAGGCGCGACGGCAGGACGACTCCCTTCGCGGAGCGGGCGCGGGAGTGGTGGGATTCCTTCGCAGCTTCATACTTCAGACCGGTGGCGGCCTTTGTGCGGCAGCCGCGGGTTGTGATGTCGTTCGGGATGATCTTCTTCTCGTTCTCGCTGGCGCTGAGCGTGGCGGGAGTCAAGGCGTCCGACGTGGCGAAGGTGAACCTGCGGCCGGCGGCGTTGCGGCATGCGTACAACGATGCGGAAATCAAGGTGGTGAAGTACTACGACAATATCCGCTTCGTGTACGAGATCGAATCGAAGCTGCGCGAGCTGAAGCGGGCCAACACTCCCGCCGAGCCCGGCCCCGAGCCACCGAAAGAAAATCGCAAGAACAATACCAGTGGACAACCAGAGGAGAGACAGGACCGTAACTACTCCCAGGAATACAACCAGCCGGTGCTCGCCGCGCTGCGGGACGGGGCCCCCATGACGCCGGTTTTGCGGGATGGGGCGGGGGATGCTTCACCTGCCGTGACGGTAACCACAAATCGGAGGTTTGTATGAACTGCGCCAATCATGCGGATGCGTCAGCGGTGGCCTATTGCCGCACTTGCGGAAAGGCACTGTGCGAGAAGTGCATGCGTCCTGTGCGGGGCGTGATCTATTGCGAGGATTGCCTGGAAGCGAGGATAGGAGGCGTTCCGGCGGGGACTTCTGCTGGCAGTCCGGGATTTGTTTCCGGCGGCTACTCCCCGACGGGGCCCTCCCCGGCAGCGCCCGGGCAGGTTCCCCCACCGCCTCCTCCGGGAAGCGGCGGTGGACCGAACCCGACCGTGGCCGGAATTCTTGCCGGATTTTTTCCTTTCGGCGTGGGCGCCGTGTACACCGGGCAATATGCGAAGGGACTGGCGCATCTGGCGATTTTCGTTTTACTCATCGCCGGGTGCTGCGCTGCCGACAGCGATCACTTCACGGCTCTGGGCGTTTTCTGTGGGCTCGGTATAGCCTTCTTCTACTTCTATCAGATTATCGATTCCGTGCGCTCGGCAAGAGCCATCCAGTCCGGTCTGCCCGCTCCCGATCCTTACGGTCTGGGAGCAAACTTCGGGGGCGGAGCTAAGATCGAGGCCAGGGAAATCCCGGTGGGCGCGATCGCGCTCATCCTGCTCGGCGTGCTATTCCTGCTGCATACGATGGGGTTAGGACTTGGCCTCGACCGCTACTGGCCATTGATTTTGATCTTCCTCGGCGCCTGGCTCTTTGCCCGCAACTGGGGCCTGGTGGGCTTGTGTTGTACGGGCTGCCAGTGTGTGCGCTGCCGCACCGGCCGGCTCATGGGCCCCGCGATGCTTTTGACCGTGGGCGTCCTCCTGCTGCTGCAGAGCCTGCATGTGGCGAACTTTGGCCGCACCTGGCCGATGATTTTGCTGGTGGTTGGCGTCGTGAAGTTGCTGCAGGGAAGCGCGTCGGTGGAGGGACACATCCCGTCGCTGGGGACGGGCACGAGCCCGGGAGGCGGCCCGATTCCTCCCCCGCCACCTGTTGCACCCGCTCCGCCAGTTCCGCCAACGAGCGAGGTGAACCGTGGCTAGCCCAACGATAACTCCGACTCCGACCCCGACTCCCCCGCAGCGTTCGATCGCCGGGCCGGTCGTGCTAATCCTGCTGGGAGTGCTGTTCCTGCTCGGGACGATGGGCGTACTGAACTGGCACAGCCTGTGGACGGTGTTCGCCCGCTTCTGGCCAGCCCTGCTGATCCTGTGGGGCGTGATCAAGCTGATTGAATACGAACGGGCCAAGCGCTTGGGCCTGCCGGCGCGCGGCATTGGCGTGGGCGGCGTTTTCCTGATGCTGTTCCTGATCGCGGCCGGACTGACTGCAACCCAGTTGGCACGCGTGGACTGGAAGAGCGTCGGGGAACACACCAAGATTGGCGATGTTGGAGAGCTGGACGAGATCTTTGGCGGGTCGGCCTTCGACTTCAGCGACGAGCTGAGCCAGGAAATTCCAGCGGGCAGCACGCTGCACGTGAATGACGACCGGGGCACGATTACGGTCAATGTGGCCGACTTTAAAGCGAACGACAAGACGATGAAAGTCTCGGTGCGCAAGAAAGTCCACGCGGAAAAGCAAAGGGACGCCGAGAGCTACAACGGCAAGACCAAACCGACGATCACGGTGGAAGGCAAGCTGGTCACGCTGAACGCCAACACCCAGGGCGCAGGCGATAAAAGCGTGGCCACGGACCTGGATATTTATGTGCCGCAGAATACGGCGCTGGTGATCACCTCACGCCGAGGCGACGTGACCATCGCGGGTATGACCGGCAATGTCGAGGTCAACCACCGGGGAGGCGGACCGTTCGGCAAGCAGACGGTCAATATCAGCGACCAGACCGGAAACGTGTTGCTGGATCTGGACGGCAGTTCCGTCCGGCTGGGACAGGTGAAGGGCGATGTGACCATCCAGGGCAAGGTGAACGAAGTAGTGGTGGAAGACGTGGATGGCGCCGTCCATATGAATGGAGAATTCTGGGAGAGTACCCGCCTGATGCGCGTCAGCCAGACGGTCAGCTTCCATTCTTCGCGCACCGACATGGAATTCTCGCGCCTGGATGGCCGGCTGGATCTGGATTCCGACGACCTGCGCGCCGATTCGCTGACTGGACCGATGCACCTGACGACACGGTCGAAGGACATCTCGCTCGAAGGTTTCTCGGGGGATCTGCGATTGGAAGACGTAAACGGAATGGTCACGGTGGGGCTGCGCAAGCCGGGGAACATCCAGATTGATAACCGCAAGGGCGACGTGCAGGTTTCGATCCCGCCGAATACGCCGATCAAGGTGGAGGCGCGCACCCGCGAAGGAGAAATCGAGAGCGACTTCGATGAGATCAAAGTCGACAAACGCGACCACCAGTCGAGCGCCAGCGGTGCAATTGGAACCAACGGCCCGCGGCTGGTGATGAACTGCGATAAGGGAGCGATTGAGATTCGCAAAGGCACGGTCACAGTCGCTGCTCCAGTCGCGCCGCCGATTCCGCCGGCCACGCCGGCGAAACCGGGCAAGCCAGCGAAGGCGCTGCCGGCACCGAAGGCTAAGCCGGTGGAGAGTGAGAATTAGGAAAGCAGGTCTCAGGTGTCAGTTCCACGCCTTCCCTCACAATCAGGGTTGTGAGTGTAATCGCCCGCTCTCGACACTTATTGGTCTCCCACCGAGCTGGAGCGCACAGCGCTGCTCCAGCCCGGTGATCCTAGGGAAAAGACCTGCTTCGGTCAGGCGGCGAGGGCCTTCTCGAAGTGCTCACAGAGGGTGGTCTCCACCATGTAGTACTTGAAGGTGATGGGGGTGGTGAGATAGGGCTTGAGGATTTCCTCGACTTTCGGGAACCACTCCCGCTCGTAGCGCTCCGCATCCTTCTTCTCAGTCCACAGGCTGATGGTGATCGCCTTCTCGTTCTTGATCTCGGGGAAAAAAGGCAGCATTTCCAGGAAGCCATGCTGCTTGGTCAGAATGGGCAGAACCTCGTTCTTGATGACCCGGACGAACTCCTCTTTCTTCTCCAGCTTCGGGACGAACTCCAGAATACGTGCAAACATGATGAACTCCTTTCATGAGTTGCAATGAAGCGTTGGACTGAAAGTTAAAGCACAGGGTCACAAGGCCGACCCGCGGCCCGTGGGGGAAGCGGGGCGGGATTGCAGTAGATGAATGCTTCGCCTCAGGGGGTGCTGCGTCTCAACGGGCGGGGACTGCTCTTCGGAGAGGCGAGGCGATGATTCGCCCATAAGTGTACTGCTGTGGCGAATCTCTGCAAGAGGCAGGCATCACCGTTCAGTGTGATGTGATTCCGCACGCGGGTTGGAACACATGGGAGGCGGTGTGAGAGGCTCTTAGCCTCTATGGTTGGCGTAAAATCCCGTTAACACTCATTGACCCCGTTGCCGTCGCGGGGTGGGCATAAAATGGGTGTCGTTCGAGGTTAAGAGGGATGAAAAACGAAAAAAGATTCTTGATCTCACCGGTTCAAGGAGATAACCCATGCATCGCTTTGTGCTGGTTTTGCTGTTGGTGAGTTGGTTTGTAGCCGCTCAGCAAGCGAAAACCCAGGGTCATCCGACTTCTGCCCGCGCCTCGGGCAAGGCGCTGTTCCGGCAGTACTGTGCTTCGTGTCACGGCGACGACGGCAAGGGAGGGGGACCGGCGGCGGTCGCGTTCAAAGTTCAGCCTCCGGACCTGACCGCGCTGAGCCGACAGAACCGCGGCGAGTTTCCCAGGGACCGCGTGATTCAAGCCATCCGCGGGGATCGCATGCAGAGCGCCCACGGCTCCACCGATATGCCGGTTTGGGGCCCTGTGTTTCTGGCCCTGACTGGCATGAACCAGGTCGAAGTGGAGAGGCACATTAGCGATCTGACTGAGCAGATCAAGTCAATGCAAGTGAAGTAAAGCTGGGGCAAAGCGTGGGCCAATCTCTCAAACCGGCCCGTCACATCGCGAGGCAGGGTCTCACGAAGAAAATTCGTGAGACCCTGCCGGAGGAAAGGGCACAACAGAAAATCTAGAGGCGTAGTTTGCGGCGAACCACTCCAGCCATGGCAAGGACTCCGCTGCCCATCAGCAGCAAGCTACTCGGCTCGGGAACCGTACAAGTCGTGGCTTGCAGTTGATCAATGAGGACGTCGCCTGGGCCGGCGGTAACAGTGAGCTGGCCGTTGTCATGAGCGATCATATCCGAGTACAGAGACATGATGCTCACCGGCTTGAAGTCAACGCTTGAGTTGAAGGTGATGCAATCGGCATACGCGTCGCAAACGTGGCCGAGTTCGCCCTCTTGAATGCTGCCCAGCATCAGCGTGAGGCTGGTGACGTCCTTGGAGAACAGGCCACCGAGGTTCAAGACGATGGACTGCCCGGCCTCGATCTCATGATCGCTTTCGCCGACTAAGCCCAAACCAGTTTCATCCCCTCCACCGACTTTGTAATAGAGGTCTGAGCTGCCAGTGGCAATGATGTTGATGCCGCCCTCGGTATAGGTGTGCGTAGTAGAGCCCAGACTTGCATTGGGCGTAGTAGCAAAATCCCAAGTTATCGTGCTAGCAAACGCCGCAGGAGCCATCACGCACGCAACGACGAGAACGATCAGTGGCCAGAATTTCATCGGTTTCGGGTTCCTTCCTTCGATTACCTACGGAGTCTTAGGGAGCAATTCAGCGTCCAAATCACAGGCCACGGTTAAGTGACCCATCTTTAACAACCTATGGACAGAGAATCTGTTCTAGCTGGCTTGAATGCGCAAATCTCTTGCTCTTTGACGAAAAAGAGTGCGTGCCCGAAAATGGCATACCAGCGATTGGCCGGACGCTCAACTTTTCACGTAGCGTCGGCGCCTGGCGCAAGATCCGCACTTCGGTACCATGCCCTCGGCTGGAATGCCCCAGGAATCGTGCCGCATAAACGTATCAAGGCCCCACCAACGCACCGTGTTGCTGGCGAAACATCGACATAGCACCAGCGTCTCGTATGTGGTTACGGGGTTGAAGTAGGGGAGGCCCTATCAGGTGTCAGCTCCCCCGGAGGCTGGGCGGCGGAATGAAGCGGAACGTCCCGGCTACCTCCACGCCGGCAAAGGTCGCCTCGCCGGCCCTATCAAGTCAAGGCCATCCATCGCCACGTCGGGGTAAGGAGATCACTGCGCAGGTTTTGAGCTGCTCGCCAGGAAGGTCATGAGTGCCTCCATGTCTTTCTTGGCCTCACGTTCACAGTCAGACAGGTCGACTCCCCAAAAGCTGTTCTGCGGCTCCAAACATTCGACACCGGCCTGGAGTTCATTGGGGGCGAGCTGCCGAATCCATGCGATCCGAAACTTCGCTCTCTGCGACCCGCGGTGCAGACTTACGATCATTCCGGGTTGCAATTGCGTTTGGAGGCCTCCCAGCCGTGCCCCAAAATGCGTGATGTCAATTGTATGCGCCAGGTGGGTAACTTTATCGATTGAAACCTTAACCGGCAAGACCATTTTCCTGCGCGGCGATTTGCGTCGTTCCAGCATTGTGAGACTATTATCCTGTGTTAACCGGCCGCGCAAAAGTTACCAGGGTCATTGCCTAAGTCGCCACAACTGTGAAGCTGAGAACCAAGAGCCAAAAGCTAATAGCCAAAAGCCCACCATTTTAGATTCAAACGATGCGCTCCATCTTGCAAAAACGCTCGCTGCGATTTGTTTTTGCGGCGAACGTGATCTCCATGATGGGCAGCGGGATGAACTCTGCCGCAGTGGCCTGGACGATTCTGCAGCGCACTCACTCCGAAATGGCTCTGGGCACGTTTGCCGCGCTGCAAACGATTCCTGCCATGCTGATGCTTCCCTTCACCGGCGTCATCATTGACCGCGAAGACCGGCGGCGGCTGGTGATGATGCTGGATGCGGGGCGCGCGGTCGTCATTCTCGCGGTCACGGTGCTTGCCTTCCTTCACCGCGTGCAGATTTGGGAACTCTATCTGATGAACACGCTGGTGGCGGCGGGTTTCTGGATGTTCTGGCCGACGATCACGGCGCTGATTCAGGAACTGACGCCCGAGGGCGCGTTCGTGCATTCGAATACGTTTCTGCTGGCGGGAGTCCAGGGGGGATGGCTGATTGCAGGCGCGCTCGTGGGATTTGTTTATGAACACATTGGCCTCGGCGGAGTCCTGCTCATCGACGTGAGCACCTACGTCATTTCTTTTTTGTGCTACTTCGCGGTGCGCCAGGGCCGGTATGTGGTGCCGCGGGCCGCCGAACTGCGGCATGATCTGGAAGCTGCGGAAACCGCAGTCGCGCGCTTCCTGCGCGAGATGCGCGAAGGGTTGGTCTTTCTCCGCGAGCACCGCAGCGTAGTTTTCCTGGGCACGAGTTGGGCTTTGTTCCTGGGCGCGATGATGACGGGAGTGGTGGTTACGGCGCCGCTCAGCGATCGCGTCTTCCACGCCGGCGCAACCGGCTACGGATGGTTGAACGGGGGCTGGGGTGTGGGCGCGTTCCTGAGCGCTCTTTATGCTCCGGCGCTGATTGCGCGGGTGGGAGCACGCAATTTGATTGCGATTTCGATGCTGCTGCTGACTTTCACGATGGCGCTTTCTCCGTTTTCGTCGTGGCTGGCGATTGCCGTCCTGCTTTATGGGTTGATGGGATCGGCGCGGGGCGTCAGCGGCGTGGCCATGAACACCAGCCTGATGGAACAAGTGCCGCCGCATTTCATGGGACGTGTCCAGAACACTTTCTATTTTTTTGGCACGTTCCTGCAGGTGGCACTGGGGCTGACGGTGGGCGCGATCGCATCGCGGATCAGCCTGGCGGCCGGGTTTGGCGTAATCGCCGCAGTGTATGCGGTCGCATTTGGCAGCGCCTGCTGGCCGATGAAAGCTCAGCCGGCAGTGGCTTCGGCAGCGGAGTAGCAGTTCGCGGGCCCACCCTAACGTCGAAAAGCACGACGTTAGGATGGGGCACCCACACCTGTTCCTGTTATTCTTTCTCTTCCCCAAGGGGAGCTTCGATTCATGTTTGAGGATTTGCAAGGGCGGACGGCGGTCGTCTTCGGAGTGGCCAACAAGCGCTCGATCGCGTGGGCAATTGCGCAAGGACTGCACGCGGCGGGGGCGAACCTTGCCATCACGTATCAGAACGAGCGGCTGGAGCAGGAAGCCAAAGACCTGATTCTGTCGCTGCCGGGCGCGGAAGCTTTCATGTGCGACGTTTCGAACGACGCGGCGATTGCGGGCCTGTTCGAGAAGCTCAAGGAGCGCTACGGCAAACTGCATGTGCTGGTGCACAGCGTGGCTTTCGCGCCGCCCGACGAGCTGAAAGGCGACTTCGTGAACACGACGCGCGAGGGCTTTCGGGTGGCGCACGACGTGAGCGTGTATTCACTGATCGCTGTTTGCCGGGCGGCGGCGCCGTTGATGGAAGACGGGGGCAGCGTCATCACCATGACTTATTACGGGGCGGAAAAAGTTGTCCCCAATTACAACGTGATGGGCGTCGCCAAAGCCGCGCTGGAATGCACCGTGCGCTACCTGGCATACGATCTGGGCCGGAAAAAGATTCGCGTCAACGCCATTTCCGCCGGACCGATCAAAACGCTGGCGGCGCGCGGCATCTCCGGCCTGGGAGACATGATGAGAGGCCACGCCGAGCGCGCGCCTTTGCAACGCAATGTTGAAGTCAGCGAGGTGGGCAGCACCGGCGTGTTCCTCGCCTCCGATGCGAGCTCGGGCATCACCGGCGAAATCATCTACGTGGATTGCGGATACAACATCATGGGATTCTGAAAGATGCGGAGTTGCCAGATCGGAGCATCATGGGTGATGATGTCAACAGAATGCGCCCTCGCGTGTTGGTGTTTGCCTTGTTCGCCGCTGCGATGCTGTTCTCGGTGGTCCGGGAATGGAGCGCGCCGGCAAGCTGCCCGCGGTTGGAATTAACCCGCAAGAACTTGCCGCATCGCTAAAGCGATGCCCCGATATGAAGCCGCCGGCTGGATCAACGAGGCTGCTTCTTTAATTTCCGGCGGATGTCGGGCCAAAACTCCTTGACCACCAGCGTAATCGTGTCGTAGCCCACCTGCGATCCCCACACACTGGCCGTATTCCTTAAGGTGCGGTCACTGGGCGTGTAGGTGGGGCCGCTGGCCCGATTCACCAGGGTACGGCCTGGGTGATAACTGTAAGTTGAAATGGCGGATGCGATGGCGGCGCCAAAAATTTCAGAGTAGTTGAATTGATTGTGTCCGGAGTCGCTGCGAGTTACGAAGATCCGGCTGACGGCATACCCGCTGCGGTTAAAAAAACTGCCGTGGCCCGACTGAAAGTAGCGGGGATCCTGGCGGAGCACAGAAGGAAGAATCGCGCCCACAAAAAAATTCTCGATGGTGCCGTCGGCAGCGTAGGCGCCATAGCGCTTGCCATATGCTGCCCAGCCTTGTCCGTAACCGGGTTCGCTATTCTCGGCCTGGCTGATACCGGAGAGCGCAGCGTACCAGACAATCTGAATGGGGTCGAACGAGCCCCGGGCGACAACCTTGAATTTTTGCCCGGTCGTCAGGGGTGGAACCTGGCCGGCATTCTCCAAGGTCAAGAAGTTGGGTAGAGCAAAAAAGAGCCGGTCTCTGGATGTGCCGACCTCTTCGTTCGCCTCGTTTTTTGTGCTTTGGCTGTCTTTGTCCCTGTCCTTGCCCTCACTCTGGCTCTGACTCTGACTTTGATCGGCCGGTTGGCCGGCGGAGGGTTTGGCTGGAGGCGGCGTCGGCTCGGGTGTCTGGCCGGCGCCAGTTGCGGGCGGTTGGGCGGACTGGTTCGCGTCCGAGGTCACAGGCTTCGGTGCGCTTTGCGCGGCGCAAAGAGCCGCAGGGATCAACACCAATAAGATCAATAGGGAGACAAGCACGAAATGGGTAGGCTTCAAGTTGATTCTGGCTCCAGACTCAGTTGATTGAGATGCGCTCCAGAGGGCAATGTGGGCAGTCCACTCTCGGCAGTCCACGGGATTCAACGGGCGGTCACTTGGATTCTGCGCTCAGTTTCCCCCACTCGCTCGTCCCCTGCTCGCTCGTCCCCCATTCGCTCCAGGGTGATTTCCACGTTCTGATCGCGTTCGAAGCGAGGGAACTTCTCTCCCCACTCTATCAGTAAGATGCAGTTGGGCGCGAGAAGGTCGTCCAGCCCGAGCGTTTCCAGGTCGCGCTGGGTATCGATGCGGTAAAGGTCAATGTGGAACAGGGTGGTCCGGGGTCCGCGGTATTCGTGGACGAGCGTAAAGGTAGGGCTGGTCACGTCCTCGGCTCGAGCGGCTTCGAAGCCTTCCGCGATGCCCTTGACGAGGGTGGTCTTTCCCGACCCGAGATCGCCGCGCAGCAGCACGATGAGCGGAGGAGACAGTTCGGCGGCAAGCTTTCGCCCGAAAGCGATCGTCTCCTCGGCGGAGTGAGTGATGGTCTCGGTCGTCATGCCGGGGGATTCAGTATAGCGAAGCAGCCGGAATAGTGGTCAGTGGCCAGTGTATAGATGGCGGTTGGCGGTCAGTAGATGATAGGGTTTGTGGTTTTACTGGCCACTGACCACTGGCCACTGCCTTTTCAGAATCCGGGCGGCGTCTGAAGCTGCTCGGAAACCGGGTCCAGAAAACTGCGGTCGAGAGCGGAATCGAGCGCCATGCGCAGCTTGCGGTGGTCTTCGTCGCCCAGGGCGATGAAGCGGAAAGGCTGAAAACACGCGCTCTGAAACTTGCGTGTCGGTTGCAGCATTTCGGCCATGCCGCAAATGGCGCCGGATCGGGTGTGGAAAGCGATTTCGACGAAGTCTCCAGCGGAGAGCTCGTGCTGCAACTGCAGCAAACCGCCGGTGATGGAAATGGACTGTAGTTTTGCGCGCGCCCGCTGGCCGCCTTCGGCCATCACTGCGGCCGCGACCGATCCATTGAGTTTTATTCGGGGTGAACGCTGGTTGACATTGCTTTGGGGGAAGTGGGTCATAGCCAATTGAACTATGCCATGCTCCGGCTCGCTGGGGCAGATTACGAAAGCGCCTGTACGGCATACGCTTAAAGTGTGGGCCAATAGCTTCTTCCGGGTGCCCAAGTTTGCGATAATAAGGGTAGTAACTTTTCTGGCTTGCGTCCGGGAGAGTACCTTTGTGTAGTAGGGTGTTGATAAGACAAAGTTTGCGCGACGTGAGGCGTTCAGAGATATGCGTATTGCTAGAGGGTCAAGATTTCAGTATGCAGTGGTGGCGGTTTGCTTGCTGGCGGCGTTGCTGGCGGGCTGCTCGCGGGATCCGAACGTCCGCAAGCAGAAGTACCTGGAGAGCGGCCAGCGCTATTACGACAAGGGCCAGTACCGGGAAGCCGCGATTCAGTTCAAGAACGCCATCCAGGTGGATTCGCGTTTCGCCGACGCCCACTACAAGCTGGCGCTGACGGCGATGAAGTTGCAGCAATGGCCAGGCGCCTTTCAGGAGCTGGCGACCACCGTCCGACTCCAGCCGGACCAATATGCCGCGCACCTTGACATGGCCAACCTGCTGATCCTCAGTCGTCAGTACAAGGACGCGAAGGAGCATCTGGACCTGCTCGCGCAAAAACAGCCCAACAACCCCGACGTCTACGTCGCACGGGCCAACTACTACGCCGCTACCAATGACACCACCGCCGCGTTGGCGGATATGCAGAAGGCGCTGCAACTGGATCCCAACCGTTCCGACTCTTACCTGGATTTGGGTATGCTCCAGATGCATGGACAACAGTGGGATGCGGCGGAGGCGAGTTTCAAGAAAGCGGTCGAACTCAGTCCCAAGTCCACGAATGCGCTGCTCATGCTGGGGAACTTCTACCAGGTTCGCGGGCGGTATCCCGAGGCAGAGCAAATGTTCAAGCGGGCCATTGAGATCGCACCGTACAATCCCAACCCCAGGCTCTCTCTTGCCAGGCTGTACATGGCCGAGAACAAGCCCGACCAAGCCGAGGAATTCCTGCGCCAATCGAAGAAGGATTTCCCGAATGATTCCGTGGGCTACCGCATGCTCGGCGATCTCTATTTTGCCAGTAACCAGCTCGACAAAGCCACGACCGAGTATGCCGCGCTGTATCAGGACCATCCGAAGGACATGGTCGTCAAGAAGAATTACGTTCAGCTGCTGATCCTGAAAGGCCGGTTCGACGATGCCCGCAAGTTGAATGACGAAGTCCTGAAGGCGCAGCCAACTGACACCGACGCCCAGATTTACAAGGGCGAGATCGAGATTCGCAGTGACAAGGCCGGCGACGCCGTCAATACGCTGCAAGGCGTGTTGAAGAGCGAGCCCAATAACGCCGTGGCGCACTACCAGCTCGGCCTGGCATTCGACCAACTGGCCAACGGGAACCGGGCAGAGGCAGAGTGGCGCGATGCGGTTCGACTGCGTCCTGACATGTTGGAAGCGCATCGGCTGTTGGCGGTGGCTGCCATCCACCGGAGGGATCCCGGGGGACTCGCGCAGGAAGCGGACCAGATCATCGCCTTGCGGCCAGCCGCTCCTGACGGATACCTGCTGCGCGCCGTGGCCGACATCGATCGCAAGCAGTTCGCAACGGCGGATGAGAATATTAAGCGGTCCCTGGAAAAGGAGCCCAACAATCCTGCCGCCTATGTGCAGTTGGGCAACCTGCGGATGGCACAGAAGCAGTTTGCCGAAGCGCAAAAAGCCTACCAGCAAGGGCTTGATCAGGATCCGAATTCCACCGACGCACTGGGCGGCGTGCTCAATGTGGACCTGTTGCAGAAACAGCCGGACAGGGCGATCGCTGCCGCCAAGACACAGTTGGACAGGTATCCCAAGAACGCCGGGTTTCACATCATGCTGGGCCAACTCCTGATGGACCAGAAAAAGGATCTAGCGGGGGCAGAAGAGGAGTTCAAACAAGCCTCCGACTTGGATAAGAAGAACAGCGAGGCGCTGGTTAAGCTCGGTCTGGTGCAGAACGCACGCGGCAACGCTGACCAGGCGCTGCAGACTTATCTCGATGGGGCTAAGACCCATCCCAAGGAGACCGCTTTCTGCCTGCTGGCGGGTGGCATGTACGAGCGCAAGCAGGATTGGGACCACGCCAAGCAGCAGTACCAGAAGGTGCTTGAGATTCAGCCGGAAAATCCGCTGGCCTCCAACAATTTGGCATATGTGATGCTGCAGCAGGGTGGCAATGTGGACGTTGCTTTCGCGATGGCACAGACTGCCCGGCGTCAGCTTCCCGATAATCCGGACTGCGCCGACACGCTGGGTTGGGCTTTCTACCAGAAACACGTCTACACGTCCGCGATTGAGCTGTTCAAGGAAGCGGTGAAAAAGCAACCGGACAACGCGCTCTTCAACTATCACCTGGGACTCGCCTACGCCAAGAGTGGTCAGGCCGCGCTGGCCCGGCAACAACTGGACCGGCTGGTGAAGATCAAGCCGGATTTCCCGGATGTTGACCAACTGCGACGGGCCGTGGCCGAGGTGAAAGGGTAGAGAGTCATTTTGCCGGCGGAAGATAGACCGTCGACTTCCACATTCAATGTTCGCTGAGAACGTATACGTACTCACTGAATAGCGTCGTGCTTCTCGAGGTTGTGTTTGGCACACAACAGCTGGATGTTTTCCGATTCTTTCGACGATCCTCCGAGGGAGTAAGGGATTATGTGATCGAAGTGCAAATTCTTGGAACTGCCACACCTCACACAGCACCCCTTATCCCGTTTCCACACTTCCAGTTTAACGTGAGTAGGAATGACGCGGTCATGCTCCAGAGAGACGCTGCGAGACCTCTCCGAAAACGGCACGTCGCCGACTAGCTGCAACTTGAATTTGAACACTTTTCGAGATCCGGATTTCTCCTGCCACGAATCGATCAGTTCAAAGACTCCGTTGTAAACCCATATTCCATCGCGGATCTTCTCAAAAACTCTCACCCGTTCCGGAGGAAAGATTCCTTCCTTAAACTTTCTTGCCGCCTCGGCAAACAATCCGTTCTGGGTTGGCTTACCGTTCGGCTGAAACTCGGGTTGGTCGACTATCTTGGGATTAACAACGCCTCTTGTTCGCGGTAAGTCGTGACCCTCATAGATGATGATACGTCCGTCTTGCTCGACCCTGTCCTGATATGGCGCACCTGATCTCTGGCTCATCAGAATGAGGCTCTCGCCATCCCTAATCCGATAGTTCATCCCGCGCTGGAGATTCACTCCAAACGGAGCACACATCTCTAAATAGGAAATGACGTCGCCTGGGCTTAGCATCAGGACCTGAGGCTTACATCATACCGGCAGTTCTTCCTGCATCCATCCGCCCGCGGTTTCGAGCTTGGGCTCGCTGGCAAGGTCCATGATCAACTTTTCGAGGACCAGACGCTTGCCGGGAGGATTCGAGCGCAGCGCCAGATCGGCTTTCGCGACCAGACGAATGGCGCGCGTCAGTTCCCGCTTCGACTTGTAACGCCGCGCCTGCCGGATGATATCGTCGGCGGCAAACGGCGGCACGCGAAAGCCCTGCCACAATGCCGCCCAAAGCATGCGCTGGTCGCGCACGTTGCGCTCCAAAATCACCAGCATCTGGCGAAAAGTTTTGGCCAGCATGTAGAGGTGACCGATGGCAGCTTCTTCGCCGTCGCCGGTCGAAAGCAACGCATCGAGGACTTCGAGCGCGCGCACGCGGTCTTTGGAGGAAATCGCGTCGGTCAACTCATATAGCGAGCGCTGTTTCGCGGCAAGCACCATGGTTTCGACATCGCCGAGTGTGATTTTTTTCTTTTCGCCGGCGTAAAGAATCAGCTTCTCCAGTTCGTTCGACACCATCATCATGTCGGCGCCCAGCGCGTCCACCAACTCGCGGGCGCCGTCGGCGTCGATTTTGACTCCGCGCGTGGCGCAGTACTCGCCAATCCAGCGGACGGCTTGCCCCCCTTCCACGCGAGACAGTTCCACAATGCCGCAGAACGGACCCAGGTCTTCGCGGATCTTCTGGTAGCGGTCCTTGTCCGTCATCTCCATGCGGCGGGCGTCGGCGGGAATGCCGATGTGATCGGCAACAAAAACCAGGAGCGCATCAGGATTGGGATTCTTGCAGTAGGCTTCGATGGCTGCGATTTTTTCAGTATTGGAGCCCGAGCCGCGACCAAACAGCGTCTTCACGCCGCGCACGAAAAACACCTGAAACGGCGCCATCAGCGAGGGCGTGCGGGCGCGATCCAGAATTTCAGTGAGCGAAGTCTCAGCGAGGTCGAACTCGAACAAGCCGAAGTCACGGGAGTCGGGCGCGACCAGATGCTCAAGAATGGCATCGCGGCAGCGCTTGCGAAAAAACGCTTCATCGCCCACCAACACATAAGCCGGCTTCAGCTTGCGCGACTCAAGTTCGGAGAGAAAGCGGTCGGCCTGACTGAAGGCGCGCATCGGCATCAGTAGGCCTCCAGGATGTTGGCCACCAGGGTGCGCGCGAAATCTCGCGACAAGCGATCGACGGCCGGAGAATCTTCTTGAAAAAAACTGGTGAGATCGCGCGAAATTTCGTACTGATCGTGAAAAAGATAGGAAGGATTTTCGAAGAGCACTTTACCGTGACTGTCGGTCAGCGTCACCTGTATGCTCACCGTGACCAGGGCGCTGATGGCGCGCCCGGTAGTGGAGTCGTAAGCGAGCGGATTCGCCGACGCCGATAAAACTGTCGCCTTCAACACCGCATCCGCGTCGCCATTCGCTTCATGGATTACATGGTACTCGGTGCGGGCGTTGAATTCGCGCACGACGGCGTCGGTTAAGAGTTGCTCGATACGAAACGTCTGGCTGTGGCTCACGAAGCCGGGAATCGCGATGGTGTGAATGTTCTGCGGCAGTTCGGCGGCATTCCCGGCCCGGTGGTAGCCGCAACCGCTTGCAGCCAAGCCCATTCCGAGCACCGCCGTGGCCGCCCACCTTGGTGTGGCGCGGACACTCTTGTCCGCGAACCGTGAGAGCAAATTCAAAGGCCGCGGACAGGAGTGTCCGCGCCACACAACGTTCGCGGTCGCGGTTAAATTCATTGAATCTGCCCTCGCGGCCGGGATGCGGTCATGGTCTCGGCGCATTCGACCGCGGTCAAAGCGGCAACGCGCAGATTGTCGGTCGTTGCCCAGAGCCACATCCCGTTCTTATGACTGGCGTCGCTGGTGAGTGTAACCAGGATATCCCCCTGACCGGCGGCGCTCACGCTGGTGGGCGTATCTTCGGGGCCGCTCACGACCACGTGCTCTCCCGCCAGGGCCTGCGAAAAATCTGTGATTGCGACTGGCTTCTCCATCTCCAGGTAAACCGAAAAGCCGTATCCATGGAAGACCGGCGCCTGCAGCACCTGCAGCGCAGGCTCGGTTGCGCCACGGGCAATGCGCCGGTAGTGCTTCCGGATTCGTTGCGATACCGCTTCCAGCGCCAATTCGGATCTCTGTCCATAGCGCGCCACCATGTTGAAGGCCACCTGGATGTCGAACACATTCTTCGGCAACTCCTGGAAGGAAAGCAGATTGACCGTCTGCTCGTGCAGTTCGTCCATACCCTTCTGGCCGGTCTCGGACGCCGGTTCAAACACGGTCGCGACCATGCGTTCGATTTTGGCAGCCTTCTCGCTGCGTAAGGCAAGCAGCGCGAGGACGGTAGCCGCTGGATGGGCCACCACCACCGGGCCGGGCTGCAACTCGGGAGCCATGGGCTGGCCGGTCTGGCGCTCGATCCAGGGCGAACGGATCACTGATCCCGCTCCCGCTTCATCTTCCAGCGCGAACGAGAGATCCACAATCGTATCGCCCAGGTCGCGCGCCATCTTCCAGTTATTGCGCGTGGAGCGCGGATCGGAGGCGAAGAAGGCGAAGTCCACGCGCTCGAACTGTTCCGAGCGGATGCTCTGGATAAAGCTCACCTCGTCGCCCACGGCTTCCAGTTGGCCGAGAGACTCGTCGTCATCGAGCAACCGGATATCGACGGCAGGAAAATTCCGATCGCGGAGAATTTCGGCGATCTCTTTTCCCTTGAGTGACGCCGCGCCGACGATGGCCACGCGATAAAGGTTCGTGCCGCGGAGATCGGCCTGCGAGGCGGCGGATTTGGGAAGGGGAGGCTTCGGAGGGGGACTCATGGAGTCTGAGATGCCTCCCGGTACGCCGGAGGTGCAGGCGGAGTCTTGCGATGGAAAATCCACTGCAATCGCCAGAGGACGCCGGAAGCCATGTACAGGATGGCAATCGCGAATAGTACGGGGCGCGAAAACCGCGCGATCAACGCGATCAGCACGGCCATCAGCACAATCAGGCGGAAGGGATGGCGCGAACGAAAATCAATATCCTTGAAGCTGTAGAAACGCCACGTGCTGACCATCAGATAACCGACCACGACGACCATCATCATCCAGCTCATCGCCGTCCACCAGGAAGTTATGGGGGCCCCGGCGGAGTAGTGGACGATCGCCGCGATCACTCCCGCGCCGGCCGGAATCGGCATGCCCACGAAATATTTCTTCCCCGGACGCCCCGGATTCGAAGGCTGCGGATTCTTCGCAATGTTGAAGCGCGCCAGGCGGCTCGCGCCCGCCATGAGGAAAGCGAAGCAGGCTACCGAACCCAGGTCTGTAATTTTCAGGCGCAGGTCGGGCGCAATGGTCATCGGCAACAGATGAAAGCCCCACATCCAGGCGAGCAGCGCCGGGGCAACGCCGAAGGTGATCACATCGGCCAGCGAATCGAGTTCCCTACCAAAATCGCTAGCGGTGTGGGTCATGCGTGCGATGCGGCCGTCCAGACCATCGAACAATACGGCGAAGCCGATGGCGATCGCGGCGAAGTCCATGTGCCAGGGCTCATCCGCGCTGCCATGCACGGTCTGCAGAATCGCGTAGAACCCAAGCGCGATATTCGCCGTGGTGAACAGCGAGGGCAGTATATACATGCCCTTGCGCAATTTTCCGCGCGGATGGTCCGATTCCCGACGATGCGGCTCTAGCTCTTCCATGCTCCTACTTCCATATTCAATGAGCCTCCCGCTCCCCGGCCACTCCGGCATGAACCGGCTGCACAATTGGCTGCGTAACCGGCAGGAGAGCAAGCACTGTCGCTCCTCCCTTGACGCGATCGCCGGGCTTCACCTGGATTGCGGCATCGCGATCGAACAGAACATCCACGCGCGAGCCAAACTTGATGAGCCCCACCCGCTGGCCGCAAGCTACGTGGTCTCCCACTTTGAAATTGAAAACGATACGGCGCGCGATCAGGCCGGCGATCTGCTTGAAGATTACGGTGCGGCCATCGCCTTCAACGGTGACGATGTTCTGCTCGTTCTCCTCCGCCGAATGCGCTCCCATGGCGTTGAGGAACTTGCCGCGCTGATAGCGCACGTCGCGGATCACGCCTGCGATCGGTGAGCGGTTCACGTGCACATCGAAGACGCTGAGAAAGATGCTGATCCGGTTCCGCGAAGTTCCGACGGAAGTTCCATCGGACACGACCGAAACATCCGTCACCTTGCCGTCCCCCGGTGAAACGATAGGAACGACGCCACCGGCGGCTGCGGGAATCTGGCGCTCCGGATCGCGGAAAAACCACAGACAGAAAGCTCCGAGCAGCAACACGGGGATAGCGTAAGGCCAAGCCGCGAGCCAGGCGACAATGACCGCGGCAAGCAAGCATCCCGCACCGTAGAAATAGCCGTCACGCACCATAGGAATTCAGAATGATTATAGAGCGAGGCCGCGACATTCTACATAACTGCAATAAAAAAAGGCGCTTAGAAGCGCCGGGTACGGAGACAGGGCTGGCCTCCCTGCGGTTCGCGATCTTGATGCTCAGGCCCAATTGCTTTGCTCAGGCCGGTTGATCCAGGCTCGGCTGATCTAAGCTCGGCTGATCTAGGCAGACCGCCGTTGAACCTGCTGCTCCAGATTCTGCATCTGGTCTTTGAGGCGCAGCTTTAGTTTCTTCAGCCGCACTTCCTCCAGTTTTTCGTCATCGGTGAGGTATCGTTTTTGGATGAGGGATTCCAGCCGTTGGGAGTATTGCGAGTGCTCCTGAACCAGCCGCTGGAACTCATCATGGCTGGTCAGGAGTTGGTCTCTTGGAGTCAGCATCCTTGCTAGACCTCCTGCTGTTTGTTACAGCATGATTAAAAAGTAGCACGAGATGGATCGGGGTTCAATGAGATTTCATAGATAGATTTCCACTCTAAGCAAGAGGGCCTGGGGATGCGAAGTTGCACAGAAAATAGTGCAGAAACTGGCGGCTTTTCGGCCAAGTTCAACGGTCGAACCGAAGCGCGTATAGAATCGCATCCTCCACCGGATCCCTGTAATACACCCGTCGGCGGCCCACCTCGCGAAAACCGTGTTTCTCGTATAGTCCGCGGGCCGGCAGATTCGATTCGCGGACTTCGAGCAGCATCGCGGACGCTGGCTCGCTCTTCGCGCGCCGAATCAACTCGCGCACCAACTCATTAGCGATACCACGGCGGAGGAACTCGGCGGACACGACCACGTTCTCGATCTCCCACTCGCCCGCGACCGCCTGTGCGCAAACAAATCCGCAAAGCTGGCCTGCTGCCTCGGCCACCAGAACAACTCCGCTATTCACCAACCTGTTGTACTGCTCGGAGGTCCAGTGCGCTGCGCCCGGCGCCGGCTGCTCGATGGCGAGAATCGCCGGCACATCATTCAGCGCAGCAGAGCGGATGGCCACGGGCATCGAGAGTCTCACGGCGCCGGCTTCGAGAAAATTTCAGCGTCGGAATGGCGGATGTAGTTGGCTTCCAGTTCTTCGGGACTCGCCGTCTGGCCCCGCTGGAGACGATCCCACCCCAGCCGGGCAATCACTCCGCTGTTCGGATACTTGATCAGCTCAATCTGGATGCCGGCGGCGATTCCCGCAGCTCGAACCGTCTCAGCCAACATGGCATCAGGCGTGACGACTGCCTTCCCACGAGCCTCAGCATCCCTGGCTTCGGCAACAAACTCTTCCCTGCTCAACAGGCGCTCGTTGTACATACGACAGTGCATCTGCACCTGCGGGTCGAGTTCGTAGTCGCCGACATATACGTCGCCCCGGCCCGCATCCAGCGCCGCGAGGACCCGGCCACGCGCCGCGCCGCTGCAGGCAATCGCTTCCAGCAATGAAATCGCAGCGATTGGTTTCCGCAGGGCCTCGGCCAGAGCTTTAATGGCAGCCAAGCCCACGCGCAGCCCGGTGAACGATCCCGGACCATTCGCGACTGCAAATACTCCCAGATCGCTCTTACCATAACCGTGCTTTTCCAGCACTGCAGCAATCTGCGGTACCAGTTGCGCCGAAAACGCGCCACCGGCGAGCGGCACAATTTCAAGCACGTCAATTTCGCTCTGGCCCGGCGTCACGCGGGCCAGCGCCAGACTGCCGTTCTTCCCGGAAGTGTCGACCGCGAGCAGAAGCTGGGACATTTGTAATGGGTAATTTGTAATTTGCAATTTTGAAAGCCTGGGGATTTAAATTACCAATTACAAATTAGCAATTACAGATTCAGTGGCTGCTCTCCACCAATTCGAGCAACACGCCCGCCGTGCTCTGCGGATGCACGAACATATACCGATGTCCGCCCGCGCCCGTCTTGATCTCATTCGACACCAGGCGCACGCCGTCGCTCTTCAGTGCTGCAACTGCCGCCGCCAGATCCGGAACGCGCATACAAACATGATGCAGCCCCTCGCCGCGCTTGGCGATGAATCGGGCGATGGGCGAATCCTCCGAACTCGCTTCCAGCAGCTCCAGCCGGCTCTCGCCCACGGGCACCATCACCAGCCGCACTTTTTCCGCCTCAACGGTCTCTTCCGGAGAAACGCTTAACCCGAGCTTCTCGTAAATGGACTTCGCCGCATCCAGCGACTTCACCGCGATGCCCAGATGATCAATGCTGAATTCCATGCTTGCCTGCCTTTTGCCGACCAAACTCGCCAGTGGAGCGCCGGGCGTCCCCGCCCGGCGGACGGGCGAGACGCCCGTCCCTCCATCGAATCTAATTGCGTTCTGCGCCGCGCACAATCTCCTCTACCAACGAATACGGATCGCGCTTGTGCTCGGCAATCTCGGCCGCATAACGCTCGAGGCTGCCGCCATCCATCTGCGAGCGCGCTTTTTCCAGCATGGCATCGCGCAGCATCTCGACCAGCCGCTCCTGCCAGTTCTCGACGTTCTTCTTGAGGATCAGGTTCTCTTTCTTCAAGTATGCCTCGTAATCCGCGATCGCTTTCGCCAACTCTTCGGTTCCCACGCCCTCGCTGGCGACCGTCTTGACGATCGGCGGCATCCAGCGATCATTGCGCGTGGCCAACGATTGCATGGAACGAATCTCGCGCTCGACGCGCTCGGCCCCTTCGCGGTCGCTTTTGTTGATCACGAAGATGTCGGCGATTTCCATGATCCCGGCTTTGATCGTCTGCACATCGTCGCCCATGCCGGGCACCAGAATCACGATGGTGACATCCGCCAGCCGCACAATGTCGACTTCGTCCTGCCCGACGCCAACCGTTTCGATCATGACGAGGTCACGGCCCGAAGCATCGAGCACGGTGGCGACATCCGCCGTGGCGCGCGCCAGCCCTCCGAGTGATCCGCGCGTGGCCATGCTGCGGATGAAAATCCCCGGATCGCTATAATGATCCTGCATGCGGATGCGGTCGCCCAAAATCGCTCCGCCGGTGTAAGGGCTGGTCGGATCGACCGCGATGATGCCGACCGTTTGATTTTCTTTGCGATAGTGCTTGGCCAGCCGATCGACCAGCGTGCTTTTGCCCGATCCGGGTGCGCCGGTCAGACCGATGACTCGCGCCTTGCCGGTATGCGGAAAGAGCGCCTTCAGCAGCTCCGACCAACCCGCCGCGCGGTTCTCGACCGTAGATAGGGCGCGAGCCAGCGCGCGGGCGTCGCCGGAGCGGAGACGGTCGACAAGAGCTGTAGTCGTAGGAGTCAAGCAAGATAGTGTAACAACCTGCGCCGATCCGTGTTCATCCAACCTCAAGCTGCTTGAGAGAGGTCACGTCTTCATTTCGTAAACCGCCTGACAACCTGCCACTAGTACACATTGGTTTCCGGCCTGAGCGCTTGCTCCCGGAAGCGGGCGATGCGCAGCTCATCGATGTTGATGGTGTGGGCCCGGCCATCCAGAATTTCTTCTGCGATCAACATACCGGTAGCAGGAGAGTGCGACACTCCGTGGCCGCTAAACCCGTTGGCATCCACGTAGGTCGGTAGATCAGGATGAATTCCCAGAATTGGGTTGTGATCGGGAGTAACTTCGTACAAGCCTGCCCAGCAATTCTTCGTTGCCAGACCCGCTAAGGCCAGCATGGGAAATCGCGAGATGCCCGCTTCCATCACGACCTCCAGCCATTCCCAGTCTACGGCGAGGTTTTCGCCGGGCGGTTCATTTTCATTCGAAAGCCCGAAAAGTACCTTCTGGCTTTCCTTGCGCATATAAAAATCGCTTGCCACGTCGATGGTGAGCGGAATGTCATTCGGGACCAGCGCGAATGGCTCGGTCATGTATACACACCGGCGGTAAGGGAGCACCGGAATATCCAATCCAGCCAGCGCTCCCACCTGGCCCGCCCAAGGACCGGCTGCATTCACCACCGTCTCGCAACTGAAAACCTCGTGCGGTGTCTTGACGGCGACCACCCGTGGCGTGGCCTTTTGCATGCCGGTTTGTATGCCGATGACTGGGGTCGATCGCTTCAGCCTTACCCCTAACTCGCGGGCGCGAGCGAGATATCCGGTCGCGATCCCGTGCGGATCGCAATAGCCGTCATCCGGACAATAGGTCGCGCCTATCAAGTCGTCGATTCGTGTTCCTGGAATAAAGTGGAGAACGTCGCTCGCGGCCAGTATCCGGGAGCGCACTCCCAGCGAATTCTGCAGGGCCACATTGCGCTGGTAGGTCTCCCAGGTTTCGGCATCATTGACGAGAAGCAGATATCCGACTTGCTTCAAGTCGGCATGCCCGCCCACACGTTCGTTGAAATGTTTGAGTTGCTCGATGCTGTAGAGTGACAAGCGGATGTTGATCTCACTCGCGAACTGATGGCGTACTCCCGCAGCGGAACGAGCCGAGCTCCCCGTGACTTCGGTCTCCGCTTTTTCCAGAATCAACACATCCGTGCATCCCCGCACGGCCAGGTGGTAAGCGATGGAGGTGCCGACGATTCCCGCACCGATGATAATGACGGATGCGCCGAGCTCGCTCATTTATTGCGTTTCCGCTCTTAGTCTCTAATCTTTCAGCAACTGCCGCGCAATCACCAGGCGCTGGATTTCGCTCGTGCCTTCGCCAATCGTGCACAGTTTCACGTCGCGATAAAACTTCTCCGCCGGATAGTCCTTGATGAACCCATACCCGCCGTGGATCTGCACCCCTTCATTGGCGCATCTCACGGCTACTTCGCTCGCGTAAAGCTTGGCCATCGACGATTCGAGCGTGGTCTTCATGCCGGCATCTTTCATGGCGGCGGCACGGAAGGTCAAAAGTTTTGCCGCCTCGATTTCCGTCGCCATGTCGGCCAGCTTCCACTGGATCGCCTGAAATTCCGAGATCGCCTGCCCAAATTGCTGCCGCTCTTTCGAATACTTCAGCGCCGCCCCGTATGCACCCTCGGCCATGCCGAGCGAGAGCGCGGCGATCGAGATGCGCCCGCCGTCGAGCACGCGCATGGCGTCGATGAAGCCGTCGCCTTCCTTGCCCAGCAGGTTTTCTCCCGGCACAAAACAATCTTCGAAGATCAGTTCGGCGGTGTCGCTGGCGCGCAGGCCGAGTTTGTTCTCTTTCTTTCCGGGTCGAAATCCCTTGGCGCCCTTCTCCACCAGGAAGGCGGAGAGCCCGTGCGTGCGCGCGGCGCGATCGGTCACCGCCAGCACGACTATCACGTCCGCATAGTGGCCATTGGTGATGAAAGTCTTGGTGCCGTTGAGCAGCCATCCGCCCTTCGCCCGCGCCGCGGTCATGCGCGCGCTGCCCGCATCCGACCCGGCCGAGGGCTCGGTCAGCCCCCATGCGCCGATGTACTCGCCGGTGGCTAGCTTCGAAATATACTTTTTCTTCTGCGCCTCGTTTCCCGCCAGATAAATATGGTTCGAGCAAAGGGACGTATGCGCCGCCACAATGATCCCCACCGAACCGTCCACGCGCGCGAGTTCTTCGATGGCCGTGACGTACTCGACGTAACCCATGCCCGCGCCACCGTATTCGGGTGGGAAGATCGCGCCCATGAGACCGAGCTTGCCCAGTTCTTTAATCGTCGCCAGCGGGAATTCGCAGGCTTCATCCCACTTCATGACGTTCGGTGCAATCTCGCGCTCAGCAAACTCGCGTACGCTCTTCTTCAGGTGCAGCTGCTCTTCGTTCAACTGGAAGTCCAAAGATCCTCCATCTAGCTTTTAGCTTTTAGCTTTTAGCTCTTGGCTCTTGGCTCTTAGCTAGAGGCCAAAGGCTAAGAGCTAACAGCGGTCTGACGTGGGGGGCCGCGCGCGGGGATGGCGCAAAATTGGCGCCCAACTTTTCATTTAAGCACGGCAGGCGGCAATCGACGAAATTCTCGAACCGACCGGTTGGCTTGGGGAGTGGACAGTTACTACGCGGTCTTCTTCGGCCCCATCCCGAAGACATTATTTGGGCGCGCCGAAGCGCGCCCAAGTTTCAGGAGGAACAAAGTTCGTAAGCAACAACGTTCAGCAGGACAAACTCAATCTCGTCCCCGATGTTCAGCGTCCAAATCCCGCCGACTGCATCGACTGCCGCGAGATGTCCGACGTCGACGCAATCCCCTGCATGCGCAGCTTGAACTCATCCCCGTTCGAGGCGCTCTCCAGAGCGGTCTCATAATTCACCAGCCCCGCCTGGAACAAATCCCAGAGCGACTGGTCGAAGGTCTGCATGCCGTACTGCGACGTGCCGGCGGAAATCGCTTCGCGGATGGCGCGCGTCTTCTCGGCCACCAGAATGCATTCCCGGATGTAGGCCGTCGTCACCATCACTTCCACCGCGGGCACTCGGCCCTCGGCGTCAGACCGGCGCACCAGGCGCTGGCTGACGATGGCGCGCAACACCGCCGCCAACTGCAGCCGGATCTGTTTTTGCTCCGGCGGCGGGAAAATGGCGATGATGCGGTTGATGCTTTCCACCGCATCCAGCGTGTGCAGCGTGGAGAAAACCATGTGACCGGTTTCGGCCGCGTGCAGCGCCGTCGCGATCGTCTCCAGGTCGCGCATTTCGCCGACCAGAATTACGTCCGGATCCTGACGCAGAGAAGCGCGCAGCGCCGCCGAGAACGAGGGCGTATCCACTTCCACCTCGCGCTGGTTCACGTAGCCCTTTTTGTCGCGGTGCAGAAATTCGATGGGGTCTTCGATGGTAATGATGTGCTCGGCGCGAGTCGAGTTAATGCGGTCCACCATGGCGGCCAGCGTCGTCGATTTGCCCGAGCCCGTCACCCCGGTCACCAGCACCAGACCGCGCGGCATGTCGCAGATCTGCTCGACGACTTTCGGCAAAAACAGTTCGTCGAGCGCCCGGATCTTGGTCGGAATCACGCGCAGCACCAATCCCACGTTGCCGCGTTGCTGAAACACGTTCACACGGAAGCGTCCCAGGCCCGCAACGCCGTACGCCATATCGATTTCCGTGGTCTCTTTGAATTTTTGCTTTTGCCGCGCCGACATCATGCTGAACGACATGTTCAACATGTCTTCGGCAGACACACGCGGCAAGTCGGTCAGCGGCACCAGATCGCCGTCAACGCGCAGGTGAGGATAGTTCCCTACCTTCAGATGTAAGTCGGAAGCGCGGCGCTCCATGGCGATGCGGAGCAAGTCGTCGATATTCATGCAGGCAAGACTCCAGCTACCGTGCCTATCATGACCCGAACCGCCCCCGCACACGAGATGACGGAAGTAACGAGACCATTGGCCGCCGGCGGCGGGCTAACGGCTGCCGGTTACTGGCTCTTTTATTGGCTCTTGGCTTCTGGGTGCCACTTCGTACGACGCTAGACGCCCACCGGCTGCTTCGCTCCCACCGGAACCGGAGTCAGCCAGTTGTAGCGGTCCGCCTTTTCGCCGCGAACAATGCCGTAAAACTCTGCTTGGAGAGCTTTGGTCATGGGGCCGAGCTTGCCCTTGCCCACCGTGATTTTGTCGACCGAGCGAATGGGCGTGATTTCGGCGGCGGTGCCGGTGAAGAAAACTTCGTCGGCAATGTAGAGCGACTCCCGCGGGATCTGCTGCTCGGCGATCTTGATGCCGAGGTCGCGCGCGATCTGCAACACCGAATCGCGCGTGATGCCCGGGAGCACGGAGTTGCCCAATGGAGCCGTCTGCAACACGCCGTTGCGGACGACGAACAGATTCTCGCCCGAACCTTCGCTGACGTAGCCGTTCACATCCAGGGCAATGCCTTCGGCGTAGCCGTTGACGATGGCTTCCATCTTGATAAGCTGCGAGTTCATGTAATTCGCGCCCGCCTTGGCCATGGCGGGCAGAGTGTTGGGCGCAATCCGCGTCCACGAAGAAATGCACACGTCCGCGCCATCGCTGGCATCGTGCCCCAAGTACTTCCCCCACGGATAGTTGCAAATATAGATTTCAATGGGGGAGTTGAAGGGGTTGACGCCGGCTTCGCCGTATCCGCGGAGAACGATGGGGCGGATGTAGCAGGGCCATACGCCGTTTTGTTTCACCAGTTCGATCATGGCGCGCACAATCTCGTCGCGGGTGAAGGGGATGTCGATGCGGTAAATACGGGCGGAATCGATGAGGCGCTGTATGTGTTCGGTGGCGCGGAAAATCGCAGGGCCGCCGGGCAGCGCGTAGCAGCGAATGCCTTCAAACACCGAAGAGCCATAGTGCACAACGTGAGACATCACGTGGAGGGTAGCGTCATCCCAGGCAATGAACTTGCCGTTGTGCCAGATTTTCTCCGTCTTCTGAATCGCCATGCAGACTCCTTCGGTATAAAGATTCGCGGAAGCGGCCGGGGATTCTCCGATACTTCAACGATTAGTTCAACGATCGAAGAAAGTTTGTCTTCCAGGAAGGAATTATAACGTGGAAGCGGGCCTGCCCAACGAATTCAGGGGCTCACAATCCGGACCGGGCGTCCGGGCGGGCGTCGCCATTCGCTTCTTGTTTCTCAGCGAATCGCCATGATGTTGTTGGCGACGAACCCGCCTTCACCGGCGACGATCAGCCGCATCGTAATGCGTTCGGCTTTGTAGTGGTGGCTGCGATGCAACAGATACACGATGCCAACTCCCGCGCCAAAACCTAAAGCGGACCCGGCAGCCTCTCCGGCGGCGCCACCTGTCACGAAGGGGCGCATGAGGGGATTGACTTCGTGGAGGCCCTGGTTCAAGCCGCGCTGCGTAGTAACGGCGTCGGCGGCGACCAGTCCGGCTAGGATGCCGACGTTCACTTTGTTCTCGACCGTCCAAAAAGGATGTTCGCTGGGCGCATCGGGAAGGGCGGAACTGCTCGCCGTGAAACTCTGTGCCCGCATGGCAACGCTCATCGAAAGAACGCCCAGCAAGAGAATCGAGAGAAGGAGCTTCATCTGGTCACGGGTAATTAGTTGGTGAGGTAAGATGAGAGTACGGCATAGAAGCACGGAAGTATATGGCCAAATCTCGTAGGGTGGATGGCCTTCTGGTAAGAGTAACTTTAGACTTTGGCAGGTTACTTGCTGCGGCTCTCAGCGAATGGCAAGGCTTTAAACTAGCGTGCGCCCCACCAGCCGTTCTAACACTCGCAAAGGCGAGCGTTCTGGATTCTTCATGGCGCTGACTGGTAAGTAGAACGTTTGCTCGAACGCAAACTGGCCAGACATGGCCGCGTGCGACACCGAATCCGTATAGCAGCCCCAGGTCGTGCCGGGCGGAATCGCAAGTTGCGTTTGCGAAACCTGAGACTGATAACCTTGATCCGCCTTCATCCGGTCATGAATGCCGAGCATGAAGTGGTCATATTCGGTTCGCCGTCCCTTTACGATCGATAGCCAGTAGAGCAGCGATGCCGTTCCCGGCAGAGGCGGCTTAATCCCGGGCAAGAACTTGGCCGCAGCCTGCTCAAACCTTTCTCCCACGCGCCAAATGCGGGGCATCTGGGGATTAACATTCGTGAACACCCGAAGAATTCGCAGACCTTGCATGGGGCGGGAGGGAAAGGCGTCCACGTGCAGCCGGGTGTCGTCGTGCCGCCAGGACGTGGCTCGGCCGGCGATCTCGGCGGGACGGAAGCTGGTGAATCCGGCTATCAAATAATTGCCATACCCAGGACAGATCGCCTGCAGCAGATCGGAAGCCCGCCTATAGTAGCGCTGTAACATGGCGAGTAACTCGTCGCGCTCGGGTCCCTGGCAACGAGTACCCCGCAAAACACCAGAGTCGGGACGGAAGCTCACGTTTTTCGATTTGCCGTCCAGGCAATCCGGAGACAGAAACCGGCGCTCGGCCTCGGACAATTCGAAAGGGAGCTGCGGCGCGTACAGAAGCTTTCCACTTTCGAGAGCATCCGCCGCTTTCGCCACGATCTCGGGCGTGAACGGCCCTTGCCAGGATGTGATGTCGAGCGCCTCGAGAATTTCCATCGCCCTGACCTCGTCTGCTTTCGCATCCCATCCTAAACTCCCGAGGCACCGCCTGGTCAAGCTTTGCTCACCAGCGGCAGAGCGCGATGCCTGGCCCTAAGGGCTAAGGCCCGCATTCTTGCGGTTCTGAGCGGCACCCTTCGACCTCGCTCAGGGCAGGCTCTGAAGCCGCGCCCTTCCCGAGACCTGCGCTTAGTGCCGCCAGACTTTCTGGGCGCGGTGGGCACTGTCGGTGGGAGACGGGGCAAGCCCCGTATTAGGCGCGCTGACTTGCGCTGCGGGTGAGGCAACCGGCGTGGCTGTGCCGGGTTCGGGCTGGGAGCCTATCTCGTCTCCTCGGAAGTAGCGGTCTTTGTTTTTGGCAGCGCGCATTTCCGGCATGGCGGTGTAGGGCTTCGAGTAGTCGTTATTGGCGTTCCAGAAAAGAAATCCGATGCCGCCTTTTTGTTTCGCTACTTCGATCTGAACTTCAACGTACTGCGGCGAGTAAGTCTTGGTGCGCCAGGCAAAAGCTTGCAGCCAGGGGCGAATCACCACGCCGCTGTCTTTGGTGATGAGCTTGAAACGGTCCATGGACTCGCCGATGAAATGCTCGGGTGCGTCGCCGGGGTGCGCGATGCCGTCCATGCCGAAGAAGTGCGAGGGATAGATCATGGGCGAGAGCACGTCACAGTGTTTGACCATGGCCACGATGTCCTGCCCGGTGTGCGCGAGATCGACGGGACGCTGCCAGGCCATGACTCCGAAGACGTCGAGCGAAAACAGGGCGCCGGTCGGATGGATCTGGGCATAGGCACGCTGAAGGAAATCGGCGATCACCTCCGAACGCTGCATCGATGATTGTGTGGTGGCGGGGCTTTGCCCCGCTTGGATGGGGCGGGGCCCCGTCACCACACGATTTGTTGGATGGTCGGCCTGGAAAGCGAACACGGCATCTTTCTGGTCGCCCTCGGCGGGAAATCGGACATAGTCGAACTGCACCTCATCGACGCCGGACTGGGCTACGAATTTGGCGAGAGCGATGTCGTAATCCTGAACCTTGGGGTTGGAGGGGTCGGTCCAAACCAGCTTGCCGTTTTCGCGCCAGGGTTGGCCGGTGCTGCGGGACTTTACGGCCAGTTCGGGGTGGCTCGTGACCAGATGCTCATCGCGGAAGATGGCGATGCGAGCGATGGCGTGCATGTTTTCGGAATGCAGAAAGTGAATGAACTTGGGCAGGTCGGAAATATAGTGGCGCTGTCCGCTGGCTAGCGGGTGGTCGAAGGCGATGTTGACGATGCCGTCGCTATCCTTGATGTCGAAGACGACTGCGTTGCCACCGACTTCGCGCCAATGGCGGATAATGCGCAGTCCGTGATCGCTGCCTGCCATTATCCCGGTCAGGTAAATGGCGCGGACTTCGAAATCTCTTGCAACTGGGACCGTCTTCTCTACAATAGGCGCTTCGAGAATTCCGGGGATGACGATCTGCTCTCCGGATTTGAGCGAGACCCCCTGCCGGTTGTGGTTGGCTTGGCGGATGGCTTCGGCCAGTTCGGTCGAGGTGAGGTATTTGGTCCGCTTCAGATATTTGCGGGCGACCGACGGGATGCTGTCTCCGCGCTGGACGAGATAAAGATCGGAGCCGGGCGGCGCAATGATGGAGACGGGCGCCGGAGGCTCGGGCTTTTTGGTGGCGTCGGTTTTCACCTCCACCAACTGGCCGTGCGGATTTTGTACCGCGGCCGCGGACGGAGAAAGAAGAAAGCTGGACAGGGCCAGCCGGAACAGAAAGGCAGCAACGCTAGCGATTGAGAGTCTTGCTGCCGAGAGTCTGGCCGTCGAGAATTGGGACAAGGATATTCTCCAGAGACGAAATCTGTTTGTATTCTATTGTGCAACGACGGTAACTTGGGCTGCCAGTTACGTCCGGCACAGCGGGTTACGGATTGCCGGACATGGGCGCAGGGGTGGTTGGGACGCTGATTTAAAGTTCCCGCAGTCTGCAAACTATTGCTCTTGGGGAAGCTGTGGGTAACATGACCGGCATGACATGAGGTGGGGCTAGCCGTATCTAAAACGATGAGAAGCGGGCAAATACGGCGCTTCCGGAGGATGGCTAACGGCTTGCACGAGGAGGGAGCGGGTGAGGAACGCAACCTTTCTCCCAAAGTGGCAAAAATGAGCAGTTTCGCAGAAAATTTGAAGATCCCGGGAAGAAAACAGGGGCCGAAACGATGAGAACGAACCTTGCAACCGTGCTGGATCCTAGCCGCCGCAGCAACGACGCCCGTGACTTTGAGACTGCCCTGCGCCGGAAGATTGTGGGGCAGGACCAGGCGATCGAGAAGGTGGCGGAAATCTATCAGATGTTTCTGGCCGGGCTGAATGCGCCGGGCCGCCCAGTGGGCAATCTGCTGTTCCTGGGGCCGACCGGCTCCGGTAAGACGCGGGTGGTGGAAGCGGTGGCCGAGTCGCTGTTCGGCGACGCGCGGGCCTGCATCAAGATCGATTGCGCCGAGTTTCAGCACTCGCACGAGATTGCCAAGTTGATTGGCTCGCCTCCGGGATACCTGGGACATCGCGAGACGCATCCGCTGCTGACGCAGGAAGCGCTCAACCAGTGGCACACGGAAAAGTTGAAGCTGTCGATCCTGCTGTTCGACGAAATCGAGAAGGCTTCCGACTCGCTGTGGCAACTGCTGCTCGGAATCCTCGACAAGGCGACGCTGACGCTGGGCGATAACCGGCGCGTGGATCTTTCGAGTTGCATCATCATCATGACCTCGAACCTGGGCTCCGCCGAGATGAACGGGTTGGTGGATGGCGGCTTGGGCTTCGCGCCGAAAGCGGTGTCGGTGGATAACTCGCTCGACGAAAAGATTAATCGCTCGGCAGTGGATGCGGCGCGGCGCAAGTTCGCTCCCGAGTTCATGAACCGCATCGACAAAGTCGTCGTGTTCAAGACGCTGCGTCCCGAGCACTTGCAACAGATCCTGGAAATCGAACTGGGAATGGTGCAGCAGCGGGTGCTGATGACTGCGGGCGCGAACCAGTTCGTGTTCAACTGCACGCCGCAGGTGAAAACCTTCCTGCTGGCGGAGGGCACCGATCCGAAGTACGGGGCGCGGCACCTGAAGCGCGCGATTGAACGGCATCTGGTGTTTCCGCTGGCCAACCTGGTGGCGACTGGACAGGTGAAGCTGGGAGATTTCGTCCGCGTCGATCTGCTGGGTGAGAGCAATCTCACCTTTGTGAAAGAAGCCGAAGGAGCAATGGTGCCCGTGCTGCTCGAGCGTTACGGAGCGGCGGCGGCCATCCCGTCGGCAGCGGCAGCCAGAGCGGCGCGACCCGTGATGCAGCGCAAAGAGTTTGGAGCGGGATCGCTCAACGAGAATAAGTAAGTCAAGTTGCTGGTAGGTGGGACACCGCTTGGGCGGTGTCCTTTTTTTGTTTGGGAGCTGGATGTTGGCGCCCCCCGTTGGATCACGCCAGCCAGAGCCGTTCGTAGGAAAATGAACTCTCGCTAAAATCACGACTGCGCTCTATGGAACACGTAAAAGAACACAGCCACGCTGAAGCAGCCAAACGCATAGATGAACGACGAGAACAGCATGACCGGAGGAACCAGGCCCCGCAGGACATTGAGGAAGGTGAAGACGAACGTCCAGACTAAAAGAGCCGTCATCAGAATCGTTCCGATCAGTGCCAGCAACGCCGCATTTTTGAGTGTCATGGCCGGAGTATGAACGTTGCCAGGGTCATCCGCAACTCCAGCTCGTGCCTTGGGGCCGCTCGCCATCTGAGAGGTGACGGGCAGCGAGGGGTAGCAGCGCGCATTCATTTGGGGCTGCCCCACTTCCAGTTCCGGATTTCCGGCATGTCCTGGCCGTATTTGTCGATATATTGCTTGTGCTCGACCAGCTTGTCCTTGAGCTGCTGCTTCAGGTAGATGCCTTTCTCGCCGGTCTGCGGCACGCGGTCGATGGCGTCCATCACGAGATGGAATCGGTCCAGCTCGTTCAGCACCGTCATGTCGAAAGGCGTGGTGATGGTGCCCTCTTCCTTGTAGCCGCGGACGTGGAAGTTGCCATGGTTGGTGCGGCGGTAGGTCAGGCGGTGGATCAACCACGGGTAGGCATGGAAGGCGAAGATGACCGGCTTGTTCTTGGTGAAGAGCTCGTCGAAATCCATGTCGCTCAACCCGTGCGGGTGCTCGGTTTGCGGCTGCAGCTTCATGAGATCGACGATGTTGACCAACCGGATTTTCAGGTCGGGCAGATGCTCGAGCATGATGGAGACGGCGGCGAGCGTCTCCAGCGTGGGCACGTCGCCACAGCAGGCCATGACCACGTCGGGCGCAACGCCCTGGTCGTTGCTCGCCCACTGCCAGATGCTGATGCCCTCGCTGCAGTGCTTGACGGCGGCATCCATCGTCAGCCACTGCGGCGCCGGGTGTTTGCCCGCGATCACGAGGTTGACATAATGGCGGCTGCGCAGGCAGTGGTCGATCACCGACAGCAGGCAGTTCGCATCCGGCGGAAGGTAAACCCGTACCACCTCGGCCTTCTTGTTCATGACGTGGTCGATGAAGCCGGGATCCTGGTGGGTGAAGCCGTTGTGGTCCTGGCGCCAGACATGCGAGGACAGCAGGTAGTTTAAAGAGGCGATCTTCCGCCGCCACGGCAGGTGCAATGTAACCTTCAACCACTTGGCGTGCTGGTTGAACATCGAATCGACGATGTGAATAAAGGCCTCGTAACAGTTGAAGAGTCCATGCCGCCCGGTGAGCAGGTAGCCCTCGAGCCAGCCCTCGCATTGGTGCTCGCTGAGCATTTCCATCACCCGCCCGGTGGGCGCGAGAAATTCGTCGTTCAGCACGGTCGCGGCGTCCCATTGGCGCTTGGTCACTTCAAAGAGGGCTTCCAGGCCATTGGAGATCGTCTCGTCAGGGCCAAAGACCCGGAAATTCCGCTGCTCACCGTTAAGCTTTGTCACATCGCGCAGGAAACGCCCAAGCACATGCGTATCGCCGATGCCGAGCACTCCCGGCGAGGGCACATCGACCGCGTAGTCGCGGAAATCCGGCATCCGCAGGTCGCGGAGCAGAATTCCGCCGTTGGCGTGGGGATTCGCGCCCATGCGTCGTTCGCCCTTGGGCGCCAGTTCGGCCAGTTCGGGGATGAGTCGCCCATTTTCATCGAACAACTCCTCCGCCTTGTAACTCTTCATCCAGCTTTCAAGCTGCTTGAGATGATCGGGATGCTCGGAATCCACCAGGAGCGGCACCTGATGCGCTCGGAACGTGCCCTCGATTTGCAAACCATCGACGACTTTCGGCCCCGTCCAGCCCTTGGGTGAATTGAGGACGATCATCGGCCAGCGCGGACGAGTGGTGTCGTTCTTGCTCCGTGCCTTCTTTTGGATTTGCCGGATATCCTTGATGGCCTTGTCCAAAGTGGTGGCCATGAGTTCATGCATCTTTTCCGGCTCATCGCCTTCCACAAAGTGGGGCGTCCAGCCGCAGCCTCGAAGAAATTGCTCCAATTCCTCATGCTCGACACGGGCCAGGACGGTCGGGTTGCTGATCTTGTAGCCGTTGAGATGCAGGATCGGCAGCACCGCGCCGTCCGTGACCGGATCGAGAAACTTGTTGGAATGCCACGCCGTGGCCAGCGGTCCGGTTTCCGCCTCGCCATCGCCGACCACGCAGGCGACGATGAGATCGGGATTGTCGAACACCGCCCCGAACGAATGGCTGAGCGAATAGCCCAGTTCGCCGCCCTCGTGGATCGAACCCGGGCACTCCGGCGACACGTGGCTGGGAATTCCTCCGGGAAATGAAAACTGAAGAAAGAGCTTCCGCAGCCCGGCCTCATCCTGGCTGATGTTGGGATAGATCTCGCTGTAAGTACCCTCGAGGTAAGTGTTGCCCACGATGGCCGGGCCGCCGTGTCCGGGGCCGGAGACGTAAATCATGTCGAGGTCGTATTTTTTGATGACCCGGTTCAAGTGCACGTAAATGAAGTTCTGCCCGGGGGTCGTGCCCCAGTGTCCCAGCAGCATGTGCTTGATATCCGCGAGCGTCAGCGGCCGCTTCAGCAGCGGATTGTCGTAGAGATAAATCTGGCCGACCGACAGATAGTTGGCGGCGCGCCAGTAGG
>Ga0208821_1000366_pt1 | contig 37086 bp, 37 predicted proteins | sample June2015DPH_20_5_FD_184720 | JGI IMG/M metagenome (GOLD analysis project Ga0208821, IMG submission 184720) | Peatland microbial communities from SPRUCE experiment site at the Marcell Experimental Forest, Minnesota, USA - June2015DPH_20_40... | ecosystem: Environmental > Terrestrial > Soil >...
TTCGTTCAAGACATTGGCCATGGCCCCGGAGCCTACAAGCCTCCGCGGGAATCAATGTCCCGGACGCTACTCTCGTTGGCCGGTTTTCAGGTGATACTCATTGGCCGGTTTTGGGTGATCGCTGAGGAACTGCACAACGTCATACCGGTTAAAAAGGCGCTTTCAGGTTCTAGCGGTACTGCTGAATTTTGCATGGACGGCTCCATGTGCGCGGGGCTAACCGACTACCTCACGTATTCGGAAAAGGATAAGTTTCAGAAGGTGGTAACCGTCACCTTTGCGGACGCGTGCGCCGAATTCGGCGAGGTTCCCACCTTCGTGAAAATGGACATAGAAGGCGCGGAGGTCGTCACAATCGAAAGCTCGCGAGAATTTCTGAAGATGCATCCGATCAACTTTGCAATCGAGAGCAATCACCCAGTCGATGGAGAACTGACCTGGAAGCCCTTGGAGAAACTGTTTGCCAGCATCGGATATGAGGTTTGGTCTTCAGATAAATTTGGCCAGATGTTTACGTGGGCGAAGCCGGTTTCGTAAGGGACATTCCTCGTCCGCTGCGTTGGAGAACGGCCTCGTGAGAATTTGACCCCGCCACAAGGTCGCGCGTCAATGCGCCTGCAGCTTAACCACCGGGTTTGTTAATCCGAGGGAAGCAATCCGGTTCCGGATAGCTTGCGTATGCAGCAAGGTCGCGAGGATAATGGGCGCCCTCTGGTTCTCCAACTGGTCGGGACGAATGATGGGCACGCCGCGCAATGTTTTTCCTACATTGACCGGATTCCCATCCACGAAAGCAAGCACCTTCGCATCCCTCAACGCTGTATCGCACAGAAGCTTCATGGTCAGTTGGCCCGTCCCCCAAACGATCACTTCCATTGAAGATGCAAGCACACTCCGCAGATGCTGATCGATTTCTTGCATCATGACACGGGACACATTGATGTAGCGTTCCATCTGCCCGCGAAATGCGCTGTCGATAGGCCAGGGTTGCTGAACCGGACCGGAACGACGTTCGTATCCGGCTTCAAGGCCAGGGAACAATAGGCCGGAAAACCCGGTCACCAGCACGCGTTTCTCGAGTACGGGTGCAAATCCAAACTGGGTCATTAAGTTTCGCAGTGAGGTTACGTTGAAGTGATTGATGTGCTCGGTATTGATGTCCTGAAATGGGGAATGCAGATAGTCAGCGTACCGGGCCGCATCCGGCACTTCGAGGAAGATTCGGCCGTTCGCACTGCAAACACTCACCAATGCCGAGATGGCACGCTTTACGTCAAGGACGTGCTCCAGGACGGAGGTTAGGATTACGGCATCGAAACAACCTATCTCTCCAGGAAGATGAGCAAGGTCTCCTTGATAGGACTGACATCCCCCATTGCGTGTGTTTTCCACGCACGCAGGAGAAGGATCGACACCAACGAGATTGCGAAATCCCAGACGACCCAGCACTTGAAGCAGCCCCCCGTTGGCGCACCCTACATCGAGGATGCAAGCCTCCTTGGAAGGAATATGGTTGGCGAATATCGCTCCGGTTTGCTCAAGGCGCGCGATATCTTCCGGGGGAGTCTTCCCCACCTGGGCTCCGGCTGGCTGCTCGTAAATGGAGCAGGTAGCATAGAACTTGTCATAGTCAGCCTGGGTCGCGGGTGTGTCGGCATACACCATTCCGCATGCCGCACAGATCACGACGTCGTATTCATCCGGCAGCGGATAATCGTCTGAGACTGCGAATCTTTGGTGATGCAGCACATCTCCACGTCCGCCCCCGCAAACCGGACAGGGCCGCAAAAGAGTTTTCATGGCCGCCTTCCGTCGTCCCTGTCAGTTCGATTCGACAGCCGAGGTTTCGGAATGGCATAACAGACCAGGTCCCACCCTTCCACCAAATGAGGGTGCAGGAAGAAGCTGTAATTTGGATTGATTGACTGGATGACGAGCGGAATCTTCCAGAGATGATCCTGCACATGATAGCTGCAGACGGCAAGCACCGGAGAATATCGTTGGATGATTTTGCGCGCTCCATTCAGTGCGTCCAATTCAGCGCCCTCGATGTCCATCTTTATATAAGTCGGTTGCGTGCCGGAAAGAGCTTCGTCGAGAGCGAGGCAGTCGACCACCATGTCACCCTTGCCGACAGAGGAGGCTTCGTTTCCACCACCGGAGAACATGACGGTTCCGGTCCGGGCTCCCACGGCCGCGCGTTGCAGCGTTATGGATTCGCGTTCCGGACGCAGTGACACCTCTTTTTCGAGTTTCGAGAAGTTGGCAGGGTCAGGCTCAAAACTGTAAATTCTCTTGAACGATTTCTTGGTCTGATCCAGGAAGCTCCGGATGCTGTCACCGTCGTAGGCGCCGCAATCAACGAACACCTCGTGATCGGTAAGCGGGCAGAGTTCCAGTGGAAAATACATCGTGTGCTGGACAGGACTGTACAGCGCATCAAATTCGCCCAACAGACGCCAACGCAACTGCGCGAGATATTCACTTCGGGAGGCGCTGTCTGACCACAGACGGCCGGCCCGGCGCACGTCATCCGCCTGTTGATGCACCCTGTGCGGGAGATCGAGGGCGTAGTGCGGCAGGAAAACCTCCGCGTGCTTCCAAAACAGCGGCTGGAATGTGACTACGTACTTGCAGCCCAAGCTTCGCAGCTGCGATTCGCGCTGTGCCATCCGATCGGTAGCCTCACCTCTCCAGATCGTGATAACAAAGGTTGCTTGGTCGCCGTGACGTCGTGCCGCCTCTTCCGGAGAGAGCACCTCCACCCCTTCTACAGGGGTGTTCCATAGGCGCGCATCGTTATCTACAAAGGCGATAGGTTCAATGCCGGCCTTGCGCAGTCCGGCCAAAGTCTTACGACCAACACGTCCCGCTCCGAATAATACAATCAGATCTTTCGATGGTCCCGCTATCAGGTCAAATGCCGATCTCTCCCGCGCCGTTGCTTTCGCCTCACCTTCGGCGAACAACTCTTCCAGTGCCGTAGTCACGTCTTTGTCAGCAAGCCCTCTCGCTCCAGAAACCATTCGTTCTCACCCCGGTATCGCAACCTTGGCCCGATGGTACTCTTACCAGCAACTCCTACCACCATCGATCACGAGATTCGTGCCCGTCATATATGACGATGCGTCCGAACACAGAAACACAATGGCGCCCTGATATTCGTTAATCGCAGCCATGCGTCCAAGCGGGATCAGGTTGCTCAGGCGTGCAACAAAATCCTCCGGCTGGCCGTTGTACACGCCACCAGGCGAAATGGCATTGACGCGTACCTTTTTGTCGGCCCAGTAGCTGGCCAGATATCGCGTAAGGCCCACCAGCGCGGACTTTACTACAGAATAGGTGACGGGCTTGACGGGCTGCATCTGCTCCGGCACACCGGGTTGCCTGTAGATGCGCTGATCGGGAGCGATGAGCGCGAGATCCGACGCCACGTTTACGATGACTCCGCCGCCCTTGCTGGCCATGTGACTTCCAAATACTTTGCTGCACAGGAAAGCGCCGGTCAGGCCTACGGCAATGTCCGCCTCCCACTGCGCCAAAGGAAAATTCTCTAACCGCGAAAAGTTTACCTCTGTGCTGGCCTCCATCTTGGGATTGTTAGCCGCGTTGTTGATAAGGATATCGAGACGCCCGAACTTGGCCAGGATCTCGCCCCGCAGCGCTTCAATTTCCGACTCGTTTGTTATGTCCGCAACGCAGCCGATTGCCGGCACACCGTACTCGTGCGACAATGCTGCCGCTTTTTCGCTGGCGCGCTGCTGTTGAATGTCCACCAGAACCGGGATGCCGCCCGCCGCCGCAATAGCTCGGGCATGTTGCTCGCCGAGTAGTCCCGCGCCCCCGGTGATAACGGCAACGCGCCCGGTTAAATCAAACAAATTCCCAAGCTCTTTCATACTTTCTCGATTCTTCAGGAAAGCTCCACTACACGGCCGGTTGCGATCGATTCCTTCGCGGCCAGCGCCAGTTTGAGGCTCCACATACCTTCACGCAGGTCAACCACTGGTTTGCTCCGCGTCTTCACACAGTCAAGAAAATGCTGCATCTCAAGGATGAACAGTTGATTGCGGTCCAGTTGCTCGCAAGTGAACCGATCCGCCACGTTTCCTTCTACGCCGTACAGGGTGACCGAAAGCGTCGGAAAGTCGAGAATGGCTTTGCCCGCGTCCCCTATCACCTCACACTGCCGCTGTGGCGGCCGCTGCAGATAGTCCTGCTGCAAGTGGACGGGGAGTGGCCTTCCGGCGAACTCGCACTGCATCAGTGTGCTGGCTACGTCCTCAACGTCGATCTCAAGATTACTCCAGTGCCCGCCGATGGAGAACAAACGCTTCGCCTTGCCAAACAAGGAGTAGAGATAGTCGAACTCGTGAATCTGCGAGAGTATTACGCCCCCGCCCAAGTCTGCCCGCGCGGCATAGCCCTGCCGGTAGTCCTCATAACGATGCCAGCCTGGCAGGTACTCGCCCACCGAGGCGCGGACGGCAAGCAGGTTGCCAAGTAGGCGCTTTCCCACTATCTCCTGCATGCGCAGAAAGCAGGGATGGAAACGAAGCTGATAGCCGACCATGACAATCCGGGCCTGTTCCTCAACCAGAGCTTGCAACTCAGGCAACCCCTCTAGGTCATCCGATAGCGGCTTCTCTACAAAGAGATCGCAGCCGGCCCGAACGCAAGCCAATGCCGCAGGAACATGCAAGCTGCTGGGGTTACAGATCAATGCGATATCAGGCTTTTCCGCGAGCGCCGATTCCAAGTCCCCAAAGACGCGGAGTCGATACTCCCGTTCGACATCGCGATCAGCGTCAATCTGCAAAGTGGGCGTAATGACCGAGGAAAGCTTTCGGACACGGTAGGCGAGTATCTCGACATCGTCACCGAGCAGCGCGCGCAAATTTCGTAGATGGCGCTGTCCGATGCCCCCAAGTCCGACCATCAATATCTTCATCGGTTCGCTCCGAACACGAAACCCGCCGCCTGCAGTTGACTCAGCACAAGTTCCCGATTATGCCGAATCCAGGCAAGCTCTTTTCCAGCGTCGCCTCTCGCAATCTGCATTACAAAGTCTCCCTCGTATCCGAGTCGGAAGAGCTGGGAAAGCAAAACCGGAATCTCCGCATTGCCCGTTCCAAGCGGAACGGTTCCGCCGCCGCGAATCCGATCTTTTATATGTACGCTGCCGATTCGGTCGCCGTAGGCCGCAATCTCTTCGTGCACATCGTAGCCAAGAGAAGCGCTGTTTCCTGAGTCGTAATTCACTTTCAAGTAAGGATGTGGCAACTTGGCTAAAAGTGAACCAAAGCGTTTTGGATCGAGCGATGTCTCCACGTGCAATTCAATATCAACCTTTTCGGCATGTCCAAGAACACGGCGCAGCACCTGCACGGCCTGGGCTTCCTCGGCATCGCTGTCAATCCTGGAATTGTCCACAAAAGGAAGAACAACGCGGCGAATACCGGCCAGCTTGCAGCGATCCAACAGCCACAATAATTTGTTGGTTCTCTCTTCCGATTCGGCTGCCCCGGCTTTAGCGAGCGGACACTCCATGAAGTAGTCGGCGCAGACGGAGACGACAGCGATATCACATTTTTCAGACAGCCGAACGATTTCCGCTAGACCATTATCGGTGCCGAGCGGATTATCGCTCTCGCCCGGGGAGTCGTAAATCCACTCAATCGCGTCAAGTCCCGCCTCTGCTGCCAGCGGAAATTCCTCTCTCCAGTGCCCTCTGGGAAAGCACTGAAAGCACCCGTCCGATGGCGGCAGAAGCCGGCCCTGCATCACTGCAATTCGCATAATCGTTACTCCTCTTCCACGGGGATCAACATGTTCGAGAGAAATTCCTCGCGCGAGAGGAACGGGTAAAGATCTTCCAACGGCTTGGAGACAAACGATCCATCCGGGCGTTGCACGGAGGAAAGTCGCGGACCGCGGAACTCATCGGGAAGAACGATCGTGTCGCACACCAGCGGGCCGCCACGACTGAGCACTCGCCGCAGATCGGCGCGCAGATCGGATTGATCGCGGATGACGTCAGTCTGCAACCCATAAGCCTGGGCCACCTTGGTGATATCCGGTAAAGTCTGTCCGGTCTCGGGGCTGCACCCGATACTCGGTGCGCCAAAGAAATTCGTCTGCGAAGTACGAATGGAAGCATAACCGCCATTGTTCAGCACAAAAAACGTGATTGGCAGCTTAAGCCGCGAGACGGTTTCCAGTTCCTGGATGTTGAATTGAAAACCTCCATCGCCATCCAAGCACACTACCGGGCGGCGGCCGTTTGCCATGCAGACTCCAATGGAAGCGGCAATGCCATACCCCATCGCCCCCAACGCCGTGGTATGAAACACCCTCTGCCCGGCCTTGACCCGCAGCGCAAGCAGGAAGAGTTCAATCGCGCTGCCCGAACTCCCGGAGACGATGGGAGTATCCGCCGGCAGCACGTCCTGAAGCGCTTCCGCCAGGTGATACATGCTGACCAGCCCTTCGGGCTTGCGATGTTCCGGCAGGATGACGGGATAGCGCTTCTTCCAATCCACGCAGCGCTGCTTCCACGCCGACCGGTCCTTTCGCTGAATTTCCGACTTGCGGCGAAGCAATGCGCGAATGAACTCGCCTGCGTCAGCCTGCACTTTCGTCTGAATGGAATCGCCCATCTTGGCCAGCTCGAAGGGATCAATGTCCACCATCACTTTGTGAGCGGCACGGGCAAACCGCTCTGGGGAGTAGCCCGTGATCACGCGATCCAGGCGCGCGCCCAGCGCAAGCAGAAAATCGGAATTCTGAACAGCAAAGTTTGCCCCACGCGGCGCAAGCGAACCGGGACGACCAACAAATAAGGGATGGTCATCGGCAATCAGATCGATGGCGAGCCACGTCGACTCGACTGGAATGTCAAGTACTTCGACCAGTTCCAGAAATTCCTTTTCCGCACGCGCCAATCGAATGCCGTTGCCGGCCAGAAGCATGGGACGCTCGGACTTATTCAACGCGCGGATCGTTTCCCCGACCAGCGCCTCCAGATCAACTTGTGAACGAACTTCGCACTCGCCAGGATCGAAGCGGCGCAGGGTCTCCGGATCGATCGGGCTGGCCTGTACATCGAGCGGAATGTCAATCCAAACAGGACCCGGACGGCCCGATTTTGCGAGATGAAGTGCCTTCTCCATGTGGTAGCGGATCGAACCGGGATCGTCGATAGTTATCGCGTACTTGGTGAGGGGGCGGACAATCGAGACGATATCAACCTCCTGCATTCCAACTTGCCGAACACCCAGCGGCGATCCATCGGGCCGAAACATCCGGTCCGCTCGTTTTACCTGACCAGAGAGAAACAGGCACGGCGTCGAATCCAGCCAGGCACCGGCTAGGCCGGTGATCGCATTTGTGCTGCCCGGACCAGTAGTCACCAGTGCAACACCGAGATTATTGGTAGCCTTCGAGTAATTTTCTGCTGCAATTGCACTGGCCTGCTCGTGCAGATTGCAAACGAAATCAACCCCGCTACAGCGGCTGAGGGAGTCGTTGAGATGCATGGCCCCACCGCCGGGCACCAGAAAGACATGTTTCACACCGCTGTCTGCGACAACGCGAAAAACGTAGTCCGAAAGCTTCATTGCTGCTCAGGCTCCATTGGCTCCAACACTGAAATGTTATTGAACTCATCAAATGCGCAAAAGCTGCAGCGACTCTTGATAATATCGCAGTGGGGCATATTGCCCGTGTAAAGATGTAAAGAGATGAGCCTCTCAGATTTTGGTAACAAATGGAGCACGGAACTCACGCGGCACATCCCGCCCAGTCAGTTCGGGCGATACCTGCTGGTGGGCGCCTGGAATACCTTGTTCGGATACGGCTCGTTCGCGTTTTTCACCGCAATTCTCAGCCCGATGATTCCGCACAGTTATATCCCCGCCTCGGTGATCGCGAGTCTGCTGAACATCACGGTCTCATACCTCGGCTACAAATGGTTCGTATTCAAAACCAAGGGCAATTACCTGCGCGAATGGATGCGCTGCGTCGCGGTGTACAGCGGCGGCATTCTCTTCGGAGTACTCACGTTACCTGTACTGGTGTTGGTCATTCGGCGGAATACGCGGTTCGTCGCCCAAGCGCCCTACATTGCCGGCGCTATTCTGACGGCATTTATGGTTGTGTACAGCTTTTGGGGACACAAGAAGTTTTCGTTCCGGTCGCCTGCATAATGCGCATACTCATCACCGGCGGGTCAGGATTCATCGGACGAAATCTGGCGGAGCAACTTGCTTCCACGCATGAGGTGTTGGCGCCTTCCTCCGCCGAACTGGATCTGCTGAACGAGCAGGCGGTGCGCGAATACCTCAGCACGCACAGTTGCGACGTGATCGTGCATGCGGCAACCACGCGGTCGAATCGGCACCTGGCTGCTCCCCCGGACCTGCTCGACCGCAATTGCCGCATGTTTTTCAATCTCGTGCGCAACCTCGTAGGCGATGAGCGACGATTCGGAAAAATGATTCACTTCGGCTCAGGCGCGGAGTACGACCGTTTTCAAGTGCCGGCGCGAGTACGGGAAAACTATTTCGATACCCGTGTGCCCAGGGACGCGTACGGGTTTTCCAAGTACATTTGCGCTAAATATATCGAGCGCTCCGACCGAATCGTTAATCTGCGGTTGTTCGGAGTTTTTGGCGCCTACGAGGACTACACGGTGCGTTTCATTTCCAACGCATGTTGCCGGGTGCTGAAAGGATTGCCGATTGTGCTGCGGCAGGATATCGTGTTTGACTACCTGTACATCAAAGACCTGGTCAAGATCACGATGTGGTTCATCGAGAACGACGCCCGCCACAAGGCGTACAACATCTGCACCGGACGGCCTGTGGCGCTAACCGAATTAGCCCGAGTGATTGCCCGGGTCTCGGCCCAGGTCTCGGGGCGCAATCCCAGTGTGTCAGTCCTGACCGAAGGGATGGGGCCTGAGTACTCAGCGGACAACTCGCGTATGCTAACGGAAATGGGGGGATATCAGTTTTGGGACTTAGAGGGCTCGATCAGGGACCTTTATGCCTGGTATGAGCGGTACGAAGGGATCGACGTCGAATCGCTAAAGTTCGACGAGAAAGCCGCGACTCATGCCTAAGACCCTGACCGTCCTCACGCCCTGCTATAACGAAGAGGCCAACGTGCGCGAGGTGTACCTCCGGGTGCGCGCTGCCGTCGCCGCCGCCGGCAACTACCAGTACGAACACATCTTTATCGACAATGCGTCAACCGACAACACTCTTGGGGAACTCAAGGTTATCGCCGCAGCGGACAGGAACGTCAAGGTGATCCGCAATACGCGCAACTTCGGCCACATAAGGTCACCCATGCACGCGTTGTACCAGGCCAGCGGAGACGCGGTGATCGGCATTGTGGCGGACTTGCAAGACCCGCCGGAGATGATCGTGGACCTCGTGCGTAAGTGGGAAGAGGGATACCCAGTAGTAATCACGGTAAAGGCGACCAGTGATGAACACGGACTGATGTTCTGGATTCGCAAGCAGTATTACCGGCTTGCAAACCGTCTTTCGGGGATTGAAACGTACGAGAACTTCACGGGATTTGGCCTCTTTGACCGCAAGGTGGTGGAGATGATCAAGCAATTGAATGATCCTTACCCCTATTTCCGGGGGATAATTGCCGAGATTGGGATGCGACGTTTCGAGATCCCCTACCATCAACCCGCCCGAAAACGTGGCCTAACGAAAAACAATTTCTATTCGCTCTACGACACGGCGATGCTCGGGATCACAAACCTGTCCAAGGTGCCGCTGCGGCTGGTCACCTTTTCCGGTTTTGTGGGCGCGCTACTTTCGGTTCTGGTGTCGCTGGCATACTTCATGTACAAACTAATCTTTTGGAACAACTTCTCAGTTGGCATCGCCCCATTGGTCATCGGCGTATTTTTCTTCATGTCGGTGCAAATGCTGTTTATGGGCATCGTTGGAGAATACATCGGCGCCATCCACACCCTTGTGCAGAAACGGCCGCTGGTGGTCGAGCAGGAGAGGATCAATTTCGAATATGGCCCGGGTGAACCATTGCGGGACACATTGCCGGACAATGAGGCCCAACCCAGTGCGACCTCGTGAATGTCCGCATTCGACAGTGGGCACGCGGCGGGTGCTCGATGATCTTCCCTCGATGAACTTCGAACGAGTCATGGAACGAGTCATGAAGAGCTTTCAATTGCGCTGGGCCGGAGATGTTCTATGAACGCGGACACGGCGCAGTCTCTGGCGGTCGCCAGGATTCGCGACTGCGCGTCGGTGATGCAGAGTCTGCTGGAGTCTTCAGGGTACTTGAGCGCAGTGGTTAAGGTAGCGGACGCAATGACGAAGTGCCTCCGCTCCGGAAACAAGATCCTGTTCTTTGGAAACGGCGGCAGTGCCGCGGACGCACAGCACCTGGCCGCGGAACTGAGCGGACGGTTCTTGAAGGAACGGGCAAGCCTCTCGGGCTGGGCGCTGACTACCAATTCTTCCGTCCTAACCGCCATCGGCAACGATTATTCCTTTGACGACGTTTTCGCGCGCCAGATCCAGGGGATGGGTAGTCCTGATGACGTCGTCTTCGCCATCAGCACCAGCGGAAACTCCCCCAACGTGCTGCGAGCCGTGAATGTGGCCCGCGAGAGGAGACTCGTCACAGTAGGCTTGACGGGAAAAACCGGTGGGAAACTGCGTAGCGCGGTCGACCATTGCATCTGCATTCCCAGCGAGCAGACACCTCGTATCCAGGAAGGTCACATCTTAACTGGACACATTCTTTGCGAACTGATCGAAGAATCGCTGTTTGAGAAGAATTGACGCCGCTGCGCGGGTGGAACTAGGCGCGCCTCAGAGCTTGTATTCGATCGCGACTCGGCGGTGAGTCAAATACCTGTCCCTCCGAGCGAAACTTTCCTGTTGCATTTCATGGCATGAAATGATTTATTTCATGACATGGAAAGAATTAAGCCACGTTGGTTTCGACACAATCTCCAAACGGCTCTCCGGGTCTTGCCCGTCACCGTATTAACGGGTGCACGACAGACAGGCAAGACCACACTAACGCAAGCGATTGAGCCAACGCGGGCGTATTTCACTCTCGATGATGTGGGTGTGCTCGATCAGGCCGAGCGCAATCCCGACTCGCTGCTCGCTACGCGCCCTGTAATCTTGGATGACGTTCAACGAGCGCCACAGATCTTGCTAGCGGTCAAACGTGCAGTGGACAAGCACCGGCGGGCAGGCGACTTCACACTGACCGGCTCTGCCAATCTCCTGCTAATGAAACATGTGGCAGACACGTTAGCGGGCCGCGCGATCTATTTGGAGCTTCGGTCGTTCTGTCCCACGGAGTGGCAGGAACGTAAGGATGCGTTACTGCCTCTGGAACGTTTGTTCGCCCCGGATTTTGACTGGCGTGAATGGCCTGATGAACCCGGCGACTGGCCGACATGGCTGCTGCGTGGAGGATTCCCGCCCGCGCTGCAAATTGATTCCGAAGCGGATCGCGGCCTGTGGTTCGCCGCTTATGTACAAACCTATCTGGAGCGTGATTTGCGCCAGCTGAGCGCCGTCTCCAGCCTGCCTGATTTTCAGCGCATGATGATGCTGGCCGCGCAAAGGACGGGCAAGTTACTCAACCAAGCCGACTTGGCCCGCGACGCGGCGCTCAGTCACCCGACGACGCACCGGTATTTGAACCTGTTGGAAACCGGGTGTCTGATTACACGCATACGCCCGCTGGTGACCAATCCCTCGGCCGCACTCGTCAAAGCCCCAAAGTTGCTCTGGACAGATTGTGGCCTCGCCGCATGGCTTGCCGGGATCAAGTCGTCCGCCGACACCACGCAACGCCTGGATGCTGGTTTTTGGTTGGAGCAAACCCTTTTTCAGACTCTGGACACGTGGCGTGCCCTTGATTCACAACGACGCAAGCTACATTTTTGGCGCGACCGTAATGGGCACGAAGTGGATTTCGTTTTGGAAGAAGCCGGCAAGTTGGTAGCGTTAGAAATTAAAGCGGGGAGTCAGGTGACCGCGAGTGATGTGATGGGGATTCGTGCGTTCCGAGATACTTTGAAACGCAAAGCATCACTCGTCCGAGGCGTCGTATTGCACGGCGGCAAAGCACGTCCGCTTGGCGCTGACGATGTTGCGCTTCCTTGGGGATGGATGGTCTCCACATCGCGATAACCCGCGGCCCGTTCGCGATCCACCATTCGAGGCTAACTAGAAACGCTGATCAACATAAGCCAGCTTCTTCCTCCAGGGTCGAATGCGGCCCGTGAAAGCGCCGTCATGGAAAGTGCCAAGCGTGAAAGTGGAGCGTGTCCATTCGTGGCGTTAACGGCGATGTGCTGTGGCGTGGCATGCGGCGCAGAGCGTAATCAAGTTCTCCTCTGAATCGGCTCCCGAATGGCTGCGGAACTCCCTGTGGTGCACCTCAAGATTCGACAGCGTGCCACAGGATTGACACCGCCAGCCGTCGCGACGCAGGATCTGCTGGCGCAGACTTTCGTACGACAAGGGATCCAGCCGCAAGCGGGCGGCTTTGGGGCAAATCATTCTCAGGACGCCTTCTCACGCAGGTTTTCGAGAAAAGCCTGCTGCTGTTCGCCGGGCAAGAACTTGTAGTAGCGTGAGATCGAGTTGAGCAGGATCTCCGGGTTGCCATTGTCCAGGTGCGCGCCAGCCAGGAAGTCGGCACAAATCATCTCCAGACAATACCCGCGCGATTTGTCCGTGCCCAGCATTAGGGCTGCCGTCTCGATCGCCTGCTCGATGACGGGGATCTGGCTCTTGTAGACTTTGAAGTAGATCAGTTCCGACGGCTCAGTTTCTTTTCCCGTCAGTTCCTTCTCCACCTCCCGCCTAAAGTCCTCCTTCGGCAGCTCTCGAGCTTTGTGCAACCAGGTTGCACAATCGAAGTGCTGACCGTCCCTGCGGGCGACCTTCGCTAGCTCCAGTCCCTTCGTCCATCCCACTTCTTTCAGTTCGCGTCTGGCCTGCGGCGGCAGGTGCTCGTGAATCGACATGAGGTAATAGGCCTTCCTTCTCGATTCCGGGAACCGCCTCGCCAGGAACTCGTCAAACGACTTCAGGTTCTCGAGCCTCCAGTACTGTCCCGCCCGCACCTCGCACAGATACCTGCCAAGTTCGACGAAACGGGTGTCGCGCTCCATCTCTTTCTGCTTTTCCCACGCCAAGATCTCGTCGATCTTGGTCAGAACAAAGAGGGCGCGCTTGCGATTGAGCTTCGGCGGCATCGGCATCGGCCTAAAACGAAAGTTCGTCAAACAGACCAAGATCAACTCCTGGCTTGCGGATCAGCACAGCCTCAACCAGGTCGGGCTTGTCGAGGCAGAGCCCGATAAAGGGGCAGGTAGTGCACGGATTCTGGGGAAAGCGGATGCCACTATGCGGCAGGAAGAGTCCCGACTCGATCCGTCGGACTGTGTCCTCGACCAGAGTTGTGAACTCCTGCCGCTGCTCGTCAGAAATGGTGGCCCGAAGGTACTGAACTTCAACCAGCCGCTTGCGGACGAAAACAATCTGGGCAACTTCGTCGATGCCCGTCATCCACGAATAGCAGACGAGTTGCGGATCAAGTGCTGAAATGCCGACCGGCTCTTCTGGATATCGAGCAGACGTAGTCTTCCATTCCAGAACGCATGGTGTACCGTCCAGTTCACCAATGGCGTCGATGTAAGCTACAAAATTGTTGCCTGAACTGAGTGTCCGATTGAACTGAATCTGCTGGGTGGAACGAGGGCGGCGAATGCGAACGCGGCCATCCTGAGCAAAACGCTCGAGCAACTGGATGCCTTGTTGCAGCATGCGGTCCCAGGTGTCGTTGCCGGAGTAGGTCAGGCTCATGTCCTTGCATGCGCCCCACTGCTCGAACAGCACAGCCGCCGGGTCTTCACGGCGAAAAAGGGCGGCGACTGCCTGTTCGAACGCTCGGCCAAAGAGCATGGCGGCGCGAGTGTCTTTTTCCTGCCAGCCGTCGAGGTAGCGGTGCCGGTAGCGGCGCGGACAGCTCAAGTACTGGCTGATCTGGGTGTAGGAGTAGGTCATCGGGTTGCCTCCGCGGTGTTGGAGCGAGAAGCACTCGAAACCGGATCTGCGGACAGTTCTTCCCAGTGGCTGGCCGGGGCGAAGCCGTCGAGGTTGATGAGCGAAATACCGTTGATCACGGTGTGGCTGATCTTCACCACGCCGCGGAGTCCGGGCAAAGCCTTCTCATCGACCTGTTCGTGGGCCAGCAGTTCCGGGTCATAGAGGAAATCGCGCAGGAACCAGCCCAGCTTCCACATCGCCTTCTGGGTACAGTAAAGACGACCCACGATGGACTGACCGGCCAGAGTGCAGGGCTCGAGAACGGAGAGTCGGAGGATGTAGAACGGCTTATGGGTGTGCCAGCGGAACTGGGCGCCATCGACGCGCACGAGGAAGATGCCGTCGGGAATCTCCGGACGAGAATCGCGGGCGGTTTCGGCGAGGCCAGGGACTTGGCGTTTCATGCGACCACCTCCTGCTTCGGGCCATGTAGCTGTTGAGCTGGCAGAGCAAGGCATTGCGGTCCTTCTCGGCCCAGTCGGCCAGTTGCACGACGAAGTTCTCAACCTGTTCCCTGCTGGCCTCTCGCAGCGTCTTCGTGCCGCAGAAGGCGACGGCGTAGGCCTTTACCAGTTCGGGATCGAGCTTGTGCTGGCGGATGATCTGGCAGAGACGGTCCCGAACTTTGGGGCCGCTGCCATTCCCGTTCCCATTTGCGTTTTGGGGAGAAAGCTTTTCAATCTGATTCGGAACTGACCCGATTTCCTCGACCGAGCAGATGCCGATTCCGTAGGCCTTTCGCAGGGCGCGATTGACAGCTCGGGTCTCGGCCACGCGCATCTCTGCCCCGCGGACGAGCGGGGAAACATTGGACGGATCGGCGTCACCGTAGCCAACGAAGCCTTTGCACGTTTTGGATTTATAGACCGTGGCCTCGAATGCCCAGCGTTGTGCCGACGGATCACAAAATGGCTGAACCGGCTGAACCTTGATGCCAGCGCAACGATTCCGACGTGCCAGGCCTGTGAGTCCGGAGTGGGTAACGTACCACGCACTGTCTAAGAGAAGTAGGTCGCCGTTTGCAACGGAAAACTGAAACTGTTCTGTGAAGTTCTTGAGCGCCCCTAGGGCGACTCGCCCAAGGACGCTTCCCCAGCGTAATTTTGCATATCGTCTGTTCTGTCGTAACAAGTCTTCTGTGGCGATCATGAAGGCCTCCTCAGCGTTGTTTTGCAATTCTCAATACTTGTACAGTACAGTACAACAGTACAACAATACCGTACATTTGTCAAGGGAGGGGCACTCTAGTGCTGTGGGAGATGTACTTCAAGCGGCTTTCATAAAAAGGGGGAGCGGTATTATCGGATTACCCGGCGAGCTTCCTTTAGAGCGGCGGACGCCACAAAGCTGCTCATGCTGATCTTCTGCTGCTTTGATGCCTTTGCTATCTCCATCTGTTCTTGATCGGTGTAGTAAGAGGTGATCGCCTTCCTTACCACCGCTGACAGTTTGCGTCTCTTGAAACCAGCAGGTTGTTTCTTCACAGGCGTGATAGTAACACCGCTATCGAACCATCGCACATCTCGGCTGGGCGGATTGGTATCCTACTAGGCAATATGAGCCCTTTTCTGCAGACAAACTGGGACTGCGGGGACAGGTATTGTCGAGAGCGAAAGCACAAAATACGTTCAAAGATTTCTGGCTCGGCAGGAACAAGAGCCCTAAATGCAGCGCCTGGTCGCCAAACAGAAGTCCAGGGTCAAAGATGCATGATTTGCACTCCGGGAAACTTCTTTTTTGCCGGACCGGCGCCTGGTCCGGGTATCCTCTGCGTTTGGCGGGAATTATTTCGCGTGCTCTTCCAGCACGGCCGCCATGCGGGTCTGATAACCGCGGCCACCCGCCTTGTACGCCTCGACCGTGCTTTCTTCAAGGCGCAGAGCGATCAGAACCTTGCGCGGTTTTTTCTGCGGGCCGCGCTGGCCGCGTTTGCGTTTCTCCGAATGTGCGGCGAGATCGGGAAAGACTTCGGACGCCGGCCTTGCCTTGGCAAACATGGCGTCGGTCCACTCCGGCTTTTCCTTGTCGATCATCTCGGGATCAGGCTTTTTCTTCATAGCGTTTTACCTCCCTTTTGTGGGCGCGGCGCAGGCGGATAACCCGCACCGTCACACCGGATTTGGTGAAGACAAGAGCATAAAGGCGGTTCCCGATATAACCGATGGCGAAGCGTGCGGTTCTCTCAGTCCGCGCCCCTGCTGCTTCTTCCTACTTGCGCATTGCGGCCTACCAGATGGTCTGTACTACCTTTGCTTGACGGATTCGCTCATCCGCCGTGACCAGCGGCACGCCTGCGACAATGGCGGTGGCCGCGATCAGCCGGTCGGTCGGGTCTTTTGGAAAGCCAGCCGGTAACCGGATAGCGAGAGCGACAATCTCCGGTGTCATCGGTCTAACAATGACCCGCGCGACGGTTTCCCGAACAAAGGACTCCACGCTGCCCACCACCTGAATGCGGCCATTCTCCGCCAACCACGCCAGTTCCCAAAGGGTGATAGTGGGGACCGCAACCCCCGTCTTCTGCCTTGCGTCCCGGATGGCTTCGCGGGCCTTCTTGGACAGCCGCTTTGGGTCGCTCGCCATCCAGATCAGGACGTGAGTGTCGAGAAGGATCATTTGCACTCCCAGTCTTCCAGCGGAGTGCCCGGCCCCACAATGTCGCCCACGATCTTCACTTTGCCCGTCATGTAGCCGAAAATGTCATCGGCCTGCTTTTCGGCGGGAACCAGCTTTGCCACGGGTTTGCCGTGTTTCGTGATCAAGACGGGCTCCCCGCTTTGGAAAACCTGGTCCATGATCGCCAAGCATTGCGCCTTGAATGTACCGGCTGCCATTTCCTTCACAGCATCACCTCGGGGGCGGGAATAATATAGTCATAATAACATGACCATGGGAATAATGCAAAACACACGCCATTTGTGTGAATCGCTGCGTCCGCAGGACACCATGAATGCAATGTGCCGTCAAACTGGCGTGAATCTGCGGCTCCTCCCGAACTCGCTCGGCTGGGGGATATCTTCTGGGCGTGGCGACCAGATTCGGCAAGAGTCTCGATTGGATTGTTAGAGGAGGCAACTAGTACAGCCTTTCCAAGCAGATCGAACACTTGGTGAAATCCCCGCGTGTACCGAAAGGAAGGATGACACTTCTCGGGGGAACAGCGATTTCTTGTTCCACCACTGTCTGACGGCCCTACCCGTCGACAGTTGGTCGAAAGCCGTCCTGCCCTCAAAAACCCAAATTTATAGGGCGAGCCAACCTCACGGATAGACTCAGGTCAGAGAAAAGATATTGACTCATATCAATGAGTCAGATAGACTCATATCATGGCTAAGAGGTTGCAGGTGATTCTAAAAGATCCGGAGTATCGAGAGATTCAACGCGTCGCGCGCTCGCGCCACATGTCAATCGCGGAGTGGGTCCGCCAAGCGCTCGAACTGGCGCGCCGCCGCGAGCCCTTGGGCAGCGCCGGGAAAAAGCTCGAAATTATTCATGTGGCCGCCCGGCATCAGTATCCTGTCGGCGACATCGACAGCATGCTCGCCGAAATCGAAGCGGGATACACATTCGGTGCTCGTTCGTGATTCTGGTCGACTCCAATATCCCGATGTATCTGGTGGGCGTATCTCACCCGCACAAGGCGGATGCGCAGCGGCTGCTCGAGAAACTGATTACCGACCGTCAACGTCTGGTCACTGATGCCGAGGTTTTGCAGGAGATTCTGCATCGCTATGTGGCGATCGATCGTCGCGATGCAATCCAACCGGCTTTTGACGCCCTGTTGGGGGTAGTCGATCAGGTGTTTACAGTGGACTGCAGAGTGGTGGAGCGAGCGAAAAACATTGTTTTAGGATATCGACAACTGTCTGCCCGCGACGCAGTGCATCTCTCGGTTATGGAACAAAATGGAATCGACCAAATTTTGAGTTTCGACACAGGCTTCGATGTGTTCCCGGGGATTACACGTCTGTCGTGAACTCTCTCAGGTCCAAATCGAGGTGTTCAATTGAGTCTTCCGACAGTCTTTTCTGCAGCTTCCAGTATCTTGCCGTCCTTTGCCACCCGGGTGAGGGTGTTGATGTCATCGAAGAGTGGCCGGTCTTCATCGAGTCGCTTCACATGACTGCGGATGACCTGGTACGCCGCCTCCGAGGCTGGCGAGGGTTTGACCGGCGCCCGCAGATCGAAGGCCTGAGCGGCCGCCATCAGTTCGATCGCGACGACGTGCCATGCGTTCTCCAGAATCTGCCTGGTCTTGATGGCCGTAGTCATGCTCATGGAGACAAAGTCTTCCTGGTCGGCGGCGGCGGGAATCGAGCCGGTCGCCGCCGGGTGACAGAGCACACGGTTCTCACAAACCAACGCTCCAGCGGTGTACTGGGAGAGCATGAGGCCCGAGAACATTCCGGCGCCTTTGGTAAGGAAAGCAGGCAGCCCCATCGACAAATGAGGGTTCAGGAGCCGATTCAGTCTGCGCTCGGAGAGAGCTGCCACCGTGGTCACTGACATGCCGGCGAGTTCGAGCGCGAACGCCAACGGAGTTCCTTGGAAGTTGGCGCCTGTGAGTACCAAATCTTCGTCCGGGAAGAAAACCGGGTTGTCGGCGGCGTGGTTGAGTTCGATCTCCAGCATGTACCGGCTCCACTGGAATGCGTCTTTGGCGGCGCCGATGACTTGCGGGCTGGAACGGAGCGAGTAGGCGTCCTGCAATTTCTTGCCGGGTAGCTTGAGAAGTTCGGATCCTGCGGTGAGCCTGCGGACGTTCTCGGCGCAGGCCTGCGCTCCGGGATAACCGCGCACGGTGTGAATTCGCGGATCGTAAGCGGCCATGTTGGCGTTGAGGGCTTCCAGAGTCATCGCCAAGCAGACTTCCTGCGTCTTGATCCACCTTTCCGCATCGTAGAGTTCCAGGCAGCCCATGCCAGTGGTGAGATCGGAGCCATTGATGGTGGCCAAACCATCCCGTTCGCGGAACGTAATCGGCCGAATGCCCGCGGCTGCCAGACCCTCTTTCGCCGGCACTCGACTCCCCTGGTAGAACACCTCGCCCTCGCCCATGAGCGTGATGGCCATCTGCGCCATCGGGGAGAGATCTCCGCATGCGCCGACCGATCCCTTCTGGCACACAACCGGGGTGACGCCCCGGTTGAGCATCTCGATCTGGATTTCCACGACCTCGCGGCGAATCCCGGAATGACCCCAGCAATGAGTGTTCAGGCGTGAAAGCATGCCCGCGCGCACATCTTCTTCGCGGCAGGGTTCTCCACAACCCGCGGCATGGGAATAGAGCAAGTATTTCTGGAATTGTTCGACCTGCTCTGGAGTCAGCACGACATCTGCAAGTTCGCCAATGCCAGTGTTGACTCCGTACATGATTTCGCGGGCACGGATTTTCCGCTCGAGAAGGTCCCGGCACTTGTTGATCCGTGCCACCGCGTCCGGGTGTAACTGGATTGGCTGACGATGGCGGGCGACCGCAGCGACATCCTCAATCTTTAACGAGTGCCCGTCCAATACCAGACTGATTCCTGCTTGGTTCGACCGCACTTCATCCAGAACAACGGTCATATGCTACCCCCGCGTCACGTGGCGATGCACTGAACCGTCCACGGCTGCCCATCGCCTGGCAGACCACTCTGCAATCTAGCGCGCCAGGCGCCAAAATGCTGTGACCGGAATCACCCAGACCTGGACGTTCCACCCTCCACCCCTCACTTCTCAACCAGGCAATACGCGCCAACCTTCTCGGCTGCTTCTGGTTTGTCTTGATCCCCTCGATACATCTCAACGTTCTTGCAATCGCATCCCGTAGTTCTTAGTTTTGCGTCGCCGATTGATCGTTAGGTTGGGAGCAGGCAGCATAAGCACGGTCGCTTCAGACAGGTGGACAAACGCTGGCTCGTGGTCGAACCGAGAGAGCCCGGCCGAACGGAACGCATCAACCGCGTGCTCGAGTTCGCTTGGGCTAATGCAGCGGTTGATCTCGGGATATTGCTTTTCGGTGACGCGGCAGGCGGGATGGTATTGCACCATCAGACTGACATAGCTTTCGGGGCCGAGTTCGCGGCTGATCCAGTTCATGATTTCTGGCGTTCCGGCCACACCGCAGGGCATTATAAGGTGGCGTAGCAGAACGCCGCGCAGCGCCACACCTTGCTCATCGGTGACGAGCGTACCGACCTGCCGGTGCATCTCCTTGATGGCACGGCGTGCCGCTTCGGGGTAATCCGGAGCTTTCGCATAGCGGCGACCACTCTCGGCATCCCAGAATTTGAAATCAGGCATGTAGATGTCCACTATGCCGTCCATCAGAGCAAGTGAATCCAGCGAGTCGTAGGCACTGGTGTTGTAGACCAGCGGCAGACGAAGGCCGCGCTCGACTGCAAGCAGGAGCGCTTCCAGAATCTGCGGTACCACGTGTTCCGGAGTCACCAGGTTGATGTTGTGGCAGCCCTGTTCCTGCAAACGCAACATCATCCTGGCCAATTCTTCCGGTTCGGCGGGGCGGCCTCCTCCCAGCCAGCTGATTTCGTAATTCTGGCAGAAGACGCAGCGCAGGTTGCACCAACTGAAGAAGATCGTCCCCGAACCACGGTTGCCGCGCAGGCATTGCTCCTCGCCGAAGTGGGCAAAATAGCTGCTGACGATCGCGTAACGTCCGGTCCTGCAGACTTTCGTCTTGTTCTCGATGCGGTTCACGTGGCAGTTGCGCGGGCACAGGACGCAGTCGGCCAGCTTCTCTAAGCCAAGCTGGACGCGACGCGCCAACTCCCCGGATTGCCACAGCTCGAGATATGCCGGTTGGAAGTTCCTTCGATTGACGGCAGTGGGGTGCTCCAGCATTTGTCTTCCCGTGGCGCTGGTTTCCGAATCTTTTAGTAGCTCTTCGGCCGCGTTTTCTCGCGTGGCAGTCGGGTCCCCCGGAAGGAATCCCGGACGCCGCCATTTGGCTGACTTCAGGCAGGCGTGGCGCTGTAGGCTGCTACGCAGTCCGTTTGCGCTCGAGTCGAGCGCGCTCTACGTAGCGACCGTCCCTGACATCCACCCGCACGATTTCCCCAGGAGCGATAAATAAAGGCACACGAATACAAAGGCCACTGTCAAGGGTTGCGTCTTTCCAGGCGCTATCCTGTTGTGAGTGAGTCGGTGGCGCTGTGTTGGTCACTCGGGCCTCGACTATGTCCGGGAATACGACACTGAGGACCCGGCCCTCAAAAAACTCCACCGGCAATTCCATTCCAGACTGGAGGAATGCGAATGCCGGTCCCAAGATTGCGCGTGGCACTGCAATCTGCTCAAAGGTGTGGGGATCCATAAAAGTACAGGTTTCCCCGTCGTCAAACAGAAACTCCATTATGTGCCGCTCAACTTCCAGGTCTTCCAGCCGCTCCTGTAGCCGAAAGTGCGGTTCCCACATCCGGCCACTTGTGACATTGCACAACTTGCTCTTCACCACTCCGCCCAACTTGGCAGACCCAGCCTTCGATTCCGCCTCGAGAACTTTGTAGATTTCCCCCTCGATGCGCAGGAACATTCCCGGTTTCAATTCAGATGCGATCAGCATGGGGATCCCCCGGCTTCAGCCATAGTCCACTCACATTCATAGACCCCGGCACCTTCCCTCCGCAGTGACGGAGGTCACGACGGACGGCCAAGTGGTGACTGGTCGGCCTTCTGCAATCGGGACTGAAGGCCCGTTTGCAGTCACATCACGGCCCGTCGAAACGCGCTAAGTACTGTCGGAACGTTCTTAAAAGGCTCTGGTGGACACTCTAATTTGGGCAACCAAGCCTTGGTTAGTAAAGGATATAGTTGCAGGGGTGCTGGCGAAAACCCTTTCGAACTACCCTTAAGAAGTCCCGCCAAGTCGCAAGGTCTACGATCCATGGTCGCACAGGCAAGCATCTTGCGGGCAACCGTTTGTTCTCAGTGTGCCATGCTGGTTAATCGGCATTCGACTGAGGCATCGACCATAACAACGACATCTCATCCCGTCACGTTGATGTGTGACCTGCGTCATCGTATCGCTGTGGAATGGGGAGTAAATTTAGAGTTGGAGTACCGGCGATGGGTGCTGTTATGGTCGCCAAGTCTAACAATCCCTCGTGTCCCCTCTCGTTCCGCCCTCTCAAAGAGGGCAGGCTCTTTCGTCTTGAAAATGATTTGACGTTCAGGTTGTCCAACGTCACGATTGGCGGAGCATTTCTGACTGTGCCACTGCTGCTCGTCAACAATGACATTGCATCTCACCGGAGACGGCAGGGTGATTTCAGTAGTGCTCCGAGAACGAGTTCACACTGGCGGCGATTTCAGGCCGTCATCCATTACTTATAGTTATAAGGAGGACACCACAATGAAGCCTCCGCACACAATACCCACTCCGCTCAGGACAACTAACCAAACCGAGCCGATTTCCCAACCAGACTCTCGGTGGAGGAGGCGAGCATGTCCGACAGCCTGAAGATACTCATAATCGACGATGATCAAGACTACAGAGCATCGGCCAGATCTCTTCTTGAGAGCCAGGGTTATGTGGTGCTCGAGGCGGATTCCGGAAGAGAAGGCTTGCGCAAGGTGGTTGAGCAAAGGCCCGATATCATCGTCCTCGACATAATGATGGAATGCGACACGGAAGGGTATGGAGTCAACCAGGCGATTAAGTACCAGGATGCGTACGCAGACTATCGGAATATTCCGATTGTAATGGTTTCTTCCATTGATTTAACCCCGGATGAACGATTTCCAATGGCCGGCGAGCTCGACATGATCCGCCCTGACTTCTACCTAACCAAGCCACTCGACATCCCCAAATTTCTGGAGGTTGTGCAAAGGGCTGCGGCGCATTGCCCCTCGCATAGGGAAGCATAGTACTGATCCTCGATACTGTTCTCACCCAACCCGGGTCGGAGAAGAGCATGAGCGAATCGGCTGAGCAGGAGACAATCGTCGTCATCGACGATGATTACGCCATGCGGCTGTCTTGCCGGAAGATCCTGTCCAAAATGGGATTTCGGGTCGAAGCATTCGAGGATGGAGGCGAGGGGCTGGAAGGTGTGACGAAGTTGATGCCCAGTCTAGTCCTGGTTGACCTCAAGATGCCAGGTGTCAGCGGGATGGAGGTCGTTACCCGGATCCACGAGGCGCGCCCGGAAATCGTGCTCGTGGTCATTACGGGGTACCCGACGATCGATACCGCCGTGGGCGCAATGAAATGCGGCGCCTATGACTTCCTCCCCAAGCCGTTCTCTCCAGACGAGCTGCGGTTGATCGTTAACCGCGGGTTGGAACATCACCGGCTCTCGCTGGAGATGCGGCGAGGCGAAATGGAGCGTGCGCTCCTCAAGCGACGCTTTATTACCTTTGTCTCCCACCAACTGCAGACCCCTCTGGTGGCGGTCCACCAGTATTTGGATGTTCTGAAACACCTCGATAACACGGAGAGCGCCACGGCGAAGCGGCAGGAGTGGCTCGACCGCTGCCTCAAAAGGACCGATGAGTTGCAGGCGCTCATCAAGGATTGGCTTAGCTTGGCCAGGATCGAAGGGGAATCCTTTTCCCGACAGTGGGTCAAAGTCGATCTCCAGCGGATCATTGCCGACATCCTGGGGACATACGGAGAAATGGCCGCTACGAACCGCGTTTCTCTCGAAAGCCGGATACCCGAAAACACTTACTTTGTGAGGGGTGATCGAAACTGTCTGAGCGTACTCTTCGACAACTTGATCGTGAATGCCATCAAGTACAACAAGCTGGGTGGCAAGGTCACTGTCTCCGCCGAGGCCTTGGGCGGCGAAGTTGCGATTGCGGTGGCCGACACAGGCGTGGGAATTCCTGAAAAGTATCGTGCCCTCCTCTTCGAGGAGTTCTTTCGCATAGAAGGGGAGGGGAACAAGAAGACTCCCGGCACCGGTCTAGGGCTCTCCATCTGCCGAAGACTTGTCTCAGAAATGGGAGGAAGCATTAGCGTTGACAGCGAGGTCAACGTCGGATCCACCTTCCGCGTGCGCTTGCTGGAATATCGCGCGCAGGCGGAAGAGGAAGGAAAAAAGGGGAGTTCAGGATGACCTCAGAAGCAGAAAAGATACTAATTGTGGACGACGATCGTGACTTTGTCGAGGCCCTGTCGGCGTTTTTGGAAGCACACAATTACGTAGTCCTGAAAGCACACGACGGCAGAGAAGGATTGAAGGTGGCGAAGATGCAGCGTCCGGACCTCATCATTATGGACATCATCATGAACGAAAGGACGGAGGGATTTTTTACCGTCCAGGAAATTCGCCGGACCGTCGAGCTGAAGACCGTGCCCATCTTCATCCTGAGTTCTCTGTACTCGAAGGTCACGGATTTTGGAATCCCTCCGAACAGCAGTTGGCTTGCGCATGACGAGTTTTTGCCCAAGCCGGTGAACATGCCGGATCTGCTCGAGAAAGTCCAGCGCCGCATGGAAGAGCATCACCGGAACCCTGAAACTCCGGTCGGAAGAAAGGCGGAAACGTGAAGATTCGGAAACTGCCCAAAGACAAGCTCGATTTTTTTGCTTCGGTCGTCCAGCAGTTCGGGGAAGTGCATGCGCCCGTCGAGCAGGATGGCAAGTACGTATTCAAGCGGCTCAGCAGGTGGTCAGAGGCTCGCCTCGACTACCCGCGGACGATCCTGCCACCCAAAAAGTACTTTTTCCCTCCGCGAGAGACGCTTTTCCAGTTTCGGGAGGGTGAGGGCTACCTTCCCTGCACCGAGGGGTTGGACAAACGGGCCATTCTTTTTGGCGTGCACGCCTGCGACATCTATGCCCTCAACATCCTCGACCAGGTTTTTTCCGGAAAATACGACGACCCTTACTACCAGGCGCGCAGGAAGAACGTCGCGATTATCGGGATCGACTGCTGGCCGGACGAGCATTGTTTCTGCCGGTCCATGCGCGCTGATTTCGTTGACCACGGCTTCGACCTCTTCCTGGGCGAACTGGGGGATCATTACCTGACCTTTGTGGGGACCGCTTTAGGCGACGACATGGTCCTGGCTACCGGGCCTCTGTTCCAGGATGTAAGTCCGGAGGACATCGACGAATACAAGCGTCGTTCGAGCAGTAAGCGTCAGGGTTTCAAGCTTGACATTGAGATTCGCGACCTTCCGGAAATCTTCGAGATGGAGTACCGGAGCGAGATCTGGGATGAGTTGGGAGACAAATGTTTGTCCTGTGGAAGCTGCAGCATGGTTTGTCCGACATGTTACTGCTACGACGTAGTGGATGACACGCAGTTGGGCTCCCGTGAGGGAAGACGCAATCGCTCTTGGGATTCCTGTCTGTTTGCCACCCACGCCTTGGTGGCTGGCGGAGAGAACTTCCGGAAAAGCCGGGCCAGCCGCATCAAGTATCGCTTTTACCACAAACAGCGAGGGTTCGTGGCCGAATACGGCCGGCCAAGCTGTGTCGGCTGCGGGCGCTGCATCAGCGTGTGCCCGGTGAAGATCGATATAACCGAAGTTATCAATAAACTGCGGGGAGTCCAAAATGCCCCTTGTCGATAGAGTTCCTAGTTATGACACCGTGCTCAATCGGAATCCTTATCAGCCGCACCTGGCACGGATCGTGCGTATATACAGAATGGTTGAGGACAACTATCTGTTCACCCTGCGCTTCTTCGAGGATCGTCTGGCCACGATGTTCCGGCATCAGCCCGGCCAATTCGTGATGCTGAGTGTGCCCGGCACCGGCGAGGCGCCCATCTCCATTTCCTCCTCGCCCACTCGGCCGGGAATTCTGGAATTGTGCGTGCGTCGAGCGGGGCGCGTGACGAAGGCTCTCTACCGCATGCATACCAACGACGTGGTGGGGATCCGCGGCCCTTACGGGAATGGCTTTCCCGTCCAAGAGGTCACGGGCAGCGACCTGCTGCTTGCCGCGGGTGGCCTGGGGATGGCGCCCCTGCGCTCGCTCCTGTGGTACGCCCTCGACAACCGGGATAAATTCAACCGGATCACCCTGATGTACGGCAGCAAAACCCCCGGAGAAATGCTCTTCCGGGAAGAACTCGTCTCGCTCGTGGATCGTAAGGACATGACGTGCCTGCTGACCGTGGACAGGGACCCGACGGGAACCTGGAAGAACTACGTTGGGCTATTGCCGAAGCTGTTTGACCATGCGGAGATTGATCCGGCCCGGACCTACGCCGCGGTGTGCGGTCCGCCGGTGGTTTACAAATTCATTCTGGAGCGCCTGCTGGCTCTCGGTTTTCCCAAGGACCGCATCCTGATGTCCCTCGAACGGCGAATGAAGTGTGGGGTGGGAAAGTGCGGGCATTGCGCGGTCGGTTACAAATATACGTGCTTGCACGGCCCCATTTTTACGTATTGGGATGCGATCAATCTTCCGGAGATGATCTAATGAGCAAAACCACCGTCGGATTATTCGGTCTCACCGGCTGCGCGGGGGATCAACTTGTCATTCTCAATTGCGAAGACCAACTCCTGGATCTGGTGAATGCCCTCGATATCCGGGATTTCCTCATGGCGTCATCTGAGAATGATGAAAGTTGTGAACTCGACCTGGCGCTGGTGGAAGGCGCGGTGTTGAGCAAACGCGACGAAGAAAATCTCAAGCGGATTCGCGCGCGCTCGAAAACGCTGATGGCGGTTGGAACCTGCGCAGTCTGGGGTGGAGTCGCAGCTCTGAACCCCGAGGCAAACCGGGCGAAGCTTCTCGAGGAGATCTACGGCAATCAGGGGGCCCAGTACGACAGCCTGGCCCCGCGTTCCCTGCGGGAAGTGGTCAAGGTCGATCTGAACCTCACGGGTTGCCCCATCGAAAAGGAACAGTTTCTGTCGGCCGTGTCCAGCCTGTTGAACGGTGACCCGCCCATCTTCCCGGAGTATCCCGTTTGCACGGAGTGCAGGATGCTCGAGAACAATTGCCTCCTCATCGAAAAGTCGCAGGTCTGCTGCGGTCCGCTGACGGTGGCCGGATGTGACGCCCGCTGCCCAGGGCTGGGTATCCCCTGCGTGGGTTGCCGTGGCCCGGTCGATGAGGCGAACGTCCCCTCCGTGCTGGCCATGTTTGGGGAAAAGGGCATCCCTCGCGAGAGGATAGCCGCCAAGTTGCGTACCTTCGCGCCCACATCAGGAGATCACTCATGAGCACAAAGATTCAGATCGAGCATCTGGCTCGGGTCGAAGGTCATGGTGGGATCACTGTGGAGTTGAACGACGGCGCCGTCTCGTCGTTCCGCTTCGACATTTTTGAAGGAGCGCGCCTCCTGGAAGGGCTGGTACGCGGCAGGAGTTACGAGGATATATCTCAGATACTGTCCAGGATTTGCTCGATCTGTTCCGTCGCTCACTCCTTAACCTCGCTCAAAGCCACCGAAAAGGCTCTGGGAGTCAAGGTTACCCCCCAGACGGAGTTGCTGCGGGATCTCTTGTACAGGGGCGAGAGCATCCAGAGCCATGCGCTGCATCTTTTCTGCCTGGCCTTGCCGGACTATCTGGATTATCCCAGTGTGACCGCGCTTGCCGCCGACCATCTGGATGCGGTGAAGCTAGGCCTGCGCTTGAAGAAACTGGGGAACTCCATCCAGGAAACCCTCGGTGGTCGGGCCGTGCACCCGGTCAACGCGATTGTAGGAGGGTTCGGGAAACTTCCCAGCGTGGACTCGCTGGTGGCGTTGCGCGAGGCCCTCATCCAGGGCGTGGCGGATTGCGAGACGACTATAAAGCTATTGGCATCCTTGCCCGCCGCGGACTTCTGCCATACTGACACCGTCTTCGCCGCGCTCTCCTCCCCCCAGAATCATGGTTATTATGCGGGTGACGAAATCATCGTCTCCTCGAACGGGCAGCGGCAGAGCGTGCCCGCCGCTGCCTACCGCTCATTGAGCAATGAAAAGGCCGTCCCGGGCTCGCACGCCAAGCACAGTTCGTTTAACGGTAAGCCGTTCATGGTGGGATCCCTGGCTCGACTCTCTATCAACACGCAGGGACTGACGGAGCGCGCCCGAGTGGCCATGGGCGAATTGGGACTGCGGCTACCCAGCGACAACCCTATGGACAACAACAAGGCCCAAGCGGTCGAATTGGTTCATGATGTACATTCCGGACTCGCGACTGTGGACCGCCTGCTCCGCGATGGCATTAAAGAAGAAAGATGTGTCGCCGTGCGCCCCAAAGCTGGTACCGGCACGGGGGTTACCGAAGCGCCCCGAGGACTGCTCGTTCACAGCTATATTTACGACGACGAGGGTCGAATCATCGCGGCGGACGTTATCACCCCTACAGCATTTAATGTTGCCAGCATTGAAAACCACTTCCGCTCTACCGTCGAGCAAAGCGCGAGCAAGGATGTACCCGCTCTCAGGAAGAAGCTAGAAATGGTCGCGCGGGCTTACGATCCGTGCATCTCGTGCTCCGTGCACCTTCTTCAGAAACGCGCATCGGTTAATGGGTAAGAGCCCGGCAGGCTATCTAGAACCAAGGCTTCCTGCGTGATAGCATAACTAAAATAGCCTTGGCACGTTAGAGAAATGCCATGAGGCTTGACTTCTCATTTCCGAGGCTCTCGCTCAAGGCGAAGCTGATCTCCGACTACCTGGTCATTCTGGGAATCGGCGGGCTGGCCACATCCCTGGTGGGCTCGTGGATCGTGAGTTCGGCGATCATGATGCAGGCCCACCGCGCCGTAGACCACGACTTGGCTTTGGCTCGCTCGCTGTACGACCAGAAGCTTGAGACCGTGGAGCAAAAGGTTCAGCTCGTTGCGTCCGGAACGGTCATTCAACAACACCTGGCAGCAGGGAATGAAAGCTCTCTCCTGGCCTATCTGGATTCGATCCGGAAAGACAACAACTTTGATTTCCTCGCCCTCACTGACCCGGAGGGACACGTATCTCTGCGGGTCTCTGAACCTCAGGGTGCGATGGGTGACGTTTCCTCGATTAGTGTCGTCAGGGCGGCACTTTCAGGTAAGGTAGCCGCAGCCACAGAGATCCTGTCTGCCGAGATGCTCCACAACGCGGATCCTCTTCTCGCCTCCAGCGCCTACCTGCCTTCTGGGGAATCTGCCCGAGCCGAACCCTTGGACAAGAGGGCGGGACCATCGGGCCTGGTTATGATTGCCAGCGCCCCGGTGATCGGAGCCAACCGCAGAATCCTGGGCGCGTTGTATGGGGGCATCCTTTTGAACCGGAATTCCGGAATCGTGGACGGCATCTGGGAGGTGGTATTTCAGGGAGACCGATTGGATAACCAGGATATTGGAGTGGTTACGATCTTCCAGAACGATATGCGTGTCTCGACCACCCTCAAAAGGGCCGGCAGCGCGCCTTGGGTGGGCACGCAGTCCCGGGCAGAAATCCGTGAGGGTGTTCTCGGAGAGGACCGCATCTTTCGCGGGCGGACTTTGGCGGCGGGGGATTGGTACGTCAGCGGATATGCCCCCCTGAGTAATTACGAAGGACGAACCATTGGGATGCTCGCCGTCGGGCGCTTGGAAAGGGCGTACACTTCCACACGCAACCGGGTCATCCTCTCGTTTTTCGGCATTGCCACAGTTGGCTTCATTTGTATTATCGGAATAACTTATCGCGAGATTGGCAACATTATGCTCCCCGTGGGCAAGATGGTAGCTGCCACCCGGAACATCGCCGCGGGCCGCTTCGATCAGGAAGTTCAGTCGAGTCCCCAGCATGGTGAAATCGCCCTTCTGGCCGATTCCTTCAACACCATGCTGAAAAGCCTGCGGCAGATGCGGGGCGACCTCGAGGAGTGGGGACGAACTCTCGAGGAAAAGGTCAAGCAGCGCAGCGAAGAACTGGGCGCGATGCAGACGAGGGTTGCCCAGTCGGAAAGGCTGGCTTCGTTAGGTATGCTGGCGGCGGGCGTTGCCCATGAAATCAACAATCCCCTGGGCGCCATCCTGGCGCTGACCGCGCTCACCCTCGAGGACGTCAAGGAGGATGATCCCAACCGGGAAAGCCTCCAGGAGGTCGTCAAGCAGACCCAGCGCTGCCGTGATATCGTCAAGGGCCTGCTGGAATTCTCCCGCCATTCCAAGGTCAACACCGAACTCGCCGACCTCAACAAGATCCTCCAAGACACGCTATCTCTCGTTACAAAACAAGCGCAATTCCTGAACATCACCATGGCCATCAATTACGACCCGCAACTTCCTCCCGTCATGGCTGACAAGTCCGAGCTTGAGGAGGTGTTCATGAACATCCTCATGAATGCCGTTCAGGCCATGCAAGAGAGAGGCACCATCACGATTACCACCGGCCACAGCACGCCCGACAATTCCGTCGAAGTCCTGATTTCGGACACGGGATGTGGCGTGCCCCCAGATAAGATTAACCAGGTCTTCGATCCCTTTTTCACCACCAAGGAAAGCGGTCAGGGGACGGGCCTCGGCTTGTCCATTGCTTATGGAATCGTCACCTCGCATCGTGGAAGTATCTCCGTGGAGAGTGAGGTCGGCAAAGGTAGCACCTTTAAGATTCGATTGCCGATTGCTTCCGCCGTCGCCACAGAACGACCCTCATGAAATCCCGTCTGGTCATTGGTCTTGGCAATCGCCTCATGGGTGATGAAGGAGTCGGATGGCACGTTATTAACCGGCTCGCCTGTGACCCGAGACTGCCTGAGGACACGGAGCTACTCTGGTGCGGGACAGATCTCCTCGCTTGCGCTGACCGAATCGAGGGGCGGAGCCAGATCACTCTCGTCGACGCCCTGCTCGACCCCTCTCAAGTGGGCAGCGTGGCAGTTTTCGGAGATGGAAATGGGCTGCGGAGTTTGGAGGATCGACAGTGGCATGTCCACAATCTTTCTCTGACTCAGGTCATACACCTACTTCGGATTGTCTCACCGTCCTTCGAGACGGCTCGCCTCAGTCTGATTGCCATCTGTATCGATTCAGCGCGCATGCAACCTGAGCTTTCACCCGCGCTGGCCGCGAGAATGCCGCAAATACTGGAGCGTGTCCTTCAGGAACTGGTCTGAGGGATGAATTTTGCTGAATTTGGCATCCGAGTCGGCTTTGATGTGCGATGCTCGCTAATCCCACTCTGATCAACTAACGTGACGGAGGTCACGACGAACGCCCAAGCGGGTGGTTGCCGGCCTTTCTGCAATCGGGACGGAGATCTGTTTGTATTTGCATCCGGGGCCGTCGGAAAGGACTAGAATTTGTGGTGAGAAGGCTTGGGCCAGAGGTACTATGCGTGTCTACGATTACGTCTGCAACTGGTGACCTCCACTCCGCAGGCCTTACGAGGAGGTGTCCCATGTCTCCAGTTGAAACCGGACTTCGCATTCAGGTTCAGAACATCCTCTTTGCCACCAATTTCTCCCCCGCCGCTGCCGCTGCCTTGCCCTACGCCTTGGCCTTCGCCCGCTGCTACGGAGCCAAGTTATTCGTGGGCCACGCTGTTCCGCCGGAACCTCATTTGGGTGTTCCCATGGCTCACTTGCCGACCGAGATCGATCCCTACTGGCCGGGGGCGCGCCGCAGAATGGAGGAATTCACCCGCGGCGATGCGTTGAGGCAGGTCCAGTATGAGGTGCTGATGCAGGGCGGTGACCTCTGGGAAGTCCTGGCCGAAATGATCAAGCTTCATGCCATTGACTTTCTCGTGCTCGGCACTCACGGACGACAAGGACTCAAGAAGTTGGTCCTGGGATCCTCCGCAGAGCGGATCTTCCGCATGGCTGATTGTCCGGTTTTGACGGTTGGCCCGAAGGCCGCGCACCCGGACGTGAAGTTTGAAAGCTTCAAGCACATTCTGTTCGCCACCGATTTTTCTCCTGCTTCGCTGCAAGCGCTGCCTTATGCGCTCTCCATGGCGGAGGAGAATCGTTCATACCTGACTCTGCTCCATCTCGCGGCCCTGGCTCCGACTGGGCAAAGCCAGTACTCGGTGCGGGTCGTCGCCATGCATGATCTGCAGTCGCTGCTTCCCCGGGATGCCAACGCCTGGTGCCAACCCACATTGCTGGTGCGCTTTGAATTTCCGCCAGATGGCATTTTGCGCGCCGCTGCCGAACAGAAAGCGGATTTAATCGTCATGGGCGCGCATAAGACAGCTGCTCCCCGAGCCGCGGCTCATGTGCCGTGGGACATCGCCTACGAAGTCGTCTGCGATGCGCCCTGCCCGGTTCTCACGGTAAGGGGCTAGCCGCGAACGGCACGAACTTTCACTCCGCCCTTGACAAGGGTGCTCTTTGCTGTAGGTGAGAGGGTTCGGATATAGCCGTACACGTAAGCCTTAGCGCCCGGGTGCCGTCGTCATGTCCTGTCTCCTCCCGATGCCTGCGCACCGGCCTGTGCGTTTAATCACAGACAGAGGGGTTTGAACCGCGTACTGTTGAAATGCGCACTTGTCTCTTCCGCGCTCTCTCTCAAGCGATGCAGGTGCGATCCATGCACAACGGCCCTCGCGCCGTAGAGGAGGTTCCCATGCCCCTCGATTCTCTGGAACTACGTACTTCTCTCCAAAGGGTGCTTGTCGGTCTGATTTTGATTTTGGTTCCGCTCACCGTGTTCGGCTTCTATGTGGCGTTGCAAGGAGACAGCCAGATTCGCCAGATGGCCGGCGAAAATATCCGCTCCGTGACACGCACCTCGGCTGAGTTCACCTCCCAATTCATCGCGGGGCGCGTGAGGGACGTGAGCGTGATCGCTAACGACCCAAGTTTGGAGCAGGCAGTCCTTGCCGCGAACCACCAATACGAGCGCCTTTCCGACGACGTCGTTCTGAGCAAGGCCGCAGCCATCGAGCAGAAATGGAACAACTCGGAGGGCGATGCCTTGGCAAGAAACATTCTCGCGTCCGATTTAGCCCGCCAACTGCGTCGCATGCGGGAGCTCAATCCTGGCTTGCTGAAAGTCACGGTTGCGGATGCCAGCGGCGCCACCGTCGCAGCAACGGATAAGCCTGTGCACTACTTTCAGATGGATCGCGGGTATTGGGGGATGCTGTATTCCCAGGGACAGGGCGCAATCAACGTGGCCGATCTGCGCTATGACGAAGAGAACCGGCTTTACTACATAAGCATCGCCTACCCCATTCTGCAGGAAGGCACAGGCAGGTTCATTGGCGCGGTCACTGCTCTGGTCGATGTCTCGCCCCTGTTTGCGCAACTGAACCGGCAGCAGATCGGACGTACCGGGCGACTGTTCCTGGTGCGCGACGATGGAACCGTGATCCAGGCACCCGGCGTAACCCCGTCAATGAGGATGCACTCCGAGGAATACAGCGCGATCCGCGACTCACTCGGGACTCTGCGGGGTCGCGAAACCGGATACCTTTTCACCACGTTTTCCAAGGGCGAGAAATATCTCGTCGGGTTCGCCGATACCGGATTGAAGGACGCCTTCCCCAACCTTCCCTGGATCGCTGTGGCCAGTCAGGAAGAGCGTGAGATCACAGGTCCCATCCGAAATGTGGCTGCTTTCGCGCTATTCGTTATGATTCTGTCGCTATTGATGCTTACTTTGCTCGCCGCGTACGTGTTCCTGCATCGCATGCAGAAACTGGAGGATATTGAAACGCCGCCCGAAGATAAGCGGCATCCCGCAGCTGCGTGAAAACTCGATTGGCACGGTCTGAGACGGGGCTGATGTGGTGGAGAGCTTTATAGTGCTCACATCCTGACTGGGTGCGCTACATCACAGTAGTGGTTGATTGGGGTCACTGCCGACCGACAAGCAATACGAATATGCTGACAACGGATTTGTTTGCTCTATTGCTGCCTTTCCATGTGTGCGGCTGGCTTAGTAGTTAACCTGAAAGGTGCCGGACGAACACCAGGAGGGGACAAGCCCATGAGAGATCCGCCCTCCTACGAGCAACTCAACACGAATTTTGACTGGGCGATTGCTGAGCGCGAGCTAGGCTATCGGCCGGGTGACGTGATCAACATTGGTTGGATGTGCAGTGATCGCCTGTGCCGCCTGGGACTGGCACAGAAGCTGGCGCTGCTTTGGGAAGACTATCAGGGCAATCAGAAGCGCTTCACATATAACGATCTTCGTGTCGGCTCCAACACCATCGCCCATTTCCTTGCCAGCCTCGGAATTCTCCCCGGCGAGCGGGTATGCCTCTTTCTGGACCGGGTACCCGAGCTGTACATCGGATTTCTGGGCATTCTGAAGATGGGCGCGGTAGCCCAACCACTCTTTTCGGCTTTTGGTGACGAATCTCTTTGCGTGCGGCTCAAAGACGCTGGGACGTCGGCGATCATCACGCAGAAGAAACATCTCCATAAGCTCCGCAAGATCCGGGAGCAGCTCCCGAACTTACGGTTCTGCATCGTGGTGGATGTGCCCCAGGCGTCTCTCCAGGAACGCGAGACTGCCTTCTCGATGGAACAAGCGCCACCCGTCGAGCACTTCCCAATCTACCCGACGAAGGCCGAATCTCCGTCGGTTCTGCACTATACCTCTGGCACCACTGGTCAGCCCAAGGGTGCGCAGCACGTCCACTACTCGATCATTGCGCAGTATCTCACCGCGAAATGGGTCCTCGAGTTCCGGCCTGACGACATTTATTGGTGCAATGCCGACCCGGGTTGGGTAACCGGTACGTCCTACGGCATCATCGGTCCCTGGGCAAACGGGATTACACAAGCAGTTCTAGACTCCGGTTTCAACGCCGAGAAATGGTACGAGTTCATCGAGAAGTACCGCGTTACCGTCTGGTATTCGGCGCCGACTGCCATCCGCCTGCTCATGAAGGAGGGAGCGGAAATCATCCGCAAGCATGATCTGTCCAGCTTGCGCCATCTGGCCAGCGTGGGTGAACCACTGAACCCCGAGGCCGTGATCTGGTCGAGAGAAGTCTTCGGGAAACCGTTCCACGACACGTTCTGGCAGACTGAAACTGGCTGCATCGTGATTACGAACTTTCCCGGGATGGAAATCAAGCCCGGCTCGATGGGCAAGCCGTTTCCGGGAATCACCGCAACGGTGCTCGATCCGAAGACCTACGAACCGGTGAATCGGGCCGCCGCGGCAGGTCTGATTGCGCTGCGCCCAGGCTGGCCGTCGCAGATTCGCGGCTATTGGAACAACGCCGCCGGATATCAGGCAAAATTCAGGAATGGCTGGTACCTGTGTGGCGATCGCGCCTCCATCGACGCGGATGGCTATTTCTGGTTCATGGGGCGCGATGACGACGTCATCAACACCGGCGGGCACCTGGTCGGCCCCTTCGAAGTTGAATCGGCTCTGCTGGGATGCCCGGCCGTCGCCGAGTCTGCCGCCGTCGCTAAACCTGACCCCGTCAACATGGAAGTTGTGAAAGCGTACGTGACCGTAAAGCAAGGTTTTCAACCATCCGATGACCTTGAACTGGAAATCATGAACCATATTCGCAAGCGGCTGTCGCCGCTGGCCATGCCCCAGGAAATCGAGTTCGTTGACTCGTTGCCCAAGACACGCAGCGGCAAGATCGTGCGCCGCATTCTGCGGTGCAAGGAGTTCCATGAGCCCGTGGGCGATCTTTCCACCATCATGGAAGACTGAAGAGGCCGGTTATGGACGAAATCACCCAAGTAGTTCGCGATTACATCACACGGGAATACCTGGAAGAAGGAGACGAGCGAGCCATCACCGAGACAACGCCGCTGATTTCAGGTGGCATTGTGGATTCGTTTTCCATGGTATCTCTGCTTCGCTTCCTGGAGAAAAAGTACGCGATTGACATTCCCGACGAATGCGCTACTCCGGAAGCTTTCGACACTGTCGAGCGCATCGTGGGGCTGGTGCGACGTTTCCAGAAGGCTGCAGTCATCAAGGGCTAGAGCGTGCCCGCCGCCGGACACAATTCTGGACCCAGTCCGGCTTGGGCACCGCACTGAATAAATCCTATTACGCGAGGCGCGTCATGGCATTTGTCGATACAGTTCGCCACCGCTATCAGACCGATCTTGAGGGAATCAAAGCCGCGGGCCTGTTTAAAGAGGAGCGGTTCCTCCACTCGCCGCAGTCGTCGGAAATTGAGGTGGAGTTTCCGGTTGGCTCGACAATCAGGAAGTGCATCAATATTTGCGCCAACAACTACCTCGGACTCTCCAGCCATCCCGAGGTCATCGCCGCGGCGCACGCAGGATTGGACGCACGTGGGTATGGCATGTCCTCGGTGCGCTTCATCTGTGGTACGCAGGACATCCACCGGGAGTTGGAGAATCGCCTGACCGCGTTCCTCGGCACCGAGGATACCCTGCTATTCCCCTCCTGCATGGACGCGAATGCCGGATTCTTCGAGGCCTGCCTGAATGAACAGGATGTGATGATCGCCGACCGGCTTGTTCACGCCTCGATCGTGGACGGAATGCGCCTGTGTAAGGCGATGCAGGACACCTACAAGCATTCCGACATGGGGCATCTGGAGGAGAAGCTGCACGAACACCAGGACAAGCGGTCCCGCATGGTGATCACGGACGGCGTGTTCTCGATGGACGGCGACACCGCCAAGCTAGCCGACATCGTCGCGCTGGCCGAAAAGTACAACGCCATGGTTTTCGTGGATGACTCGCACGCTACCGGCTTCATGGGGAAAACCGGACGTGGAACGCACGAGCACTGCGGCGTGTTCGGCAAGATCGATGTGATTACTACGACGCTGGGAAAGGCGCTGGGTGGCGCTTCCGGAGGGTGCGTCAGCGGGCGTCGCGAATTGGTGGAGATGTGCCGCCAGCGTGCACGTCCTTATCTGTTTTCCAACGCCGCGGCGCCGGTGATCGTGGCGGGTGCGCTCAAGGTACTGGATCTGATCAGCGCCTCAACTGATCCTCGCGACAAGCTGGAGTGGAACGCCAGGTACTGGCGCGGCTTGCTCAAAGAGGCTGGTTTCGATCTGAAGGAAGGGGATACCCCGATCGTGCCGGTCATGTTCTACGACGCCAAACTGGCACAAGACTTTGCCCGCGATCTCTTTGACGAGGGCGTTTACGCAATTGG
>Ga0208821_1000367_pt1 | contig 36954 bp, 32 predicted proteins | sample June2015DPH_20_5_FD_184720 | JGI IMG/M metagenome (GOLD analysis project Ga0208821, IMG submission 184720) | Peatland microbial communities from SPRUCE experiment site at the Marcell Experimental Forest, Minnesota, USA - June2015DPH_20_40... | ecosystem: Environmental > Terrestrial > Soil >...
TGGGAATAATCATAGTCCTTATATCTCGCCATATCTCTCCTTCTCTTACTAACCGGTCTCCGCTCTTTTTTCTGTTACTGATATGGCGATATTATCACGCTTTTAAGACTTTTTCTACAACCTCAACGTCTCGGCTGTCTCTTCGGGCCGTTTCCAGTATCCCTGCATCAGTTGGGGCGCTTTGATGATGATCTCTCCTATCTCTCCCTGTTTCAGTGTCTTTGTTCCAGTAGCGATGTCCACGATGCGTACCACGACGTCCGTCGGGGGTATGCCCACCGATCCCTGTTTCCATTTTCCTTTCACGGGAAAAGTGGCGCCAATGATTCCTGATTCCGTTAAACCATATCCCTCAACAATGGGTCCGCTGATAAGTTTTTCGAACTGGTGCTTGGTCTCGCTCATCAGCGGAGCCGCACCCGAACCGACACGTCTCAGCGACCGAAGATCGTCCGATTTTAGACCGGGATAGTTCAGTATAGCGATCAGCGTTGTGGGAGTAGCTGAAACACCGGTTATCTTATAATCCCTGATCGTATCCACCACATTTTTAATATCCCTTGGGTTTTGAATCAGCACCTGGGCGGCGTGGCACATCAGCAGCGAACCGAAGTGGACATAGACGCCAAAAGAGTGGAACAGGGGCAGCGGCACCAGCACCCTATCCTCCCATTCGGCAATGACTGACCGAAACCATGTCATGTGCACCATGGCAGTGATGATGATCGAATGGTGACTGCCCATAACACCCTTGGGGGTGCCGGTCGTACCACCGCTGAATAGGATAACGGCTGTGTCCGATGTGTTGACTTTGACGGCGGGGCGTGGCGAACCCTTATGTTTGTCGATCAGGTCGCTCCACCAGACATCCCCTTTTTCCAGCTTGATTGAATCACCCTCCCTCTTCATCGGCGACTTGGCGTATGTGTCGACGTCTGAAGCAATCACCAGGCGTAGCTTCGTGCGCGGCTGGAAGGACTTGACTGCCTGATAATAGGTCGAGCCTATGATTGCCACCTGTGCTCCGACATCGTTTATGGAGTGCTCCAATTCGAACGGCGTGTACAGCGGATTGAGCGGCACCACGATGGCCCCCGCCTTCCAAATGGCAAAGAAGGCAATAAAGCTCTGCGGGCAGTTGAGGAAAAGGCACGTCACTCTGTCCCCTTTTCTTACTCCGTTGGCTATGAGCGCAGCAGCGAGGGCATTGCTGTGCTCCTCGACCTCCCGGTGGGATACCTCCCTGCCCTGAAAGATGGCCAGGGGATGCTCCGGCCGCTGTTTCAGGGCATCTGCGAGCACATCGAGTACGGTAATATCCGGATACGGTTGTAGTGTATGCGGCACGCCGGCCTCATAGTGTTTTACCCATGGATAGTCCTTCATAAAACACTCCCTTCGATTATTATTTCTACGCCCCAAGGTACGCTCTTTTCACGTTTTCGTCGAGCATCAGATCAGAAGTCTTTCCCTGTAAGGCCAGCTCCCCGTTTTCCAGCACGTAGCCGTAGGAGGCGAGCATGAGCCCAAGACGAGCATTCTGTTCCACCAGGACCAGGGTTACTCCCTCACGGTGGATCTCCTTTATCTTCTCGGCAAGGTGCTGGCGCAACAAGGGACTGAGTCCTAAAGAGGGTTCGTCAAGCATGAGCACTTCCGGCTGCGCCATCAGCCCTCGCGAGATCGCAAGCATTTGTTGTTGTCCACCGCTCAACTCCCGGGCCTTGGAATGAAGCTTGTCATTGAGGTCCGGGAAAAGGGTCAAAGTCTTGTCCAAAGATTGTTGTACCTCTTTCCGGTCTTTTCTCAAATAGGCTCCCACCATAAGATTTTCCAAGACCGTCAGGAGCGGGAAAAGCTTTCTCCCTTCCGGAATCTGGATAATCCCCCTGGAAGCTATCTTCCCGGGTTTTAAGCCGCTTATTTTCTCCCCTTTAAACAGGATTTCCCCTTGCCCTTTTTTCACTTTGACGAGTCCGCTGATGGCATTCAAGGTCGTTGACTTCCCCGCACCGTTAGCCCCCAGGATGGTGACAAAGTCCCCTTTGTTCACCTTTAAAGCCAGCTTCCGGACGGCGGCTTTTTTACCGTATCTGACCCATAGGTTTTTTAATTCCAGCATGGTTAAACCATCTCCGTTCCCAGATAGGCTTCGATGACTTCTGGCTTGTTCATCTGTTCTTCAGGCTTACCCTCGGCTATCTTCGTCCCGAAGTTCAGGACGACCACCCGGTCGGCCACATCCAGCAACACCTTCATGTTGTGTTCGATCAAAATGACGGTGACGCCCTCTTCCCTGAGCTTCTTGATCTTATCCACCACAAACATGGCCTCTTCATGATTCATACCGGTAGTCGGCTCATCAAGCAGTAATATACTGGGATTGGCGATCATGGCCATGGCAATCCCGAGCAGCCGTTGATACCCGTGAGAGAGCCCTTCCGCCGGCAGAAAAGTATCGTTCAACAGGTCGAGAAGTTTAATCAGCTCAATCACCCGGCCCACAACCCTTTCATTCTCATTCTTCCAGGTCCTTGTATTAAAAAAAGAATGCCAGTGACTGCTTTTGTATTGCTGATAGGAACTGATGATCATGTTTTCAATGACCGTGGCCCCAGCATAAAGGATATTAGACTGAAAAGTCCGAATGATGCCTTGGGAAGCAATCTGATCGGGGCGCAGCCCGGATATTTTCTTACCGTTAAAGCGTATCTCTCCCATCGTGGGACGAAAGTAACCACTGATGACGTTGATCAAGGTGGTTTTCCCTGAACCATTCGGTCCGACGATCCCCAATATTTCTCCTTTTTCAACCCGAAGGTCGATATCTTTAAGGGCGGCCAGTTTGCCGAATGTTTTGGTGACGTTTTTTAACTCTAAGTAAGGCATGTGGAAAACCTCAAAACAGGATTCGAGGATTCAAGGATTCGGGGGTTCAAGTGTTCTGTCTCCAAGATCTTCACTCGAATCCTTGGCCCCTTGGTTCCTTGAATCCTAAGAATTCATTTTCATGCTTCACAGTTACCAAGGGCACGAAATTATCACCTATTCCTCCACCTCGTCAAATTCAAATTCCTTCTCTCTCCAAACCACCTTGGTCCAAAACTTCCCCCACAGGTCAATCAAGCCGGTCCCTTTAGGCAGGAAAAGGAGCACCAACACCACCACCGCTCCGAACAAAAGAGGTTGAATGCCGGCCCCTCCCAGTCGGGTCAAATATTCTCCTAAGAAATAAAGTAAAAAAGTGCCTATGATCGGTCCACCAACCAAAGCGCTGATGCCTCCGACGATACTCATGATCATGACTTGAATCGATTGCCACAATCCAAAAACGAAAGGGGTGATGACCGTCAGAAAATGGGCGTAAAGGCAACCGGCAAAGCCGGTGAACACACCCGCCAGGGTAAACGCAATGACCCTGTACTTCATCAGATGGATGCCTTGATGCTCAGCGAGCACCGGATTGAGGGCGATACCGGCGAAGGATCGTCCCAGCCGACTCTCACCGATCTGCCAGAAAATCACGGCCGTTACAGCCACAAGGCAATACGTGAAATAAAAATAAGGAATGGGACCGGCATTAAAATTAATTTCGAAAAAGCCCATTGAAAGGGTCGGCGGCGGTGAAGTGATCAGCCCCCTGGCTCCGCGAGTAACTCCCTCCCATTGGTTTGCGATTATTCGGATGATTTCGCCCAGGGCCAGGGTAATGATAGAGAAGTATATCCCCCCTACTCTCAAGACGACCATGCCGACCAATAAGGCGACCATCCCCGAGATCAGCCCGGCCATCAAAAAGCTGGGCCAAAAGGGCCATTCCAGATTGACGGTCAATATGGCCGAGGTATAACCACCGATGGCCAGAAAGGCGGACTGTCCCAGGCTGAATTGTCCGGTTCGCAGCACCAAGGTAAAGCCCATAGCCGCGATGGCCCAAAGGCCGATTAAGATAAAGACAGACAGTGTGGCCTGATTTTGGGTGAAAACCGGCATCATCAGGAACAAAAAAACTCCCAAGGCGATAGCAACTCGGGGAACAACAGTCTTATAATCGATATAGGTCATCATTTTAAAGAAGCTCCGAATAGTCCCTGGGGCCGGACAAGCAGAATAAAAATAACCAATAGAAAAAGCACCACCTCGGACAGGTAGGACAGGTAATAAGCGATAACGCTATTGAGGAATCCTAAGATGATGCCCCCGATGATGGCCCCAGTTAGGCTGCCGATGCCCCCTATGACTATAGCCAACAAGGACATGATCATTGGGATGCCTCCCATAAAGGGACTGATCGGATATACCGGGGCCATGATACCACCGGCCATGGCCGCTAGCGCGCAGCCGATGCCCATGACGATCAAGGAAAGGCGCTCCACGCTGATGCCGTACAAACTCGCCGCATCCGGTTGTTGGGCGGTGGCTTTAATAGCCAGGCCCACCTTGGTCCGGTTTAGGACGAAATACATGGCTGTCATGACCATCAATGTAAAAATGATGACGGCCAGTTTTTGGTAACTTAGACTGATTGGACCCAGGGTGAGTACCCCCGGGAGAACGATGCTCAAACCTTTATCCTCAATACCGAAAAGGACACTGGCGCCGCCTTCGAAAAAAAAGATAAGAGATATGGTGGCCACTCCTACATATAAGTCCCCTTCAATGTGATCGATAATGATTTTTTTGACCAGGATTCCTAATCCGGCAATGATGATCCCTGTGATCAGAATACTTAAGGGAAAAGGTATGCCCGCCGCCGTGATGGTATAATAGACTATAAGGGCCCCAAGCATATAAAACTGGCCGTGGGCCCAGTTCAAGATCCCGAGGATACTGAATACCAGGACCATTCCAAAGGCCATGGTCATATAAATACAGCTCTGGATCAGTCCGTCAATCCATATTCCGGCAGGGGGCATACCTTTCCTTCCCTCCTCTTTTTTTTCCCCCTTTGTTACGGTAGATGGGTCAAGGGATGTTCACTCAGATAGACTTCTTTGGTGCCCTGGATCTGAGACATAGCCCCCGGAGTTCCGAAGACGATCGGCGATCCGTAGGTCTTGGCCCCTGACATAGTAAATTTCCCAAGAGTTGTGTCAAAAGTGCCGCCGCGAATGACCTTCATGATGGCGTCGGGGTTGTCCACTGTCCCCGCCTTCTCCATAGCTTGGGCCAAGATTTCTAGATGATGGGGAAGCCAGCCAACCCATCCAGTGTATGTATATGACTTGCCTTGTTTTTTGGAAACAATTTCCATAGCATCCTTGACCCGTTGGATCTTTTTAGGGTCTACCTTTGTTTTCTTGAAATCCCAGATGCCGAAATACTGGCCCATGAGCCCCTGGCTAGCCTCCATGCCGCTGACATTGATATACATCATGGGATCAAGAACAGCGCCGGAAGTACCGGTCTTCCAGGTTTTGAAGCCCATCTCCCAGCGCTGTTTGGCGATCATCATGGCGGCCAGGACATCCCCTCCACCATAAATGATGTCACATCCCGCTTCGTTAAAACGGGTGATGTAGGGTGTGTAATCCTGGGTTCCCGGTGGATACCATTCATGATGATATCTGATTTTTGCCTTATCCAAATCGCGATCAAGATAATCCCAGCCTATGCCTTTTCCTAAGTTCGAGTCACTGATGCCGATCCTTTTATAATTTGGAAAGACCTCGACTATGGCGTGTATGTCTGAAACAAATTCTTCAAGGGACGGATTGGCAAAAACGGTATAGGGTTGCTTTTTGGGGTCATATACACCACCCGGGACCGCTTCGTTGCCGGTTCTGCCTAAATAAATAACCTTGGCCTGATTGGCCACGGCGGATACGGAGGGAAAGTTCCAGCTCCAGTGACCGGCAATAAAATTAACTTTGTCCTCATAGATAAGTTTCTTGGCCGCAGCCGCTCCACCTTCTGGCGAATTTTTATCGTCCGCAAAAACCAACTGAAAATTATAGGTCTTATTTCCTACTTTGAAACCGCCATCCTTGTTGAAAAGTTCTACCCAGGCTTCATATGCCGGAATAGGAACTGTTCCCCAGGGTCCAGCTGGACCGCTCAGTGGCACCGATATACCCACCTTGATGATACTTGGTGAGGTCTGAGCGCCCGCTAAGCCAAAGGCCATAACCGTAATCAATAAAACTGTCAAGATGCTGTACGATTTTTTCATGACTTTTTCCTCCTTCTTTCTTTTTTTGGCCATTGGTCACTTCAAGTTTTCTTCCTCTAATGCCCCCCATCCTCCTTTCCAAGGTCAGTGGCCGTGCCGCAGATTATGGCCACATTCCTTTTAGAGAATTTGTCCGGAAACTCCTTGTTCAAGAACAAAAGTAGTTTCTCTTTTTGATAAACCACCGATCGGGGGAACTCGTTTTTTCAGCCACCTCCCACTAAGAGCATCAAATCAAGTTTATCCCCGTCCTTAAGGACCGGTCTGCCGAGTTGGCTTATGTTCCTGCCGTTCAGCAGAAAGACGCTATTATCCCAGATTGACTGCTTTGGATTGACTCCCATCGATTTGAGTTTTTTCTCATAGGCTGGCCCGTAATGACTCTCGACATATTCCCTGGCTTCATCGATGTTGTCGATATCGACGGTTACAGTTTGTGCTCCGAGGAAGACTCTCAACGGGCCGATGAAGTTGATATTGATTTTAGCCAAGATCGATCCAATACCTCACTGTTCCCCTCTCCCCGCCGGCCTGCCTGCGCGAAGCCGCTTCGGCGAAGGCAGGGGAGAGGGAAGGGTGAGGGGCCTCTCGTCGAAAAATTGAATGCGTTTGTATTACTTCGCGCCGATCGATGCTGCGATCTCCGGCATGCCGAGGCTTTCCAAGCGTTTCTTCGTTGGCTTGCCGGTAACGCTGTCCCAATCTCTGAGAGCATAGTATTCAGGCAGCATCTTTTCCATGTTCGGCACATGGCCTTCCTGCCCGCCATCCAGAATTGGTCTCATAGCGAGCTCTGGCAACGCATCATCTTTTGCAGTAATGCCGAGCTTGCAGGACAGGGAACGCTGCAACTGAAAGGCCCGTTCCCCAGCCTTCAATAACTGGTCTAAGTCCGTATTCCAGCCTGTCGAAGCATTAATCATATCGGTGATCATTGAGACCGGTATAATGGCCCAGTGACAGATACCGATTGAATCGCAAACCGCCCTCCAGTTCTGGCTTTTTTCAACCATCTCGGCCTTATCGTCAGCCCAGCGGTCTGTGATCGCAAAACCTAAGTCAGGATGGCCCGTCCCGCCGTCTATATTGTATCCATCGCTTTTATTATGGTCGGCTCCGCGCGTCGCGGTTGCGTAAACGAGGCCCATGGAGTGAAACGCCCTTGGGTCGTGCATGGGAAACTCAAGTCCCTTGGTCTGCACTGCTTCTCCGATAGGCCGGCCGTATCTTTGCGCCATCCGCTTCGTCCCGCCTGCCAGGATAGCGCCAAAGCCCTGATTCTTGCCGATCTGGTGCACAAGCTCGATGGCCGCATCGATATTTCCCCAGGTGAGCTTCAGGCCGCCGGTGTCCTTCTCAGTAATCACTCCCAGGTCATAGAGATAGAATGCGTAGCCCGCACTGGCGCCACTGCTGATCGTATCGAACCCATAGGCATTACACATCTCGTTAAAGTAAACGGCAGTGGACATGTCGAGATCGAGCCCCATCATCGCGCCCCAGGCGATCAATGTTTCATATTCAGGGCCTTCGACCCTATCATATAGATATTTTCCTTCTTTGATCCGGAGTATCTTTCGGCAGCGTATCGGGCAGCTGTAACAGGCAGTACTGTCGGTCTGATATTGCTCCACCTGCGTGGCACCGCTTATTTTTGTTGCCTCAGGCAGGGTAGCGGCTGTGTAATATTTTGTCGGGCCATCGCCGTAGGAGATGGCCCCATCTACCCATCCTGCTGTGCCGGTTTCGTGCATGATCATGGAGAAGAAGCCTTCCTTGACCTCGGTCATTGCTTGCCGTGCGGCCTCACGGAATTTTTCCGGGTCATGCATCGGAAGCTTCATCTTGCCGCGAACGGCAATCGCCTTGACCTTTTTTGAGCCCATCACGCATCCCAACCCGGCACGGCCAAGGCAGTGGCCGTATTCGGAAACGATGTTTCCGTAGAGCACTAGGTTCTCCGAGGCAGGACCGATACAGGCAACCTGAATACGGTTGTCGCGGTATTCCTTTTTGATCTCTTCTTGAGTTTTGTAGGTATCCTTTCCCCAGAGGTGGCTGGCATCTTTCATCTCGGCAATACCGTCCTTGATGTAAACGTACACTGGTTTGGCTGATTTGCCTTTAAGGATGATGCCGTCATAGCCGGCATTCTTGAGCTGCGCGCCGAACCAGGCGCTGGCATTGGCGTCGCCATAGTAGCCGGTGTAAGGAGATTTGGTGGCGCCACCCCAGCGGCTGACGCTTGGGCCGCTGGTACCGTTAAGAAGGCCAGGCATAAGAATAAGAGGGTTATCGGGTCCAAGCGGGTCGGTCTTCTCATCAACCATGTCAAAAAGATAGCGCGCGGCCAGACTGGTGCTTCCGATAAAATCGCGCGCATATTGCTCATTCAGGGGCTCATCGGTAAGCATTCCCTTGCTGAGATCAGCAATGAGCAATTTGCCCTGATATCCGTTCATGACCCACTCCTGTAAGTTTCTTTAGAAATCGATACGCTTGCCTTCGTAAGCATACTTAAATATTTTCCCTAAGTCTTCCTCGCCGGGAACACGGGTGACGGTGATCGTCATGACTTCATTCAATGCCCTGTCTATCAGTCCGGGAATGGATTCATCATATTTCGCCTTGTCGATTCCGCAGTCCTTGACCGAGAGCGGCTGGCCGATTTCCTTTGCTAGGGCTCGGACCTTGGCAACCAAGGCTTTGGCGCACTCCTTGTCGGAGCCGGAGGCCACTTGGCAGAAGCGAGCGATCTCGGCATATTTGGCCGTTGTCTCCTCGGAACCGTTGATCAGGTATTCCATGGTGTAGGGCAAGAAGAGACCCACGGTGCGTCCATGAGGAAGATGGAAAATGGCGCCGAGCGCGTGTCCGGTGCTGTGGCCCAGTCCTGCCATGGAATTGCCGAAGGACATCCCGCCAAGTGTGGCCGCGTTTAACATCTCCTTTCGTGCATCCAGGTCGTTCCCGTTCTTGTAAGCCTTAGGCAAATATTTGAAAGTCTGCCGTGCCGCAACCAATCCCGGGCCGTCCGTGATGCTGGTCCCCCATGTGGATACGTATCCCTCTATGGCGTGCGTGAGGACGTCCATACCCGTATCGGCTGTGATTTGCGGAGGCATGCCAGCAACCATGACAGGATCGAGGATAGCGACATCCGGCATACATTCGGTCGTCCCCAGCCCGACCTTGCGCTGATTCTCCTCGTCGGTGAGCACGATGGCCCACGTGGCTTCCGAACCCGTGCCGCTGGTGGTTGGAATAGCCATGAGCTTGGCCTTGGCCCTGAAATTGTATGTATCGGATGCAATAATTGCATCCGGCTCAAGGTCCGGCCGCACCAACAGGATGATGATCGCCTTGGCGGCATCCATGCAGGAGCCTCCGCCCAAGCCAATCACCCAGTCGGGCTGGTACTTTCCCACGGCGATGCCGCCCTTTTTAATTGTGGTGAGCGACGGTTCAGGTTCTATTTCATCAAAGATCTGCCATTGGATGTTCACGGCGTCCAATTGGTCGGTCACTGGTTTGGTCAACCCGAGTTTTACGATGTTCTTATCCGTGACAATGAAGGCTTTCTTACCCTGAATCTGCGCGATGTACTCAAGAGCATTATCACCGTAAACGACGAAGGGGCAGGAAAAGGTCCACATATTAACCTCCTAAGTTGGAACAGAAGGGTTCAAGGGTTCGAGGATTCAAGGGTTCGAATGTTTTGTCTCCAGGATCTTCACTCGAATCCTTGGCCCCTTGGCCCCTTGAATCCTTATTGTTAATCCAGCCACTCCGTGGCTATTCGTGCAGTGATGTTGGTAAGCTCATTCGCCGCCTTGGTGTAGCGTATGATTTTGCTCATGGTGCCTCTGCTGCCCGTCATTAGCTTGGACTGTTTGGTGATCAGTGCCTGGGTGGAGTCGAGCTGCTTCAGGCATATTCTCTTCCAGATGTGATAGGGAGCTGAGATGATAAATTCAGGGCTGTATTTTTTGGTGTCGGTGACGATTTCTACCTTCCGGCATTTGCCATGATATAGATCAACGTACCCGATAATGGGCTCTTTAACCGGCCCGCCTTTTTCTGTGATAAAATAAAAATCACCTTCCCAGGTTTTTGCCGCCTCTTCGTATGGCTTGCTTTTGTTGATCTCCTCCATGTAAACATCGTACCATTCCTGTGTCCCGTACTTTGCCATTTCTAAACGACCTCCTTTTATTTTCAGAATGTTCAGTATTGTTCCAGCATATTCGTGTTACCTTTCCTCTTAAGTGGTTCAGAAACCGTAACGATGCTGCTTTAATAGGCCTGTTTGTAAATTTCGAGAACCTCCATCGGATCGTTCACAGGACGGGCATTAAACAAATCAGCCGTGTCCGCAATGGCGTGAAAGGCGCATATCATGAGACCGTCCTCAGGGATGCCGACGTCGCGCAGCCTCAATGGATGCCCCACTTTTTTCATCAAGTCTTCTATCGCATCCGCGGCGGCCAGAGCTGCCTCACGCTCTTTCATCCCTTTGGTGTTGATACCCAGGGCCTGCGCTACCAGCGCCAGCTTGCCAGTCGCATGATCGACGTTAAAGCGCATCACTTTGGGCAATACGATGCCGCACGCGGCTCCATGTGGGACATGGTGCAGTGCACCTGCCGTATGCGCCATGCCATGCGCCAGCCCTACCTGGGCGATGGTAAATGCCCATCCTGCCATCGTGGCTGCGATCTGCATATTGAGTCTTGCCTTTTCATTTTTGCCGTCGGCGACCACCAGCGGCAAGTTCTCGCTGATCAGGCGTATGGCGTGCAAAGCCTGGCCGTCGCAAATCTGGTTCGACATGATGCTCGTAAGAGCTTCAACGGCGTGGGTCATGGCGTCCATGCCAGTAGAAACCGTTAACCCCTTGGGCAGCGTCATGGTAAAGCGCGGATCCAGAATCGCCGCGTTCGGCATGATGCGGGTATCAACGATAAACAACTTACGTCCGGCACCCTTGCTCGTGAGGACGGCTACATTGGTCACTTCGCTGCCGGTTCCCGCTGTAGTTGGGATGGCAATATGCGGGGTTTGCGGTTCGGTAAGCACCAGGAAGTTAAGATGGTCATTGGCTTTGCCGCCGTTCTTTAAGGTTACGCAGACCCCTTTGGCGGTGTCGATGACGCTCCCACCGCCGACGCTGACGATGCAATCGGCTCTGAGTTCACGGGCCGCATCTGCCGCGGCGTCAACGGATTCAAGATCCGGATCGGGCGGTATCTTGTCATAGATGCCCACACAGAAATCAGCCAGCGCGTTCTTAACAAGATCTGCAAGCCCGGCCTTCCTGACACCCGGATCGGTAAGGATCAGCGCCCTGCGGCAACCCAGGTCTACGATTGTCTTGGAAATCGAGCTCAGAGCTCCATGGCCGGCATTCACGGCTGTCGGGCAATTGTAACCGAAACCCTCCACTTTCTTATTGTCCGACAGAAGCGAGAAGTTCATACTGCTGTTGCGGTCAGCCAAGTAGTTCACATGGACTCTTTTGACCTGCGTATATTCGTGCAACCCTGCCGCTCCCAATTCGCGGCCCACACCCGACTGCTTATACCCGCCGAAGGGGCAGAAATCCGAAAAGATATGGTAATTGTTGATCCACATGGTTCCGGTGCGAACCCCGCGTGCCACGCGCTCCGCGCGCGCGGTATTGCTGGAGAACACTCCGCCCCCCAGGCCGTATATGGAATCATTCGCGATCGCGACTGCTTCTTCATCGCTGTCGTATTTGATCACGCAGACCACAGGACCGAATATTTCTTCTTGTGCGATGCGCATTTTATTCTTCACGTTGGCAAAGATGGTGGGAGCGTAATAGTACCCTCCTTTGATGCCTTTCACCTCGGCGCGTTTCCCGCCGGTGATCAACTCGGCGCCCTCCTCTTTCCCCATCTTGACGTAGCCCTCCACCGTTGCTAATTGTTCCTTGCTGACGAGGGGTCCCAAATGTGACGTGGGGTCCATCTGGTATCCCACACGGAGGGCTTCTGCCCGCTTCTTGAACATCTCGACAAACTGGTCATAGATTTTTGACGAAACCAAAACGCGCGTGCCAGATTCGCAGATCTGCCCTTGGTGAGAGAAGGTCCCGTACGTAGCGCCTTCCACAGCCAGATTCATATCCGCGTCGTCGAGAATGATATTAGCGGATTTTCCGCCGAGCTCGAGCGTCACCTTTTTCACGGTAGCCGACGCCATTCTCATGATTTCGCGACCGACGACGGTGCTGCCGGTAAAGGCTACCTTGTCCACATCCGGGTGGGTACAGAGGATTTTTCCCACCTCTCCTCCCGATCCGGGTATCACATTTACCACGCCTTTGGGTATGCCGGCCACTTTAGCAGCCTCGGCAAGGATCAGGGCTGTCAGAGGGGTGTAAGAAGCTGGTTTCAACACGACCGTGTTCCCCGTTGCGAGCGCTGGGATCATTTTCCATATGGCCATCAGCATGGGAAAATTCCACGGAATAATTCCCACGCACACGCCGATCGGTTCGCGACGTATAAATTCACGGCCCGGTCCAAATGCGTTGCCGGAGGCAGGAATTTCCTCCTCCCATGGAAATTTCGTTGCAGCGTAAAGGCTGATATTGCGCGTATACCCGATAGAGAGCAGGGGCATAAACTTTGCCAAGTTCATAATCTGGCCTGCATTCATGGATTCGGTTGCGGCAAGACGCAAGCCCTGCTGGGCGATCTGATCAGCGAAATCCTGGATTTTCGCCAGTCGGGCGGCAGGGGCAAGACCGCTCCAAACCCCACTGTCAAATGCCTTGCGCGCAGCGGCGATCGCGGCCTCGACATCCGCTTTTCCTGCTTGAGCGACTGTGGCAATGGGTTGCTCGGTTCCGGGATCGATTACCTCAAAAGTCTTGCCGCTTGCAGCATCGACAAACTCACCGTTGATAAACAGTTTGTAATTTTCCATTTCAGACCTCCTTGCAATAGGATTTTGAATATTGACGTGCCATCCATAAAAAAATCGCTCTTTTGATTTTCATTTATGAACGGCGTTTCCACAATCACTCCGAACCGGGAAGGGTTCCGATGGCACAGACGCCCAAACCATCCCACTCGCTCACGGGCTTGTCCGACGTGAGGATGAAACCTTTCCTCCCGATTTCATCGATATAAGAGATTGTTATATTCCCAACCAATTGATAAACCTCGGGGTCGATCACAAACGTCAGACCATCCACCTCTTCGATCAGGTCAGGCTCGCGGATACTGTCCACGCTTAGACCCAAGGATGGATCACAACACCCGGTGAATTGGAGATGGATGCGGAGAGGCCGTTGGATTCCGTTTTCAGCAAGAAATGATTTGATGGCTTGACCTGCGCCGGCCTCGAGCTTGACCGTAAAAGTCACCCTTTCTTTACGTCTTTCGGTAACTATGTCGTTGATCATTGCAGAAAGTTTGGATCAGAAAATCGGCCGCCGTCCATGGGTTTGATTGGGGCCAAAGTCAAGTCTCCGGGCATCCGCGTATTAGTTCCCATTATGACGTATGACGTAGGAACATATCAAGGGAATCACTGTTTTCAACACATCGACGAAGGTAACATTGGCCCGCCCGTCCTGGGATGCCGCTTTCTACGTTCCCAGATAAGCTTTCCTTACTTTCTCATTATGCAGCAAGTCGCTGCTCAGGCCCTGCAGCACCAGCTCTCCATTTTCCAGAACATACCCATGTCGCGTAATCATTAAAGCAATCTGGGCATTCTGCTCCGATAAAAATAGGGTAATTCCCATGCTGTTTAATTTAGTGATGACCTCGGTAATACTTTCGACGAGCAGCGGCGCTAATCCCATGGATGGTTCGTCCAAAAGCAGCATTTCCGGCTTTGACATCAGCGCCCGGCCGACAGCCAGCATCTGCTGCTCGCCGCCGCTGAATGTTCCGGCCATCTGTTTATGCCGTTCCTTCAAAATCGGAAACAGGGAGTAAACTTGCCCTAAAGATTCCTGAATTCCCTTCTTATCTTTACGACGATAGGCGCCAAGCATCAGGTTTTTATATACCGGAAGCTGCGGAAACAATTGACGGCCTTCGGGGCAGAGAGACAAACCCTTTGCCACGATCTGGAAAGCCGGCAACTTATGAATAGCCTCACCCTTGAACTCTATTGTTCCCTGATGAGGCGGCAAAACCCCGGCAATCGTGCGAAGCAATGAAGTCTTACCTGCTCCGTTTCCGCCAAGCAGCGCGACAAAATCACCCTGGGCGATCTCTATCGAGACGTCATGTATGACGCGATGTTCGCCGATCATGGTGCTTACGTTTTTCAGTTTAAGCATTCTTTTTTCTTCCTAAATAGGCTTCAATGACCTCAGGATTCGCCGCAACTTCCGCCGGGAGTCCCTCGGCAATTTTTCGTCCATAGTTTAAAACAACAATCCTGCTGGCCAAATCCATAACCATCCGCATTTTATGTTCGATCAGACAGATCGTGACGCCGGTCTGATGAATTTTCCGGATCAAACGGGTAATCTCGTCGGTGTCTTCCTGAATGAGGCCGCCCGTGGGTTCATCGAACAGGATGAGGACGGGGCTGCTAGCCAGCGCGATGCCGATAGAAAGACGCCGCTGCTCACCCTGGGAAAGGGTCGATGCAGTCTCAAAAGCCTTATCCGCCAGACCGACAAACTCCAGCATTTCCATGATCCTGGTTTCCATTTTAGCCTTATCGGCCTTCCACTGCGAACTGTGGAATATCGTTCCCCACAAGCCGCTGGCCGCGCGTTTTTGAAAACCGAGGGCCAGGTTATCCACGACCCTCAGCTCGTTGAAAAGCGCAGTCAGTTGAAATGTCCGGGCGATGCCTCTGCGGGAAACGGCATTGGCCTTCAAGCCGGTGATGTTCTCTCCCTCGTAGGCGATCTTTCCCGATGTCGGCCGATATATTCCGCCGATCAAACTGAAAATGACCGATTTACCCGCACCATTGGGCCCGATAATGGCGAGAATTTCACCCTTCATTATCTCGAAGCTTACGTTATTGACGGCCATGGTGCCCCCAAAATTCTTGACCAGATTTTCAGCTTTTAACAGCACCTCATGCACCTACCTTCTTGCGATGAAGCCTGCTACGCAGAGCAGTGATTGCTCCCATAAAACCCTTGGGGGCGTAAATAACAACGAACACCAGCAAGGCGCCGAAGAATATCATCTGGTACTCCGCGAGAAACGCCAGATTCTCCTGCAATACGGGCAGGACGAAACTACCGAGTACCGGACCGACCAACGTCGTGGCGCCGCCCAGAAGTACGAAAAGGAGGAAATTGAATGTTATTCCCAGAGAGGCGGCACCCGGGCTGATGCTGCCCAGCAGGACGGCATAGAGCCCGCCGGCCATGGAGACAAAGAAAATGGACACAACGAAAGAAAGCAATTTCGTTTTGAACGTATTGATTCCCACGGCTTCGGCCAGCAGCTCATTGGTAGCGCACGCCAGGAAAGTCAATCCCTTTAAAGAATTTACCAGCCGGTACATGATAAAAATCGTAAAAAGCAGGAAGACGAGGATCAGATAGTATTTAGGCGTCTGTCCTTCAAAAGTGATTTGACCGATAAAGGGAAGAGGAATGGCGCCGGGATCCCCATAACCATTAATTCCGTTTGCGCCTCCCGTAAATTCCGTCCAGTTACTGATCACCAGCCCCACGATTTCTCCTAAACACAGGGTAGTGATGGCAAAGTAGGCACCGCGCGTCCTGAGGGCGAGAAAGCCGACTAAAAAACCGATAAAGGCCGTCATCATGGCCGACAGGGGAAGGGCGATCCAGAAGGACCAGCCTAAATTTTGCATCAGCATTGCCACGCCATAGGCGCCGATGCCGAAAAAAGCGCCATGCGCCAGCGAAGCCTGGCCGGTATAACCTAAAATAAGGTTCATACTGAGAGCCCCGATGGAAAAAAGGCAGCACGTAATGATGACCTGGAAAAAATACCTGTTGGGCATAATGAAAGGTACGGCAAGTGCAATCAACAGGAGAACGATATAAAACCACTTTTCTTTAAAAAGGCGTATCATCTGCCCTGGACCTCCTTACCGAATAAGCCTGTAGGCTTGATGGCCAGGATCAGTACCAGAGCTCCAAAGCCAAAAACATCTTTATAGGCTGACGATAGATAACCGCCACCCAGAGCCTCGATCAATCCCAGAATAAGGCCGCCGACGATCGCGCCGGGAACGCTTCCCAGGCCCCCGAGGATGACGATGACGAACGCCTTCATTCCCAGGAGCGCGCCCATGCTCGGGGAAAGTATGAAGATGGGAGCGACCAAGCAGGCTGCTAAAGCCGCCAGCCCTGTCGAGATGGCGAAGGTCAGCGAAGACACCCGTTTGACATTGATTCCCACCAGTTTTGCCCCTTCCGGGTTTTGCGCCACAGCTTCAATGGTGCTGCCTACTTTCGTTTTCTTGATAAAAACTTGCACGAGCACGATCAAGAGAAAACCAATACCGATAACCAAAACCCTCTGCACGGACATCGTTACACCGAACACGTCAAAAATATCAGGATACGGATTGGGGATGCGCTGTCCCTGCGGACCCCAGAGGGCGATGACGCCGTTTTCCAGAACGATCAGAGCGCCCAAAGCGGAAATAAATGAGCTCATGGGGGGTTGATTAATTAACGGAGTGTAAGCCAACCCCTCTAAAACAACACCGGCGACCGACATGATGACAGCCACGGCAATGAGTGCAGGCCAGTAACCAAACCCGAGCACGCCCATCAGAAAGAGACAAACATATGCTCCCAGCATATACATATGCCCATGGGCAAAATTTGGAATCTGCAAAATGCCGTAGACTAAAGTGAGTCCCAATGCCACGATCGCATATGTGCTGCCCAGCATAATTCCGTTAAATAGTTGTTGTAATAAAAGGTCCATTTAAGTTTATCACCTCTGACCCCTGGATTGTGTCCCTTCCGAGTGACTTCACCTCATGTGTTTGATGTGATGAGCTTCACGTAGAAGTGGCCGGCAACCCCGCCCTCTCCGGGCGGGGTTGCCGGTTAGCAATTTTTCATCTGATAATACAGGTTGGGCTTAGTCTCCTTTATAATCCTCTGCTTTCATCCGTATCACTGGCGTTAAAGGAGCCTTGGGATCGGTAACACCGGAATTCTTCGGATCCTGAACTGCTTTCCTTATCGCCTCGAATTCCTTGTCGGTCTTTGCCCACCAGACCTCTAACTTCGGCGGTTCCAATTTTCCGTCTTTGTTAACCTCCTGGGTAGAACACATCATTTTTTGCCTTCCGTCCGCCGTCATCCCGAAAACCGTCGCGGGAATCTGGTCGCCGAGGAGCGGATAAGCCTTCGGAAAAGCTTTTCTCACGGCCAGGACATCCGTTGAGCCGGCTGCTTCAACCGCCTTCGCGACGGCCAGCGCGGCGCCGTAATGCAAAGCCACTTCCCAAGTATACATTCCTTTATAATGTTCTTTGAAATACTTTTCAAACCACTTGGTGCATGCAGAGGGAAGGTCCTGCACCGTGCCCACGGCAATACTGTCATGCATCAGCTTATAACTCTTGAGGACGTCATTCATCTGGTCTATCTGCGCCTGATCGATAAAGCAGAACCCGCCTTTATATCCAAGGTTTCTGGACTGTTCGACCATGAGAGCCGACGTTGCCGAAGGACCTCCGATCAGCATGACATCGGGCTTGGTAGCCAGCACGGCGGTAATTTGCGCAGAAAAATCCGTTTCGGTATACATATTGGCAGGCTTTACGGCCGTGATTGTGCCCCCCAATTTCTGGAAGTATTTCGAGAAGAAGTCCGTCCATTCTACGCCGTAAACTTCATTGGTCACGATAACGCCGGCTTTCTTATAGCCCTTGGCAATGGCCCATTTGGCTTCGATCTCAGCATAGATGCTGAATGTCGGCGGAATAGTGACTGTCAATGGATTGCCCTTTTTTGGCAAAGCCGGGGAGCTGGTGTAAGCCATCACGATAAATTCATGGCCCTTTTCCGTGTTGATATTCATCATGGGGTAGTCGCTAGCGGTGATATCCTGGAAAATTGCAATCGCATGATCCTGCTCCTGCATTCTTCGTGAATTAGTGACCGCCTTAGTGGGATCCATCTGATCGTCATACTTTACCAATTTCATCTCATAGTTCTCACCTTTAACCTTGATGCCACTCCTTTCATTGATAACTTTGACGGCCATATCCAACCCATTGACACAATTCAGGCCGTATTCCGCCGCCGGTCCGCTGAGGGGGCCGGTAAAACCGATAACGACGTCCTTAGCCTGACTGTTGTTAGACCAAAAACACAACGCTACAACTAACATCGCCAAACAACCAACCATCTTAAAACTTTTCATGTTCGTTCCTCCTTTGTAATGTAATTTAGTGTAATTTCATTTTATTTTGGCTCGTAAAAGAATCGCTCGTAGTTGTTATCTTTTTCCTATAAACGGAATATCCTTTTGACATGCCAACAGTCAGGGGGCAGGGTTTATCCCTGCCCCCTTTCCACCAGCCTTTCGGCTAATCACTTAGATACGTTATTACCATTGCCAATGGTCAGGTCCGTGTTCGTCATGCATGGACCAGGTTTCATTGCACCGGCTTGGGATGTAGTCGTCCACAATGACGGATATTGCATCGGCGAAAGTTCCCGTTCCCCCCTGACTTATAATCGCCCAGTTGGGCACGTTTATCCCGTGCATCGAGCCACAATCCCCCCGCGGGATCTCCACAATGGATATCGTCGCATCCGGAGGAGCAGCCCCGCGGAGATAAACGTCAACTGGACTGAGAAAAGTTGAGAATAATATCGAAGGGAAATCACTCATCGGCCTGGTCAAGTTCGTAATGTGATCCGAACCCAGATCGTAAACAAAATACGCAACTAACATGTGCGGTTGAGGAGCGTTGATCGCATTAACGATGTTAATACCGTTGATGGCGAGAACGTCGTCGAAGCCATCACTCTGATCACCCAGCCACTCCCGGTTCTTCGTGATGATCAAGTTGGTCTGATCGGGGTTTTTGGTCATTAGATCACCGAGCCCTTGGCCGATGGGAGAGGTGTTCAGGCGGACAAAATAATCACTCCTTATCCGGGGTTCAATGTAGAAGTGATGATTCTCGCCCGGACGGACGATATTGAATTCATAGTATTCACCAGCTTCGGCATTAAACGGTCCAAAGTTTCCGGTAGCATCTATCGAGTAAATTGCCTGCGGCTTACTATGTTTTCTGGCGCCGGTTTCGCCACAGAGCTCATAGACCTCCACGGTAGCGCCTGCCACGCCCACATTTTGGGGATACAAGACCGCCCTTCCGGCAAGGTTAATGTGACCATGGAACTCAGGCAAAACATCCGTGCTTATAGGATCGTGACCTGTAAAGAACTTGTACATGTAGGCAAATGACACAGGAGAGGTGCACGTTTCGTTATGCGGGCATTTGGGGCAAACCTCATTATCTGCCCCCGTTATCGTACAGACGGCCTGCCCATACAAGGGCACACACAATCCGAACCCGCCCCAGATTGCCAGGGTCGGCACTGGCAATCCGACCACTGTCCCGGGAAGGCTGGTGGCTGTTCCGCCATCAAGAGCCACATAGTGGGCAACTGTCGCAGCACGCGCTGCTGAACTATTCAGGTATGACGTCGACACAAATGTGCCCAGAGAATGCCCTAAGAGCTCAACTTTATCGGCGCCGGTCTGCTGCAGAAGGGTGGCGATAAGCTGATCAATGCCAGCATAAACTTGGGCCGGATATGTAGGGTCAGTGGTGTATCTAACAGAATCGTATTCAAACGCGTTGAGATAATTCTGGGGGTAGCCATTGCTTGCGAAACGCATGGCCTGCCACTCGTACTGGGCTGCTGAACCCGTATAGCCATGAACAAAAACCATGGGTCGCATATTCGGGAATTGGTTTTGATGGGTGGCGCTGGCTGGTGTGGATAAGAAGCCAAGCCCGATCAACATGACAATCAAAAATGTAATCGTTGAAAAGTGTGCTAATTTTTTCATTGTCCTCCTCCTTCTTTTTGAAATAATGAATTTGCCCTCTTAATCCCCTATTTCGTTGAGCCACGGTTTTTAGCGCCCCCGACAGAACCCCCTTAACCTGTCGGAGGCGACTTCAGCAACACTTGATGGGTTTCACCATCGGGGGATGGCGCCAATAGAGGATATTCTTCCAGCAATCAATGGTTCTCCCGGGTAATTTGCAAAGGCAATTTCTTCCCCAACCTGTTCTTGCCATCGTCTCCCTACCGTTTCAAACGGATAGCCCAGATTTTCCAGTTGTCTAATTTACAATCCTCTGGCTGCGCGGAACAATTGCTATCAAGATTGTGAAATTAACCGCGTTAGCATTTCCTGGTCAGCGAGCCCCAACATCCGGCCTCTCTCTTTGCCTTCCACCAGGAGCAAAAATGTCGGAGTCCCTCCCACACTGTAATTCTTCTTAAATGCTTCAATAAACTCCTCCTCCAACACCCCCACTTTCAACTCCCGACCATACTTTGTTGCAATATCCTCCATGACTTTCAACTGTTGGGGAAACTCTTCATCCCGGGGCATACATAACAGGAGGACCGGTTTCTTTTCGGCAAACACCTCTCGCTCAAAATTCTCCGACCGGATTAAACTAACCAAAGTCTCCATTACTTAAAACCCCAAAAACCCGCTCTTTGACCTTATGCAAGAGATATTTACAAGATACATGCCGAAGAGAGAAGAATGCATGGACAATCAAAACCGATTGTAATTGATGGTATTATTGGCTAAGGATAAAGGAGATAGGTTCGTAAGGGGTGTGTCATGGCACAAAATGTGACGATACGATTTGTGCCATGACATATTTCTGTTATTCGCTGCAGAGTTGATGCAAGTAGATTTTCCGATAAATAGTTCGCCGGCTAATGCCCAACAGGCGAGCAGCCTTGGTTTTATTCCAGTGAGTCTTATTCAGAGCATTTAGGACCTCTTGAGCTCCATTCGGTCCGTGCGTGGAGGCCTCTTGGACAGCAATCCTTTCGGTCCTCCCATCGTCTCTGATTTCTGAGGGTAAATGCTCGAGGGTGATCATCCCCCCATGGCACAGGACAAAAGCATGTTCCATCACATGCTCCAACTCCCTGACATTGCCAGGCCAAGGGTAATCCATAAACCTGCCGAGCACCTCATTGGATATCCCCTCGATGTTCTTTTTGAACCGCTCATTAAAGGAACGGCAAAAGTGATCCATCAACAACGGTAAGTCCTCAAGCCTCTCCCGAAGAGGCGGAAGTGAAACCTCCACCACCTTGAGCCGATAATAAAGATCCTGCCGAAATTCACCCCTTTTCACTTTCTCTTTCAGGTCTTTGTTGGTGCAGGCAATCACCCGGACGTCCACTTTCTGAGGAATGAATTCTCCCACCCGCTCAAATTCTTTCTCCTGCAGGACTCTGAGAAGCTTTAGTTGGATCAGGGGCGATATGTCTCCGATCTCGTCCAATAGGATCGTCCCACCATTGGCCGCCTGAAAACGGCCCTGCTTGTCCTTAATGGCTCCAGTAAAAGCACCTTTGACATGGCCAAAAAGCTCGCTCTCAAGAAGACTCTCAGCCAAAGCAGAGCAGTTCACCGTGACGAAAGGCTTAAAGGCCCTCTGCCCGCTGTAGTGAAGCGCCCTGGCAACGAGGTCCTTTCCCGTTCCGCTCTCCCCCGTGATCAAAACGGTCGTCTCCAGATTGGCCAAATCCTCTAAGAGCCGATAGGTATCCTGCATCTTTTTACTTCTGCCGATAATATTCTGAAACTGATGTCTCTCTCTCAGTTCTCTTTCCAGGTCTCTCAGTAAGGTAATATCCCGAATGGCCAGCACCGCTCCCATGAATTTGCCCTCCGGATCGAGAAGCGGAGAACTGCTCACGCTGACGGTCTGCTGATGGCGCTGTTGATGGCCGCATTCGACCCGATATTCTTTGATGGTCATTTTCTTTTCGAGAGTAAGCCTGAGGACCTCAGAGCAGGATTTACTACAATGGTTCAGGGATTGGGAGAAGGTCTTGCCGGCTATTTCTTTTACAGCGATGCCGCAGATCGCTTCTGTCGATTTATTTGCTTCTATGACTCTGAGTTCCGGGTCCACTGTGATAATTGCATCTTTTACACTTCTGAAGATGGCCTCCAACCGGCTGCGATGCTCGGCCAATTCTCTTTCTGCTGCCCTGCGATCGGTGATATCCCGGCTTACCGTTCGAAACCCGGTGATTTTTCCCTCTGCGTTTCGAATCAACGAAACGGAATCCTCGATGATTCTCCGCCTGCCGTCTTTTGCGATGACTTCATAAACGATATTCTTATCGGGAATGCCGGTTCTGAAGACCTTATTGAAAGCCTGGTAAACAAATTTCGCTGTTTCTTCGTCCATATAAGATCGATAGTTCACGCCTATAAGTTCTTCTTCAGAGGAATATCCACCATTTCTGCAGACGGCTTTGCTGATAAAAGTGATGTTGCCCTCAAGATCCACTTCAGCGACGTTGTCTTGAACCTCGTTGATAATCGTTTGATGCCATTCCAGAGAATCCCGGAGAGTTTTTTCGATTTTTTTAAATGGGGTAAGATCGATGAGGTGACCCACACTTGCCGGCCTTCCCTGGTAAATAGTAGCGCTGCCTCCCATGCGCACCCAGAGGATTGTCCCGTCTTTTTTGAAAACGCGAACAACGGGCCAGTCCTGATGCCCCGGGGCCTCTTCGCTCTCCATTCGGAGTTTGATCAATCCTCGGTCGTCGGGATGAATCACCTCCCAGAAGGACCTCCCGATCAACTCCTCGGGACTTTCGTAACCCAAAGTATTACATAGCTCTGAGTTGACATAGCTAAATCGACCCTTTTGAATAACGTACAAGCCTGCAAGTGATTTCTCACAAAGGGTTTGATAGTCACCCTGCAAATCCAAAGCAGTTGATTCAAGGAGTTTATACTTTTCGGGTTCAGGCCCTAAATCCGCTGTTCGTTCCTTGAAGTCTCTCCTGTCTAATTTTCCATTTATAATCGGTACTTCCATTTCTTCCCCCTCCTAAGACAATGTAGATCACAGTGTTTCATGAATCCCAAAGCGACACCGCATCCAAATCGAGTGCTCAAATTTGGAGAATTTGGCAACGCTAAAAGAAGATGGGATTATTATCCTGAAAGCATTCCCTGGTATTCCCAATCCGTTTCTGGTTGGCTTGAATATAAGAAAAAGGGAGTCGTCTGTCAAGCAAGAAGTCCACGCCCTCACTCCTTGCCTACTGGCGGGCAGGAAGTCCCTGTCAAGGGACGCCGGAACTGAAACGAGTGAAGGTCCCCGGCCACAACCTGGAGCTTCCCGGGCGCGCATGGCGAGACGGATTCAACCAGAAGGAAGTATCCTTTTAATGGAGTTTATTTCAAATCTTGGCCTAAACCTTCAACCCGCCGAAAGTCCCGTAACCGTCACCATCCGCCATAGAGATTCATTAATCCTTTGGCGATCTTCTCGGCAGCTTCATTGCTCCCCAACAGACTGTACACGGTTCGGGGACACCTGTATTTCTTATAGAGCGCCCGGATACAATCGGAAAATTTTTTCTCCTTGTTTCCGGATACTGTGATCACTTCCTGTGAGATCTCCTCAATCTTCTTATTCAGGGTGTTCTCCATCAAGAGACCCTCTTTCAGCTGCCGATTCTCTATCTTCTCGTAGGAAATCTTTACCCCGTACTTTCCTTCAAGGGTTTTCAAATCCCCTACCTTGATCCTCTCTAAGGGATCACCCGGATAATACCGCAGCTTTACCAAATATTCAGTCATGGCTCTCTCTCCTTAACCCGGCAAATATTCCTGATATTTTTGAATTTTGCTTTTTCTCTCCTCTTTCGTTCGCAGAAAATAGTCTTTGGACGGCGCAATATGATAGGTAAAATGATTGTACGACACGTCTGGCCGAAAACGATTATCCGCCCAAGCTTTCTTCTCGAATTTCACTCGGATCTTTCCGCCGGCCATACTCAGCTTTCCCCGAACCCCGCACGTTGGACATTCAACGGTTTCCCGGTCCTTTAATATCCGAACCAGCCAATCATGGCAGGAAGGGCAAACACCATCCTCCCCCTGATAGGTTAAATCCTTCTCCCGGATAGCGACGGCGATTTCTTTCCCCATGCGATAGGCCACATCCATCGCCTCCTGATCCAGGACGACTTCGGATATCCCCTGAGTGCAGATCGCGGCCTCGTTGATCTTGGTCAAACCCATCACATTCAGGAGGATGTTGGACTGGACAGAAATATAGGGGATCCATCCGTGCGTCGCGTAGGGAACTATGACGCTCGCCGGCTTTTTGATCTTTCCAATCTGGTGGCCGAGGATCCAGCACCGGTCGATCAACTGCTTGATGACAGCCGTCAATTCCAGGAAATAGCACGGCGAGCCCAGGATGACCCCGTCGCACTCACTTATTTTGGAAAAAATGAAGCTCACATCATCGTCTTTTACCTGACAGACATTTTCCCGGAACAGGCAGAGCCCGCACCCTCGACAGGGACCGATTTTATAATCCGTCAGCCGGAGAATTTCCACTTGTGCGCCTTCCGATTCAGAACCCATCAAGGCTTGTTTCAGAAGAATTTCCGTGTTCCCGTTCTTCCGGGAACTCCCGTTCAAAGCCAATACCTTCATGACCAATATTCTCCTTTCTATTCTTAGGAATGTGATGTAGTAAGTCTAAACTTCTTTACGCTGATTCCGCAACCGTCATTCGTTCTTATTTTGCCCGTTGGGCTCTGTGCGTATCCGAGAAACCTCCTCTTTCGCTGCTTGGCTTTTGCGTTCCGATCAAGGACGATTAGCGAAAGACCGGCGGAAGGAGCTGCAGATAGTCCTTGCCAGTTATGGTGCCGGCACAAATAAACGCGGAGTGGACAGCGCCCTCAATGCCCCCTTCGTTGATGCGCTTCCCGTAGGTATCACCCGCAAAAAATAGTCCTTCGACGGCAGGGCATTTTACATCCACCCACTCATCCTCCGGGTGTCGCCATAGGATGCAGGTATCTCCGACCGTAAAGAACATGAACTCAAGCGATTCTCTCCAGCCCCGGAATGCGGTATCCGCAAACTTCAACATCCTGTCGATCACCGTATCCACTTTTTTCTTATCGTGTGCTTCGGCGCTTAGGATACTGCTGGCCATGCCCAGCAGGTGCTTGCCTTCAGGGGCCGTTGTGGGTGCGATAGCGGACATCGCCACTACGTCGAGCGGAACATTGCCCCTGAACAGCCCTTCGCTCTCGGGAATCAACATGGAGGTGTGGTAGAAAGACCTGGGATCGACATCGAGCTCGCAGAAGGCATTCACCGGTTTGGTCATGCCAAACTGGCCGGCAACCATCGAAGTATGTATTATCTTTTTGGTTAGTTTAACAAAACCTGTCGGTAACAAGTTCTCAGGTATGAGGCTTAGTAATGCTTTTGGCGGGGAAGTGCAGACGACCACCGGCGATTTTATTTCCGCGGTTTTGCCGTCCATGTCAACTGCAACACCGACTGCTCTTCCATTCTGAATAATAATCTCTTTGACCGGGGCATTGATGACGATTTCGCCTCCGGCGTCTTTGAGAGCGGAAGCAAAGCCCTCTGTAATAAAACGATGTCCGGGCGCACCGGCGAAAGCCCATGACCCGTTCGTGATATGCACACGGGTCTCCTGGACTTGTAGAAATACCTTCAGGTTCTCTCCGGCTGCGTTGAGCGCCGGGTCATTGATGATCGTCTGGAAAGTCCCCATGGCATAGTGGAATTCTTGTGCCAGTTCGTTATGGGTTATCCCTTTCACCCAATCTTTCAAGGTCACATGGTCGAGCTTTTCAGCTTCAGCGATCGTACGTACTTGGAGCTTTCGCTTATGGACCTTTACCATCTCGGCATAATCTTCATCGCTCATCCAACCATACTGGGCTCTCCTGCCCACGATATGGGGCTTCCACTCATGGTCATACCAGACAAAGCCTGCATTGGGATAGAAGATCGAAGCCTTGTTAAACAGGGCCAGGGCATGGCTCACGCGACCGCGATTGGTGTACCATGCTCCCCTGCCGCCCGCTTCGAGGACATATCCATGGAGCATCTTTTTCCTTATCAGCGTAGGAAGGTCAGGCTCAGTCCTGTCACTCACCCAAGAGTGAGCGGATTGGGCAAGTGTTTTACGGAACGCGTCGGCCTCTGTGATCCCTTCTCCGCGGAAAGAGGTAGCACGGCCGCCAATCTGCGACGAAGCCTCAAGTACCAGAACCTTCTTCTGTTCCATGTTTGATAAGATGGCACCGACAGCCGACCCCGCGATACCGCAGCCCACGATGATCGCATCGTAGCTGCTCAAGATTTTCGAGGGCATATTTCCTCCTTTTTTTGTACCGCCTTCCGGCCCAAACGACTTACTTATTGTTGTTTCAGGAATTCCTCTGGAAAAATACAAAGACGGGCGCCGTGAACTGGATCAAAGCGGGTTAGCCCTCTGGCCCTCGCCTTACAATGCCCCTTGACGAATGTAGATTTCATAAAAACTCAGTTTTGCTGGGTTGACTATACGAAAAAAGGAATTATCTGTCAAGCAGCTGAAAAAAACTTCCGCTCTGCCAGTTTTTCTAACACGGACAAGAAGATCTCAGAAAAGGGACACAGACGGGCGAGTAGGTCTGATGAAGGCCCGGAGAGAGTTTCACCAGAGTCGGGTGCAAGAACAGGGGGGAGGGCACCCATTAAGAAAATTCTATTGGAAAGATACAAAATCTCCCACGAGGCAGGCGGACTTCTTCTTTGGAAAAAGTCCGCCTGAGGGTATGCGTGGTTATTTCATGGTGCGCAGTTTGGCAGGAGGAATGTAACCTCCTGGAACGGCTTTCATCTTCTCATCGACAACCCATGAGATTTTTCCGTCATTCTGGAACTGGGCGACGCTTTCCATCCATGTCCCCGGATACATGTGATAGGGGTTTCTGGGATCGACCATCCTGCGAGAGTGAAAGAAAGGTTTGATCCTCTGGGTTTCATATTTCATCCTTCCCAATGAGTAAACCGTCTCCACCTCTTCCATGGCCTTGATCAAATTATCCACGTTGTCCGTCCCTCCCGCTTTCTCAATGGCCGCCTTAAAGTGGTAAATATCGGCATAAGCAATATGGACATGTTGTTGCAGCGGAATTCCAAGCTTTTTCCCCAATTCGATGAAGGGAAGCGTCTTTGGGGTGAAGGGAATATCCCCTTCGGAGAAGGGAGACATGATTCCCAGCCCTTTTCCGCCGGTCATCCTCCAGAAATCGTGCGTCTGAGAAACTCCCCCATAGAGAATCGTGGGAATATCCTGGGCCGCCGAATCAGACCATTGCTTGGCGTAAGACTCGCTGTCTGTGAACCACGAAGTCACAAACCAGATCACATCGGCCTTCTTCGTAGCGATCTCCTGCAGAATGGGCAGGTACATGGTTCCCCGTGGCTTGACTGCTTTGCTGTAAACCACATCCAATCCGTATCTCTGCTTGGCCGCCTCTTCCCAGGTAGGTAGCTTCAGGTAATCGATCCCTCTGCGCCACATGATGGTCCAGGCGAGATCTTCCCATAGAAATGCAACCTTCTTGGCCTTAATGGATTCCTTCATGGCTTGCCCCATGAAAATGTCCAGCCAGCCATAGTGGGCAGGTTCCGGATCAAAATCGCGGAAGCAGAATTTGTACTTATCATAGTTATCCACGATCTTGGCCGTCAGCTCCGAGGCCATGGGACCGTTAAAAACCAGAATATGCGGAAATTCCTTGAACAACGCTGCGGAGTTTTCCTGGGCAGCCAAACAAATTTCCGAGCGCCCTTCGATGGAAACGAAGGTAGCTTTATGCTCCATGAGGAGTCGCCGGGCCGCCTCAACCGACAGTGTCGTGTCTCCTTTGCCGTCAAGCACGATATACTCCACGGGCCGTCCCATGATGCCTCCAGCCCTGTTGATCTCCTCGACGGCGTACCGCTGTATGTCCATACAGGGTTTGGTCCCGGGAGAGGCAACATTACCGACGTAACCGATAACGATCGGCTTTCCCGAAGGAGCGGCAAGCACCGGGCTTACCACCAAGCAGAGCAGAGAGAGGACTGCAACAACCATCATTCCCAACCTCGACCATTTTCCCATAGGTTACTCTCCTTTCTTAGTTTTTTTGGGCAATGATGCCCCCGACTTTGAAGAATATTCTATTCTTCATCCTTCCCCAGTGACCAGATTTTTCGACAGGCAGGTGATCGACTAAATTCTTTCAGGTGTGAGCCCGCCCTGGTTTTCCACAGCCGGAATAGCTGCTTCGAATCATCAGAAGCTGCTTCGGGCTGGGTTGAATATACTGAAAGCGGAGTTGGCTGTCAAGCAAAAAAGACTGCAAAATGCAATGCCTCAATGACGAGGATGGAATAATCGGTTCGGTAGGAATGTTCTGAAAGTCTTACAAAAAAGAGGCGGACTTCTTCTTCGGAAAGAAGTCCGCCTGGGTTATGAAAAGTTATTTCTTGCTGCGCAATTGAGCAGGCGGAGTGTAACCCCCCGGAACGGGCTGTCCCTTATCACTGATGATCCAGGAGATTTTCCCATCATTCTGAAACTGGGCCATGGGAATCATGAAAATTCCAGGGTACATGTAATAAGGATTATTGGGATCGACCAACATGCGAGAGTGGAAGTAAGGTTTGATCCTCCTGGTTTCGAATTTCATCTTTCCCAAGGAATAAACCGTCTCCACATCTTCCATGGCCTTGATCAACTTAGGAATGTTATCCGTCCCTCCGGCCTTTTCAATGGCCGCCTTGAAGTGGTAAATGTCGGCATAAGCGATATGGACATGAATCTGCAGTGGGATTCCCAGCTTTTTCCCCAATTCGATGAAAGGGAGGGTCTTCGGAGTGAAAGCATAATCTCCTTCGTAGAAAGAAGACATGATGCCGAGTCCCTTTCCGCCAGTCATCCTCCAAAAATCATGAGTCTGGGCCACTCCTCCGTACATGACAGAAGGAATATCCTGGGCTGCCGAATCAGCCCATTGCTTGGCGTAAGATTCCGTGTCGGTGAACCACGAGCTCACAAACCAGATCATATCGGCCTTCTTCGTAGCGATCTCTTGCAGAATGGGCAGGTACATGGTCCCCCTGGGCTTGACTGCTTTGCTGTAGACCACGTCTATCCCGTATCTCTGCTTGGCCACTTCTTCCCAGGTGGGCAGCTTCAGGTAATCAATCCCTCTGCGCCACAGGACAGTCCAAGCCAGATCTTCCCAAAGGAAAGCGAGCCTCTTACCATTTAGGGCTCCCTTGAAAAGCTTTCCCATGTAATTGTCCAGCCAGCCATAGTGGGCAGGCTCGGGGTCCCAATCCCGGAAGCAGAACTCATACTTTCCAGGGTTGTCTACAATCTTGGCTGTTAACTCCGAAGCCATGGGACCGTTGAAAATCAGAATGTGAGGGTATTCTTTAAACAAAGCTGCCGAGTTCTCCTGAGCGGCAAGACAAATTTCAGAACGCCCTTCAATGGAAACGAAGGTAGCCTTATGCTCCATGAGGAGTCGCCGGGCGGCCTCCACTGAAAGGGAAGTGTCTCCCTTACCGTCAAGCACAACATACTCCACCGGTCGTCCCAGGATTCCTCCGGCTTTGTTGATCTCCTCAACGGCGTATTTCTGTATGTCCATACAGGGTTTGGTGCCGGGGGAGGCAACATTTCCGACATAACCGATGACGATCGGCTTCCCGGCAGGGGCGGCAAGCACTGGGTTTACCCCCAACCAGAGCAGAGAGAAGACCGCAACCAAAATCATTCCCAACCTTGACCATTTTTTCATAGGTCACCTTCCTTTCTTTTTGCAGAGGAATCGTGAGAATTGCCCCTACTTGGAAAATGTACACGATGGGCCGCTTATCATTCCTGAAGATATCTTTTCCGCATATCGTTGTTGTCCTTTCCGATATCACAGGAAACCCATTTGACCCGAGGCGGAGATTCCGACATCTTGACAAAGCCGGTGTTGATGAGGAACTTTCCTAAGGTTCCATCCTCGACCTCTTGGAAGATTTTACGGATGGCAAACTGTCTGTTATCGAGTGTCATCGGCGGAGTATTCACTTTCATGACGATGGGCACTCCGCCCCCGCGCCATTTGGATCGTGCCGCTTTGGCGCTGTATCGCAACGCTTTATTCACCAGTTCATCAGCCGTGTACAGCACGGTCTTTTCTTCAATGGCTTTATACAAAATCATGGCATTTTCCACCACATCCGGAATCCGGTCCGGCGTAAATCTCCAGTCGTCTTCTAATTTCCACAAACCAAGAATTTTTAGAAGGGCTCGGAAGTCGTGGTCACGAGGCGCCGCAATGACGACAAGACCATCCTTACATCTCCAGCAACCATACGGATAGAGAATAAAGTCGAGAACCCCGATCCGCGGCCGGGCCGTCTCCCACGTGTAGCCGATCGTCGGAGGAAATCCGACCATGCACGAGTAAGCATCCATGGTGGCGATGTCCACCATCTGGCCTTCTCCGGTGTTTTGTCGGTGAATGAGAGCGAAAGAGCCTCCCAGGGCGGCATGGAGTCCGGAGATGTACCATCCGGCCCACATCCCGGCCTTCAATGGCCAGTTGTAAGGCTCCGGACTGTTGATCGGATCGCCTACTTGAGCCGGAAGGCCGGAGCCTGCCTGCGAGGTAATGTCGGAATCCGGAAAATGGGCAAATTGCCGGGCCTTTTCCGTATATTGGCCATAGGGAGTGATGGCAATATAAATCATACCCGGATTCTTCTGACTGAGCTGCCGGTATCCGATGCCCCAGGAATCCATTTCTCCGGCCCCAAAGGTCTCAATTACCACTGCAGCCTTTTCCGCCAGCCTCGCAAAATCCTTCCTGTCCTTTTCCGAATTTTTGAGGTCGAGGGTTATGTATTTTTTGTTTCGCCCTTCGATCAAGAAAGGAATCCCAACGCCTTTGACATTTTCGCCGAAGGGGGTCATCCTGCGGCACGGATCTCCATCGGGCGGCTCAACCTTAATGACCTCGGCACCGAACTCGGCAAAAAAACTAGCCGCAATGATCCCCGAGAAGTTCGCATAACTGGCATCCAGAACCAGGATATCATCCAGGACCTCAGGTTTCCCTTCCGGGTTCATCACCTCGGCCAGTCTCTTTCCCCAGGAGGCCAGGTGTTGAACCGTCTTTCCCGAAGCGACATATCGGGCGTAAACTTGTTCTTTTTCCGGCTTGTTGCTCACTTTTTCCCCTCTCTCCCGTAATGAAAGATTGGATCCTCATCCAGATTATAATAAATGGGCGGCTTCAGCCCCGGCCGGTCGTCGAAGGTGCCGACGATTCTTTTTTTCTCCAGCACTGAAATTTCTTCCTCAGACAGATCCAGAAATTTCTTGAGTACGAACCGGTTATGGTAGCCTATCGGGCGGGCCAGCCATTTTGTTCTGGCTGGCGTCTTGCTGAGCTGGGCGGAGGGTCCTGCCATGACCAGCTCTTTATACATTTCATCATTGAACAGGATCACACTCCCCCTCTGACGCCTCCAGGGATCGTGACAGATCTGGTAGTCATCCAGTACTTCTGCAGCCGGGAACCCCTTGTCATTGGCCAGCCCGGTAATCTCCTCAACATCCAAGGACTTTAACCAGTCGCCGGCAATCTTGGTGAGCGCAGCCGCATTGGCCGGTTTCAGTCTCTCGAAGGGATCGGTATAAACTTTTTCCTTAAGGAGATCTTCCCGGTTCATGGCGCTGCAAAGACCAGCAAATTGTTTTTCGGTAGCGCACGCCAGCGCCACAAATTTTCCATCTCGGGTTTTAAAGATGGAGGCCGGGACCATCGTGGGGTCACTGTTTCCGGTGCGGCCAATCTCCTTTCCCGTAAGGTTGAAGAATGTGAAGTGCCAGAGCAATCGCATCAATGCCTCAGACTGGGCCAGGTCAATGTACTGCCCTTTCCCCGTCTTCTTGCGAAAGTAGAGAGCCATCAATATGGCCATGGCCCCCATATTGCCAGGGATGTAATCCCCCAGGTAATCAGGCAGTTTGTAATACTTGTCCGTATCGGGATAACCGGTCAGGCTCAGCACACCGCTGGCAGCCTGGGCAAGAAGGTCCCAACCGGGATAGAAACGTAAAGGCCCATACTGGCCGTAGGTGGAACAGCTCAGGTAGATGATCTTGGGGTTGATTTCGCTGATTTGGGTATATCCCACCCCCCACGCTTCAGCCGTTCCGGCGGCGAAGTTCTCGGCCACCACATCTGCCGTCTCGGCCAGCCGGTAAATGATCTCTTTGGCCTCCGGCTTCTTCAAGTCCAGACCGAGAAAATACTTGTTCTGGGTGACAAAATGCCAAAGAGGATTGGAATGCTTCCAGTATTTTCCCCAATAAGTGGCCGGCCTCCAGAGATCTCCATGATAAGGGAGTTCGAGTTTGATGACTTCTGCCCCATACTGAGCCAGGAGCCGGGTGGCCGTAGGGCCAAAAATGACATGGGAGAAATCGAGGACACGGATCCCTTTCAGGATCTCCGTTTTCTCATTGACGGCAGCAGGGTCAAAAAGTTTGGCCGTATAGGAAAAATAATCTTCCATTCGCTACCTCCCCAAGTAGGCCTTCTTCACCAAATCGCTTTGCATTAAACTGGCGGCATTTCCCTCGAGCACGATTTTCCCGTCTTGCATGACATAACCGCGGTTCGCAATCCCCAGGGCCCGCAAGGCGTTCTGCTCGGGAAGCAAAATGGTGATCTTGGACTGCCGGAGCTTTCCCAGGGTCTGGTAAAGATGATCCTGGATGACAGGAGCCAACCCTAAAGAAGGTTCATCCACCATCAGTAGCCGGGGTTGAGCCATCAGTCCTCTGCCGATCGTCAGCATCTGCTGCTCTCCTCCGGAGAGGAGGCGGGAGGGCATATAGGCCCTTTCTTTGAGAATTGGGAAAAGTTCCATGACCCATTCCATGCTCTCCTGTTTCGTCTGCCAGGCCTTCCCGGGATAGGCCCCCAGGAGGAGATTTTCCTTCACGGTCATGTAGGGAAAGAGCCGCCTGCCCTCGGGAACCTGGGCAATTCCAACTGCAATGATCTTATGGGTGGGAAGGTTCTGAATAGGCTTTCCCAAAAAAAGGATGCTTCCGGAAGAAGGTTTGATGATTCCTTGAATCGTATTCAGAAGGGTGCTCTTGCCGGCCCCGTTAGAGCCCAGCAAGGCGACCAGTTCGTTCTCCCGGATGGATAAACTGACATCATGCAGGACGGGAATAACTCCATAGGATACGTTAAGATTTTTTACCTCAAGCATGGTTTCCCTACCAAGACACCTCAAGTCAAAAAAAGTTCATACGCTATGCGCTTTGCTCCGCGCTATTTGTTTTGCGCCATCCAGAGCCGAGATAAGCTTCAATCACCTTGTCGTTATTGGCGATCTCTTCTGGAGTCCCCTCAGCAAGCTTCTCGCCGAAATGAATGGCAATGATTCGCTCGGCTGCCTCCATCAAGACCGCCATGACGTGCTCGATCCAAAAGATAGTCAAACCAAACTCTTCCTTGGCCCGGGCAATCAGATGGACAGCCCGGTTCGCCTCTCCTGGATTGAGCCCGGCCATTACCTCATCAACGAAGAGAAGTTTTGGCGTGGTCGCCAGGGCTCGGGCTAACTCGAGCATGCGGAGTTCAAAGAAGGTCAGATCCCGAGCCAAGATATTGCGCTTGCTGAAAAGCCCCACAAATTCCAGGTAATGGGTGGCTTCAGCGGCCGCATCGTCGAAACCCCGGTTTGCCCTCTTCTTTCCGCAGAGAGCACTTGTCACCACACTCATCAGGGCGGTCAGCTCCGGAAAGGGCCGGGGAATCTGGTAAGTTCGGCTGAGCCCCATCCGGCACCGTTGATAAGGCTTCATCCGGGTGATGAACTTTCCGTCCATCTCGATTTCACCGGAATCGGCATAGTAGGACCCGCAGAGGAGATTGACCAGAGTCGTCTTGCCCGCTCCATTCGGTCCAATCAGGCCCACCGTCTCTCCCGAACTGATGTCGAAGCTAATCTTGTTGACAGCAGTGAGGCCCCCAAAACTTTTCGTAATATTTCTGACTTTCAAAATCTCGGACATTCGCTCTATCTCCGTACATGCAAGGTTGGCAAATACTCCCGGTACCGGCGTTTCCTGTAGATTCCGAAAAGGCCCTCAGGCAAGGCAAAGAGGAGGATAAAAAGAATGATCGGGAACACTACGGGCTGGATATTGCCCAGGGTGGCGATCAGGATCATCTCAAGAAACGCAACGAAATAGCCGCCGGCCACGCACCCGAAAACCTGTGCCCGCCCTCCGATGAAAATAACGAGGAGGATCTTCACCATGAACGTGAGCGGGAGATAGGTGATCCCGGCGAAGGTTCCAAAGTAATGGGCATAAAACCATCCGGCAACGCCGATCATCCCGGCAGAGAAGACGAAGGCCAGGATCTTCACCGCGTTGATGTTGACGCCGATTCCGTGGGCCACCTCTTCGTCATCATTGATAGTGGCCATGATCAGGCCATAACGAGATTTAAGGATTTTGTTGACAACGAGAAGATAAAGGAGCACCAGGAAGATGGAGAGGTAGGCGATCATTAGGAAATTGATTTTAACGTCTCCAAGGTCCATCAATAGTTTGATCCCAGCCAGGCCCACGTCACCCTTGAAGAGATCCGAGTAGATGAAGGTGACCTCGAGAAAGACAAGGGGTAGAAGGAGGGTAAGGAGGACGTAGTAGAGACCCCTGGCCAAGATCACGAGAGGACTAAAAAGAAGAGCGGAGATCAAGCTGATCAGGATAGCGGGAGCAAGGGTCTTGAGAGGTCCCCACCCATAAGCAATGGAGAGAATGGCTGCCGTATAACCTCCAACGCCGACGAAGAAATTCGGGCCAAAATTGAGCCGGCCCGTTCCCACCGTCATTAGGGCCAGCGGAATGGCTATGGCGGAATAAAGATTGGCCGTGATCAAAGTATTTAAGAGGATGGGGCTGAAGAAGTAGCACAGAATGGGAAAGATGAGCAAGCAGGCGGTCCAGAGAAACGCATTCCTCCAGTATCTGGGCTCCAGCATCCAGTCCCACTTTTTCCCTTTGTGGCGGATGATGATCCGGTCTCTTTTAACTTCGGCGTCTACCATAAGGCCTCACTCTTGGCGATCCCCTGCGGTCTTACCATCAGGATGATCATGACCAGAACTAAAGCAGAGAGGTTCATAAATCGCGGCTCTCCCAGAACGAAAGACACAACGGCGTGGGTAAGACCAATAAGAAAACTGGCAATAATGGTTCCTTTGATGTTTCCCAAGCCGCCCAGAATGGCTACCAAGATGGCTGTGGTCATATAAAGCGAACCCATCCCCGGCTCCACGGACCAGACCGGCGCGAGGATCAGTGTCCCGACAATCACCGGAATCAGGACCAGCATCATGGTGAAAACATAGAGGCTCTCGACGTTCACCCCGATGATCCTGCTGCTGTAAATATCCTGGGAGATAGCGCGCACCGCCAAACCCGTTCGGGTTTTAAGAAAGAAAAGGACAAATAAGAAGGTGAGGAGGAGAGCGATTCCCGCACCCACTATAAGCTGATTGGAGATGACGGTCGTTCCGATCTTAGAACTTCCATTGATCAGGGTTGTCTGGATGTAGACGCCCGCCTGGATCGGGTAGCGATAATTGACGATTTGCTCCACAATGAGGGAAAACAAGAGAAGCCCTGTCAGCAGAATCTCCTCCCGCTGCACATATTTTATGATAATCCCCTTATAAACAAGGATGGAAATAACAAACTGGAGAATGACCATGCCGAGGATGGCAGGAAATAATCCCAAACCGAATTCTTTCATAAACATCCAGGTAAGATAGACGGTTAAGGTAAAGAGGTAGGCATATCCCAGATGGAAGATCCTCAGGACGCCGCAGATGATGGAGAAGCCCAGGGAGATGAGCAGGTAAAGAGACCCGAGGAGAAACGCATAAATGAGGACGACTTGAAGAGTACCCCACATGGATCTGTTACTCCTTCATCCGACATCCGAGTTGTCAAAAAAACGCAGATCGATTCATCTGCCTTCCCGGAGCCTGAACAAACTGTCTTGTATAACAAACGAAAAGATTTTGCAAGCCCTTTGGAAAAAAAATGACAAGCACTTATACTCGATGCCGTAAAACAAAGTCAAGAAAAAGTTTGGGCCTTTTCCCATTTACCTATCCAATTTCTTTTCAATCCCTTGATAAAACTCATATTCTGCATTTGTCCTGACTTACTCGCACCGTTGGACCAAAAGGGAGGTTCTGACGGCAGAGTTTTCTCTCAAAAAGGAGAAAATCTTCAGGGCCAGAACCTCATTCGATCCGGATAGTAGAACGTCGCATCCTAATTGTCGAAAAATGAAAACTGTTCGAAAAGGGTTTAAACACACAAAAGACATCCCAATGATCCCAAGCTTTTCCGAAATCACTCACTACCTCGAATTAATCTTGTAAAAATATCCCGCTTAGCGAGTAAAGCGGGAAAGACCTTATTTTTTTCCTTGACATCGTAAACTTTATAAGCTATGCCAGAAAACCCCAGGCTTTTAAGCCTGGGGATGAATGGCATCCTTTCGAAGCGAAGCCAGTTGAAACCTGGCGAAGCGGAGTAATTTCCGACATGATCTGGCTATGGCCAGATAT
>Ga0208821_1000376_pt1 | contig 36350 bp, 32 predicted proteins | sample June2015DPH_20_5_FD_184720 | JGI IMG/M metagenome (GOLD analysis project Ga0208821, IMG submission 184720) | Peatland microbial communities from SPRUCE experiment site at the Marcell Experimental Forest, Minnesota, USA - June2015DPH_20_40... | ecosystem: Environmental > Terrestrial > Soil >...
TAGGAAGCGAGCCTTGGTTGGATTTAGCACTTCTCCAATTAGAGCGAAATGGCGCTCTTGTTCGAGTGCATGGGGAAGTGTTGTCGCAACACGCTTGACACCGCCGACATTGTCAGAGACGCCTGTTAGCGGTAGTTGAGAATTCCTGCTCGGCGCTGGATAGCCTATGCCACTACTGCAGCTTTGCGTACTCGGCTTTGGCTTGCTTCAGGATGGGGATGTCGGGGTCGGCGTCTTTCCAGAGGGTGAGGAAATCTTTGTAGGCGGCGAGCGCCCGGACGCGGGCAGCATCGGCATCGGCTCCCTGCGAGGTTCTTGTCTGCAAGGCGTTGGCACGAGCTACTCCCAGATGCGCCAACGCTCCCGTCCAGCAGTTCCAGACAATACCGCTGTGGTCGAGAATCTTCTGAAACTCGGCTGCGGCGGGTTTGCCCTGTCCGGCGGCCAAGTATGCCTCTCCGTGTACATACACATGATAGAGGCAGGAAATATTCATGACGAACGGAACATACCCTAACTCGATGGGTGAAGCAGCTTTCAAGGTATCTAAGGCGAGAGCCGGATTCTTTTTATCCAGTGCCAATTGCGCCTGAATCGCGGGCAGCCAAAGCGACTGCATCTGCGTGTCCAGCGGAAAGCGCTTCCCTAAGTCTTGCGCCAAGGATTCGGCTCGTCTCATGTCGCCCGCCATGGCAAATGCAAGTGCCGCTTCGCTCTCGACGCCCCGACTCGCGGGAGCAAGCTTTAAAGCCTCCGCCGCTGACGGCCGCGCTTCTGTGGTGTTGCCGTAAGCGGCTTCTTCGAGAGCAGCATTCGCCTGCCATATTGCCCCATTTTCTTTGCTGTCAGCCCGGATTGCCGAGTCCACCGCCCGCTTGGTCAGTTCCCGCGCCTTGCTAAGATGACCGGCATACGCCTCCGTGTCGGATGCGAGCGCAAGTCCGACGTTCCGAAATTCGGGCTTACCCTCAAGCCACTGTTGCTGTTCCGCCATCGCGGCGGAGTCAGACGTGAGAAAGCCAAGAGCATAGAAAACATTGCGGAGCAAGTAATCATCCAGTTTTCGCGCCTGCGCCTCGTGGATAACCTGCCGCGTTTCGTCGAAGCGCTGCAAGGCAAGCGCGTAGTTGGCGAGATCCTCGTACTCACTTACAGCATCCGGTGCAAGGCGTACGGCTTGCCTGGTGATCTCCGCGGCTTTCTCATACTGCCCCTGTGCGCCGTACACTATGCCCAAATTGACGTACGCTGCATCTTCCCGCGGGTAGCTCTCAATCTCCTCCTGAAAGGTCTGGGCCGCTTTATCCAGTTCTCCCGTTACATACGAATAGTAGTCGGCGGTGATCGTCAGCTTTTCCCGTTCGCTGGCATGCCCCCGCAACTGGAATGCCTTGGTAAAGTATTCGCTGGCCCGTCCTAGCTCGCTGAGATTGGTGTAGTCGATCCCCACCGCCCTGTAGGCCATGGCAAAATTCGGATCAAGCTCGATGGCACGTTGATCGTAAGGCAGGCCTGCAGCGGCGCCTTTCTCGTTAGACGCCTTTCTACCAAGGCTGAGCGCTTTCAGAGCCTCGAGCGAAGGCGTGGTGGCCTGTTCGAGCGGAACATCAAACTTCTGCACCGTCGCCAGCGATTCGCCCAGCTTACTGCGCAGCCTGGATGCCGTCCCGCCCAGCGCGTCCAGCACCTTCTCCTTGGACGCCGCCGTCACCTGCTCCTCGGCCAGCGTGTCTCCGCTCTCGCAATTCACCGCCTTCAACCCCAGCACATACTCGCTGCCCAGATTGCCAATCGATCCGGCAAGGTAAGCCTTGCTGCCCGCCCGCTGGCAAAGCTCTCTGGCCACCTCGGGCGTGAGTCTCGGTTTCGTGCTCGCCGCATGGGTCATCAGTTGCAAGGTCTTCGCGACTTCGCTGTCAGAGAGCACATTCAAGAAAGGCGACTGCCGTAGGGAAATGCACAGCGCCGCTTTCAGCGTGTCGTCGAACACCGGATCGCCCGTGCTGTTGGCAAAATCGGCGAGAACGATCGTATCCTTCTCGGTTAGGCGCTTGGTTCGACTCCCACGATCGAGCCGAACGTAAGCGGCGCCGAGCAGGAGAGCCACTAGGCCGGCAGCCAGCAGCCAGCGTGGCGACAGAGATTGCCACGGCCCCGATCGGCTTACTTGCTCCTGTTGGACCGTCTCTGATGCAATGCCAGGATCTTGGCGGGGGCGCGGGTCTTGCGGATCTAACCCAGCGGCACTTAGGACGGCCTCCCCTAATTCCTCGCCAGAAAAAATCGGTGCGTCGGCTGACGGCTCAGGCCTTTCCGCGACAACTTCGACCGGCGCGATAAAGCGGTAGCCCAAACGCGGCACGGTCTCGATGTAGCGTGGTTGCTCGGCGGAATCGCAAAGCACTTGCCGAAGCTTCTTAACCGAGGTGTTGAGCCCATGTTCGAAATCGACAAAGGTATCGGCCGGCCAGAGCTTCTCTCGGATTTCTTCCCGAGTCACAATCTCCCCGGCGCGACCCAGCAACACCTCAAGGATCAGGTAAGGTTGACCACGAAGTTTTATTTTCGTCCCGCTTTTGGAAAGCTCACGCGTGCCCGTGTGCACTTCGAACGGGCCGAAGCGGTACTTCCCCCCGAGTCCCATAAATCCCCCCACTCAGGGCCCCATCGTTAGTCAGGATTCTACCATTGCCCGTTGACCCGGAGCCACAATAAAAATGATTGCTATTGATCTAATTCCTAGATCGGTTAACAAAATAACCTTTTATTTTTCATAGAGTTAACAACTCACCTACGATTCACCGACATTTCACCCTCGGTGCATTGCACTCCTTACGGTCATGCGAGAGAGTCGCGCTTGTGATTTGCATCACTTTGGTCTGTGATGCCATCACGATCACCGAATTGGAGGAGAGTTTCGATGAAAAGTAAGGTCGTTTCTCTAGTTGTTCTGTGGGTACTGTCGCTGTGCCCGAGCGTCGGCAATGCGCAAACTTCACACCACTCCGCGCTTACCGTCAAAGTTCCGTTCGAGTTTGTAGTTGGAAACCGAACGTTCCCAGCCGGAACCTACAAGTTCGAATCCCTCAACTCCGCCCCGAGCAGCGCCACCATCGACTACCTCATGGTACGGAGCATGGATGGACGCCACCTGTACCAAGCCATCGTAGCTGATGTGGTTGGCAGCGAGGAGCCCAGCAATCCGAGGCTGCTGTTCACCCGCCGTGGTGACCGCGCTTTCTTGTCTGAGGTTTGGGCGCCGGGGAAACAGGCTGGCTGGGGGCTTCACTGCCGCGATGGCCATACCCAAAGCGGGGTGAGCGGGAACGACAACGTGACCCTGATCGCGGCCGCCGACTGGCGCTAAAGAGCACCGGTGACGACGCGAGTTTGGTCGCGGGAGATTAGTGCTTCGTTTCAGAGACATCTCAGTCGGGTTGGAACGGCTGTTTTTCTCCCTTCCCGGCGGCAGAAGGAGTTTGCTGGCTTGCAGAGAGCCGAAGTTGTGTTTGCCAATTGCAGCCAGCAACCGCGATGAACTGAAATTCTCTACGGCGAAGCTCACGAAATAAGGTGCTGCATTTTTCTTGTTGGAGAACGGATATGCCGCCATTCGCTCACAGGGGTCGCTTGGTTTATGCGTATAATTTTCCGGGTGAAGTAGCATCCTTCGGTGACGTTCGTGTCGATTTCGCCAGGATGGAACTGGTCCGGAACGGCGGTGAGGTTCAACTCACGGCTACGGAGTTCAAGCTTCTGGCGTTCCTGCTGCAGAACCCGGAGCGCGTCATCTCTCGAAAAGAGCTCCTCGATACGATCTGGGGCTATCCAACCGATCCGGCAACGCGCACCGTGGACATTCATATCTCGAAGTTGCGTCAAAAAGTGGAAAGAGACCCGGCAAACCCAATCCATCTGCGAACCGTGCACTGCTCGGGTTACAAGTTCGTTCCATGAGCGCAGGGTGCTGCTATGACATTTGGGGGCTTTCGGTTGTTGTTGCAAAATCCCCATAGCGCTCATTGACTGGGTTGTGAGCGCCTGTGGCTGTTGAAAATATCCCTGGGAGTCTGAACAAAAAAGGGGCTCCCTCGAAGTAACGCTTGAGTGCTGAAACGCACTACTAGATGTGCGGTGTTGTGCAGGCTGGGTCCATCGCAGGCAAGAAAGCCAAGCCCAACACCGGGGAGGTTGACATTGATTGCCCGCAAGGTTGCTGCGCGCCTGAAACCGAACTCGCTTACGGAATTCACGAATCTCATGGAGTGTGAGATTCTTCCCTGGCTGCGAAAGCAAGAAGGCTTCCTAGATTTGATCACCCTAGCTGTCCCCGGGAGCAGAGAAGTCGCAACAATCAGCTTCTGGGATCACAAAGGGAATGTGCAGGCTTACAACTCAAGCGGTTATCCAGAAGTGTTGAAGATTCTCGCAAGACTCTTGGACGGGACTCCTTACGTTAAGACGTTTGATGTTGTCAGCTCGCCATTTCAAATGGTCACCCGCGCGCAGCCACCGGAAGCAGAAAATCTGGTCCAATAGCATCGTGGTTGATCGTGAGGGGCCGCCCAAAATCTTTCTGTTTGTTGTTGGCGATAAATCCCGATTACACTCATTGACCCTGCAATGGGGGTTTTGAGCGTAATCGCCTTCCATGAGAAAATATCGCGATTGGACTCATTATTGATGAGCACACAATGACTGAAGACCTCCTTGAACTGATCGGTGGACGTAGCACTATCAAGGCTGCTACGGAACTCTTCTATAGCAAAGTTTTGGAGGATGATAATCTGCGCCCTTTCTTTGAACGAGTAGACATGGCGCACCTCCGGTCCCGGCAGATTATGCTCATTTCCATGCTCCTCGGCGGACGAGTGTATACCGGCAAAGACATTCATGACGCCCATGCCCGGTCCAGAGATAACGGTCTAAAGGATGTGCACTTTGACCTGTTCCTGAAGCACTTTCGCGCAGCCCTGGAACAAGTGGGGGTGAAACCTGAAAATGCCGGGAAAGTCATGAAACGTCTGGAGAGCAAGCGAGCGGCCGTACTGGACAGATGAAATTCCTTTTGATTAGGGACGAGAAGTATTTTCTCGGCAGTAAGCCCCTTTAGATCGACGAAATCGGCAACTTGGTCCCTCTTCGTCAATTGGCGCAATATCCTGATTACACTCATTGACCCTGTTCCGAACTGTCCCGCGTCAATGCTTTGCCTCTTCCACGTCCGAGGCAAGCAACCCAGCACAAGCCGCGAGGACCTCGCCTCGTGTCCTAGAACCCTCACGCCCTAGAACCTCAATCAAAGCGACTGTGCGCTGAGGCAACTTGTAGGTTCTCGCTGTCAACGGGGATTGGAGAATGTCGCTTGGAACTTTATCTAGCTGCCTTTGGGTACGCCAAAGAATCTCAATGGCAATTTGCACGGCACGGGATTTCTGTCCGTGGATTTGTCCTGCTTGGTCAATTATCTCGGCGGCAGCGGTTGTGAGCTTGTATCGTTTCGCTACGCTTCTGCTGGCGCCAGTGAGCTTGTTGAGACGGCGGGTCTCACTTTTCATCGTTGCAGCGATTCTAGCACCGAGTGGATGCGAGAGCTTTGTGCTTAAGACTCAAGAGACGCACGAGCGTTAGGATGGGGTCACGCGCACCTGTGATTGTACTCACTGATTCGATTCAGACTCGAATATAAACTTGCAAGATGCGCACTCGTTCATCTTTTGAACGAGCGGACGGGGACCGTAGCGCGAGTGTCGATGCCGTGCGCAAAGCCCAGTCATCGCAGGGTGCGCGTTGATTGGGGTCCATGGCGTCACCAGAGGGATTTCCGCCATGATTTCCGCAGCGCAGCTTTACGATTACGTTCAATGCCCGCACAGAGTATTCATGGATGCATTCGGCGACGCAGCCGAAAAAGACGACACGTCTCCTTTCGTCGAGCTGTTATGGGAGCACGGTCTTGACCATGAAAACGCTATTGCCGCACAACTGAACATTACGACAAACCTTAAGTCGCTCGATGCCGCCGACCGCGAACGAGAAACTCGCGCAGCAGCGGAACGTCATGAGCCCCTCATATACGGTGCTTACCGACCACCACTCGGTTGTATCCAGTCGCAACTAACGTGCCGCTGTGCGTGTGGAACTCTCTGCATTGCTTCTTTGCGCTCATTCTCTTCTCCTACGCAGCGTGGTTTCTTGCTGCTCATCACTGTGTAGTATGCGTACTTCGTTAAAAACTGGGGAATCCTTCTAACTTATTGATAATAGACACAGTTATAGACGCTCTTTTCAAGCACTTATAGAGAAGTTGGGACGCTTACAGGAAAGGTTGGTGCTGAGGGTCTTTCGAGGTGGAACTATCGCTCTCAGAGAGGCTGGTGAGCGGGAAGAGCGTTATAAATAATGAGGAAGACAGGTTAATGGTACTGCAAAGGCGTCACTCGCTTCCACGAAGGCCCGTCACCCAGAGAGGGTGGCGTACAGTCCGAGTGCTACGCCCAGAGTGTACAACAAATAGCCCACCGAGACAGAGAATCGATAAATCCTATCAGCAAAGTCCTTAGTGGCTCGTGCTCTTGTCAGAGCGGCGTCACCCACCATTGTCACAAAAATCACTTGCACTGCCTCCGTCACTATAGCCAGCTTCACTCCAAGCGACCGAAGCCAGTCATTCTTCGGTGACGGCTTGAGAACTTCATCTACTTGTTGGTTAGCTTTGTCGATCCCCGGCTTGAGTTGTTGTAGTTGCTGACGCAAATCTGAAGCCGACGGTAGCTTGTCGATGAAGCGAGAAACGCTATCGACGCTGCTATCTAGGTCGGCACGTAGCTGCCGGGCGACAATAAGGTCCTGTGCTATTGACACTGAATAGTCCCGTTGACGGACATCCTCGGGCTGAGTAGTAAGGTCTTGCCTTAACGCAGCTATCTGTAGTTGAACTTGAAGTTCTTGAAATGCCACTGTTGATTGGCCAAGCTCTGTCCGGTAGAGAGCTTCGCCAGAGTCCAGGGAGCTTGACACGTCTTTAGCTCTCTCTTTGAGAATCTCTTGAACGGAGAAGGTCAGGACGAGAATCACTGCGCTGATGATTGCGAGTATCCTCCGCTTCTGCTTCTGGTCACGCCTGACTGGCTTTGAGCTCTTAGAGGTCATTTGAGGTGCTCCGTCGGTTGGATTCTAGCACCGTGAGGTTGGTGACGTGTCGGAGATTTCAACCACGCCCGTGCTATCCTGTTCCGTCGCAACTGCGACAGGAGCACACTTTGAGCAGAGAAAGCATCATTGCAGAGATTCGGAAAGACGTTGCCCTGATGGAACACGTCATCAAACTGCTAGGCGGGGTGAAAACTGTATCAATAGACGAGGTGGTCGGCAAACCGCGCAAGGCACGACGCAAGATCTCCGCTGCTGGTCGCAAGCGTATTGCCGCTGCACAGCGAGCACGATGGGCAAAGATTCGGGCTGCAAAGAAGTGAATCGGCAGCCGCTTCGGAGTAGAAATGGCCCCGGAAGAGAGAGCGACTACCAATGAAACCACTGTTTACAATTCATGCTGGAGAATACCTAGTCGGTTCGTACATTGAGAAAGAGTTCGCCCGGCGCGTCAATGTCTGGGTTCCCTCTACTGATATGGGCATTGATCTGTTACTTTCCAACCATGATTCGACGCGGACTGCATCAATTCAAGTAAAGTTTTCAAAGGACTTTCTTTCCACAACGATGAGTCCGATATTTCGTAGGAAGGACAGCCTTCTCAAGTCATGTGGATGGTGGACGATCAAGCGGGAAAAACTGGCGGAATCACCAGCGCAATTTTGGATATTTGTCTTGCTTGGGTTTGGTACGGGTCAAGATTTCGTTATCATTCGCCCGCAAGACTTGCTACAGCGGCTCGATAGAATCTTCGTTAAGAAGCCCAACACTGTTCAAAGTTACCTTTGGGTTACGAAACAGAAGAAGTGCTGGGAAGTCAGAGGGCTAAAGAAGGATGACCAGCTACGCATCTCAAAGGGCGATTATGAAGAAGACAAGCGCAACTTGGTTGACTATCTCAATAACTGGAAACCGATTCTGCAAGAACTAGGGAACAATGGCTTTAGATCGTTTTGAGGAAATACTTCGGACATGACGCATTTCCTCATTCATCCTCGGAGCTTGGAATCTTGTCCACAGAAATGTCGAATGCTTTGGCCGCTCGGTAGCGAAGGGCCAACTCCAGCTCTTCATTGGAGCGGAATAGAGAGCCCTAGACGCTTTCGGTCTCGCCCGGTAGCGAATCGGTCTAACATTGCGGTCACGAGCGGCGAAGCAGCGGGGCGGCCTTTAGGAAGTGAAGGGCCCCGCGAATCAATCCGCGAGGCCCCTTGGCAAAGTGAATCGACTTGCGTAGGGGAGCAGTCTAGCACGGGCGGCGGTCCCCCACAAGGTTCATGGCCCATTATGGTGAGGGCTGAGCCGCCGAAGTCAAACGCTTTGGACTTCCGCTGCTTGCGAACAAGTCTGACTTCTGCTCGTCTTTCAGCGGCGGTCATTTCTGCACAGTTCAGTCTTGCCGCTGCTCAATGTGTTTCCAGGCATTCCGCAGTTCAAGCGAGATTCGCTGCTGCGTACTGACTTCCGCCAGTTTTTACTGCACACTCACTGCACAATCTTTTTAGAATGGGGTCAATTAGGGGCGAAATGCTGCTCTAGAGCTACTCTAACCCACTGAAAGCATTGTAAACCATTGAAAATAGACGTTTTATGAGACCGTCGCTCTAACCACCTGAGCTACACCGCCAATCCGGAAATACGCGGAAGGGAACCAGGGACAGCCCGGAAATGGGCACAGAATCCCGCAGACGCGGGTGGACGCGTCCCTGACTTATTCTAAAAGTGCATGGAATGCAGTGTCAAACGAATGGAGTGTCAAACCGCGTGGCTCCATGCGAAACTGGGCGCATGAAAGTCATCGCTGTGATTCCGGCGCGCCTCAATTCGACGCGCCTGCCCCGCAAGATGCTGCGCGCGATCGCCGGCGAGCCGTTGCTGGCTTGGGTGTATCGCGGAGTGCGGCGGTGTTCATCGCTGGACCAAGTCGTTGTCGCCACGGATTCGAATGAAATCATGCGGTTCTGCGAAGAGCGAGGCTTTGCCGCGCGCATGACTTCGGCGGCGCATCGGTCGGGCACCGATCGGGTCCATGAGATCTCGAACGCGATTTCGGCAGATGTTTATTTGAATGTTCAGGGCGATGAACCGCTGACTCGGCCCGAGCATATCGAGAGCTTGATCGCGGTGATGCGGGGCGCGGGGGTCGAGGTGGGGACGCTGAAGACGCCGGCCGCCGAGGTTGACATCAACAATCCGAGCGCGGTGAAGGTGGTGACGGATAGCGCGGGGCGGGCCTTATATTTTTCGAGGGCAACCATCCCGCATGACCGCGATGGAGTGGGTCCGCGGTACTACAAACATCTTGGGTTCTATGGCTATCGGAAGGACGCGCTGGATAACTTCGTGCGCTGGTCGGAATCGCCGCTCGAGCGCAGCGAGCGGCTGGAGCAGTTGCGCTTTCTCGAGAACGGAGTTCCGATCTACGTAGCAGAAACGCCGTTCGACACCGTGGGCGTCGACACGGAGGAGGATGTGCAGCGGGTCGAAGCGATTCTGGAGAAGAATTTGTAATTTTGTAATCGGGTAATTTGGTAATTTGAAAATCAGATTCAAGCCCGAGACGCCAAGCGCGGCATGGGACCGATTCAGATTACCAAATTACAAATTACTCAATCAGCAATTTTCTCTGACTTCTCCCAGGCTTCGGCGGCGGCGACTCTTTTTCCGATGGCAGGATGTGAGTAAAGCAACCACTCGACCCAGCGGGACGGGGTTTTTTCGGCGAGATTCTGCTCGGCCAATTTATTCATCGCCGAAATGAAGGGTTCGACGCTAGCCACGGACTGGAAGCAATAGCGGTCGGCCTGCCGCTCGTTGAAGCGCGAGTAGGCGTTGAGCGCGGGCATCAGCAAGAACGAGAGCACGGTCGAGACCAGAATCAGCAATGGCAGATTGGCGAAATCGTGCATAGTCTCGAACATGTGGCGTTGATACACGGCGTAAGTGAGAACGGTGTTGGCCAGCCAGAAGCCGAACAGCGTGATTCCCGCCTGCACGAAAATGCTTTTCAGAATGTGCCGCTGCACGTGATGCCCAAGTTCGTGCGCGAGCACGGCTTCGATTTCGTCGTCAGAATAGTTGTCCAGCAAGGTGTCGGCGAGAATGATGCGGCGGGTCGCGCCGAGCCCGGTCAACGCGGCGTTGGCCTTCTTGCTTTTCTCGGAAAGATGCCATTTATAAACACCGCGCACGCGCGTGCCGGCGCGTTCGCTCAGGACGATCAGGCGGCGCTTGAGTTCCTCGTTTTCGAGCGGCTCGAATTTATAAAAAATCGGAAACAGCACAACCGGCGCGAGTTGCGCGAGCAGTACAAAGAGTCCCAGGAAAACCGCCCACGCGATCAACCACCAGTGCTGCGGGCTCTGGCGTATGAGCATGTAGAGCAGTTCCACCACAATCGTGGCCATGACCAGGCCAATCAGAAAACTCTTGAATTCATCCCAAAGCCACGAGCGGAATTTCTGGTTGGAAAGGTTGTAGCGGTGCTCGAGCCGGAAACCGTAGTAATCGAGCGGGGTTCCCAGCACTTTGCCGATCAGCATCAGCATCAGGACGTAGAGGAAAACGGCGAAAGAGTAGTTCTGCGAAGCGCCACGCTCCGCCAGATCGCGGAGCGTTCCGGTCCAGCCGGTGGCCAGGAGCACGACGAGCAGAGCGAAGCCGATCGCGAAATCGGCAACGCCCAGCCACCGCTTGATGCGGTTGTAGCGGCGCGATTCCGGAGAATCGGCGAGAACCGGTGCGATTTCCGTGGTAGCCATCATTCTAAGGGTGTTGTCACTATCCTATCGCGTTCCGAGGCTGGCCTGAACGCGAAAGGGCCGGCTCAACGGTCAGAATATTTAAAGGTTGGATGTGCTAAGTCCGTCAAGTTTCTGCGGCATGGATGGGGACTCTTGAGCCTTACCCGTTCGCTTTCTCCGCCCCCAGCATGGACTGCAGAATCTGATCCGAGACATCCTTGACGGCCCCGGGCGAGTGCGCCAGAAACAGCGTGTTGGTTTTGTCGTTCTCGCCAATCGACTTCAGGGTATCGAAGTACTGTGTAACCATCACCAGTTGCATGACTTCTTTTGCGGACGCCCCCTCCACCACCTTCTGGAACTGTTCGATCGAGACCTGCAGCCCTTCGATGATGGCCTTCCTTTCATTCGCGATCCCCTGTCCCTGCAGAGCCTTGCTTTCCGCTTCGGCCTCGGCCTTCTTGACCACCAGAATCTTCTCCGCCTCGCCCTTGGCATTAGCGGCTACCTGTTCGCGCTGGGCTGCGTTGATATCATTCATGGCCGCCTTCACCTTGGCATCAGGAACAATATCGGTCACCAGCACATTCACAATTTCGTATCCGAATAACGCCATGTCCGCATCCAGTTCCTGCTTGACCGCTGCGGCGATACTGGACTGCGAAGCAAACACTTCGTCCAGCGTCATACCTGGGACATGCCCCAGGATCACTTGCTCGACGTAGGATTTGATCTGCGCCACCGGATCGGACAACTTGTAGTAGGCATCGTAGACTTTTTCCGGGCGAACACGATTCTGCACCGAAATAGGAATGGTGACGAACACGTTGTCTTTGGTCTTTGTCTCCATGGTCAGAGTGATCTGATTCACACGCAGACTCACTGTGCCTGTCACGGAATCGAAGAACGGCCGCTTCCAGTTCAATCCAGGCTGGGCGACCCGAAGGAACTTGCCGAATCGCGTGATCACGGCGACCTCGGCCGTGCGCACGGTAAAAAAGCTTCCCAGAATCAAGTAGAGCACTATGAAAGCGACGATCCCCATCGGAATCCAGTACAGTTGATCCATCTCGTTTCCTCCGCTTGCTCCTTCGGGAAGCAAGCCAGATTATATTCCTCATTTCTTTTTTTGAAGTCCGAACTTGAGGACGACTCACGGTCAGTTCTGCCGTACGAATCTTTCGCCGGTTTCAAGAATTTCTTCGACCAGCTCGGGCGTGGCCGCTTCCGCGTAGCATCGCAGCATAGGTTCGGTACCGGAGGCCCGAAACAATACCCAGGCATCGGCGCCGTTGCCATGCTTGGGAGCGTCGAGGAAGCACTTCACGCCGTCGCGATTTTCCTTGCGCAATATGGAATAACGACCGAGCTTCGTCGTCCGCGGATCGGCGGCGCGGCGGATGGCGCTGTCCTTGAGCTCATCGGAAATGTGCAGATCGCGCCTGCCATAGTAGTGCGCGCCGAATTCACGCTGCAGGTCGGCGACTAACTGGCCGAGCGGTTTCTTTTCTTCCGCCATCACATTCGCCAGCAGGAGCGCGTTGAGAATGCCATCACGTTCCGGGAGAAAGCGGCCGTATCCGATGCCTCCTGATTCTTCTCCGCCGATCAGAATTTCATGCTCCATCATGAGGTCGGCAATGTACTTGAAACCGACCGAGGTCTCGCGCAGCTTGCGCCCATACCTGGCGGCGATGCGGTCGATCATGCCGCTGGTGTTGAAGGCGCGCACCACATCGCCCGGCCACTTCTTGCGCACCAGCAACCAGTTCAGCAGAACCGCAAAGCACTTGTGCGAATCGACGAAGCTCCCGTCTTCCGCCACAGCGCCGATGCGGTCGGCATCGCCGTCGGTTGCCAGGCCGGCGTGGCATTTTTCGTTCACCACGGTTTCCTGCAGCAGCTTGACGTGCGGCAGAATTGGCTCAGGATTAATGCCCGGGAATAGCGGGTTCACTTCCTGGCGGATCGCCACGTAGCGGATGCCGTGCGCATCAAATATTTTCGGAAGAATGCCGCGGCCGGAACCGTACATGGAGTCGATGGCAAATTTGAAATTTGCACGCCCGATAAGGTCGAGATCCGCGAACTGGGTGACGGCTTCGACATAGGCGGGCTTCAGATCCACCTCTTCGATTTTCGCCGCGCGGCCGCTGGGCATGGCGCCGGCGGCCAGTTCGTCTTCGATGAACTTCATGATGGCGGGCGTGGCCGAGCCTCCAAACTTGGCTTTGAACTTCACCCCATTCCAGTTCCACGGATTGTGGCTGGACGTGACCATGACTCCGCCCGCTGCGCCCAGCTTCTTGACGTTGTAGGAAACCGCGGGCGTGGGCACGTAGTCGTTGGCCAGCAGCACGGGAACACCTGCGCCAGCGATTACTTGAGCGATGGCGCGAGCGGCGCGGTCGGAGAGGAAACGCGTGTCGTAGCCGATGATGACACCACGAGCGGGATCTTCATACTTGAGGACGTAGCTGGCAATCGCGCCAGCCACGCGGCGCACGTTGTCGAAAGTGAAATCGTCGGCAATTAGGCCGCGCCAGCCATCAGTACCGAATTTGATTTGGGTCATGAGTTCGTCGTTGGTCGTTAGTCGTTGGTCGTTTGCGGTTCGTCGTGCGCTTCGGCAGCCTGTTAGCAATCGCGAGTCAAAAGCTTGCTAACGACTAACGACCAGCGACCAACGACTGCCTCTTCACACCAATTTCTTCAGCTTCTTCTCATCCAGATGCTTCACCACTTTGCCAACATCCTGCGACTGGTCGAGCGTGGTGATGAGCAGGGCGTCTTCGGTCTCGACAATCACCAGGTTGCTCACGCCGACCACGGCGACAAATTTGCCGGGCGCGTGAACGTAATTATTTTTCGCATTCAGGGCAAAACTTCCGGACGCTGAGACCAGGCTTCCGTCGCCCGGTTTCGCCTTCGCCACATGGTGCTCATGGAGAGCGGTCCAGGAGCCGAGGTCGTTCCATCCGAAGTCGGAGGGCACACAGAAGATGCGCGATTGGCCTTCTCCCTTGGCGGAACGCGGCTCCAGCACCGCATAGTCGATGCTGATGTTTTCGCACTTCGGGTAGAGCTTCCGAAAAGTGTCCGCGAACTTGCGCGTGCCATAGGCGGCGGCAATTTTTTCGAGGAGCGGAGCGGTGCTGGGAAGATGCTCACGCAGCGCGTTCGCGAGCGTGTCGGCGCGCCAGAGAAACATACCGCTGTTCCAGAAGTAATTGCCGGCGTCGAGAAACTGCCGGGCCGTGGCGAGATCCGGCTTTTCGGTAAAGCGGCGCACGCGCAAGGACAATGCCCCCTCGCGATCGGGTGCGCCAGCCTCGATATAGCCGTAGCCGGTTTCGGGGCGAGTCGGGCGGATGCCGAGGACAACGATGTTTTCTCCCGCGGCGGCGATCTCGATCCCTGTGTTAAGAGTAGCGCGGTATTGGGCCGCGTCGGCGATTACGTGATCAGAGGGAAACAGGCCGAGCACGGCATCGGGATCGTGACGAAGCAAGAGAAAGGCGGCCAATCCTATGGCGGGCGCTGTGTTGCGTCCGGCGGGCTCGGCGACGATCTGCTTCGGATGAAGCTTCGGAAGCTGACGGAGGATGGCGGGACGCAGGTCGTCATTGGTGATGATCCAGAAACGGCTCGGCGTGGTCATGGGCGCGAGGCGCGCGACGGTCTGCTGAATCATAGTCTGCTTGCCGTCGAGCGCGAGCAGTTGCTTGGCGCGACGCTTGCGGCTCAGCGGCCAGAAGCGAGTGCCTCGGCCGCCGGCCAGGATCACGGGATAGAAGTGCGGGTTCGCTTTCACGGTCGTAGAAAGCCTACCATTTACGCGCGGGCGTGAGAAATCTCACAGGCGCGTGGCAGGCTCCGGCACGGTCCCACTGGGCACGCATGCCTTCAGGAACTCCAACTGCCACTGCGGGCGCACCGTGAAACTTTGCAGAGCGGCCGGAATCACGACCGCGTCGCCTTTGGCCAGCGTGACCGGATCGCGGCCCTGCGCCTCTACCACCCCGCAGCCTTCAACGGCGACCAGTATCTGCACCGAAGTTTTCCCGGACTCGTCAGTTTTTCCGGGCTCATCTTTTCCGGACACGGCGGTCGAGAAATCCTGAGACGTTTTCAATTCGAACAGGTCCACCGTGAAGTAAGGCGCGGCGATCATGGAAGAGCGACGGTTCTTGCCGCCGTTGATGCCAACGGGCGCAGGGCGGATCACTTTGCCGGAGGCATTGCGCTCCTTGATCGAGGCGAGACCGCGCTCCAGTTGCAGCGGGCGCCCGCGTCCGTAGTCATAGAGGCGATACGTGGTATCGGACTGCTGCTGCGTCTCCACGATGACGGACCCTGGTCCCAGCGTGTGCACGGTGCCGCCAGCCACGTAGATCATTTCGCCTTGATAGATGTTGATCCAGTTGAGCAGGTCTTCCGCGCGCTTTTCATGGATGGATTGGTCGAATTGAGCCACGGTAACGTCGGGCTTCAGTCCGAGCGCAATCTGCGATCCGGGCTTGGCATGGGCCACGTACCAGCATTCGGTTTTGCCCCAGGGCTCGCCAAAGCGCTGCGCGGTGGCGTCGTCGGGGTGCACCTGGACAGAAAGTTTTTCCTCGGGAAACAAAAACTTCAGAAGCAACGGAAAGCGCTGTGGGTCGCGCGCGGTCGCGCCCACGAGTTCGGCACCGAATTCTTTGCTCAAGTCTCGGAGCGATCGTTTTGCGAGCGGGCCGTTCGCGACCACGCAGTCGTCGCCGGTGAGCCAGGCTTCCCCGATTCTTTCGTTGAATTTGTGATTTGGGTAGATCGCCGAAAGATCGAGCGTGCCCCATGGGCGCGGGTCGAAGGCAGGCGACATCAGGAATGGGTAGAGTTGGGTCATGCGATCGACAAGCGCAATTAGAAGCTTAAATCAAAGGCACGCGCGCATGGAATTGCGGACGCTGTCGGGCTTTGCCCGGATGGACGGATGCGTTTGTTCCTACGTGGTTCTTGGGGCGCAAACACCTTACAGGCCGCCAAAGAACCTGTGCATACGCTCCAGGCCACGGTCGAGTTCGGCGATCGAGGTGGCATAGGAGACGCGGATGTGTTCCTTGGTGCCGAAGCCTTCTCCAGGAACTGTGGCGACGTGCACCTCGCGCAGGAGTTTGCCGGCGATCTCGGAGGCCGAGTTTATCCCGCTACGCCCGAAAAATGCTGAAACATTGGGGTAAGCATAGAACGCGCCTTCCGGCAGGGTGCATTTCACGCCGGGTATGGAGCGCAGTCCCTTCACCACGTGATCGCGCAGCTTGATGTACTCAGCGCGCATGTCTTCCACGCATTGTTGTGGACCTTTGAGCGCCACGACCGCCGCTTTTTGCACGATCGAGGTTGGGTTCGAAGTGGACTGGCTCTGCAGCTTCTGCACGGCCGTGATGATGGGCGCCGGGCCGAGCGTGAAACCGAGACGCCAACCTGTCATGGCATAGGTCTTCGAAAGCGAACCTACGACCAGAAAGCGGTCGCGGAACTCGCGCAACGAACCGACCGAGAAACGCTCGCCCGTGTAGCTCAGATAGACGTAGCACTCATCGGAAATCACCCAGATGCCGCGCTGGTGGGCCAGCCGAACGACTGCGGTCATGTCTTCCGCGCTCATCACGGCTCCAGAAGGATTGGAGGGTGAATTCAGGATGATGAGCCTGGTTTTCGCCGTCACCAGGCGCGCCACCATATCCGCGGTAACACGAAACCCCTGGGACTCGTCGCTCTGGAGGAGCACGCAGTTGCCGCCGGCATAGCGCACCATGTCCTTGAACGAGACCCAGTAGGGGACGGGCAGAATGACCTCGTCGCCATGGTCCACGAGCACGGAAATGACGTTGAACAGCGCGTGTTTCCCGCCCACCGAAGCTGCGGTTTCTTCACGCCGGTAATCGGAGTCGAAGTCCACGGCGTGACGATGCACGATGGCGTCCTTCAGCTCGGTGGTGCCGCCGACGGGGGTATATTTCGAAAAATTCGCCTGGATCGCGGCGATGGCGGCATCCTTGATGTGCTGCGGCGTGGAGAAGTGGGGCTCGCCGGCGCCGAAATCCACGACATCAATACCCTGCTGGCGCAGCTTGTCAGCCTCGGCCACCACGGCCAAGGTCGCGGAGGGCTCAATGCGATGGATGCGTTCCGTCAGGCGGATGGGGTGAGTGACGAGTGACACCACTGTGCTCATGATTTCCTTTTCCTGGGCCCCTTGCCTTCGGAATGCGTCTTGCCCGCGGGCTGCTCGCTGTTCTCGAATTTGTGAGCCACGTCCATTTTCTCACGAAGCTTGTGCTCGACGAGTTCAGGCACCAGGCATTCAATGGATCCGCCCAACTGCGCGACTTCGCGCACCAGACGCGAACTCAAGTACGAATACTTTTCCGCGGGCATCATGAACACGGTCTCCAGACCGGGCTGGAGTTTGCGATTCATCAGCGCCATCTGGAGTTCGTACTCGTAGTCGCTGATGGCGCGAATGCCGCGCAGGACAACCCTGGCCTCGACCCGCAACGCGTAGTCCACCGTGAGGCCGGCGAAAGTGTCCACCGAGACGTTATCAAAGACCGAGGTCATCGCCTCCAGCATCTTGCGCCGGTCGGCCACGCTGAACAGCGGGTCTTTTTCGGGATTTTGAAGAATGGCAACGACGAGTTCGTCGAAGATCTTGCTGCCGCGCTCGATCAGGTCAAGATGTCCGTTGGTAGGAGGATCGAACGATCCAGGATAGATGGCTTTGATGCGTTTCACAGGGCCTCGGTCGGAGAAAGAAGATTGTATGCGGGGGAAAGCAGGGATAGCAATCGGAGGGTGATCCAGGCGGGGTGATGGAGAGCCGGGCGTCCCGGCCCGGCCGACCCTTCGGCTTCGCTCAGGGCAGGCTCGCGAGACGCCCGGCTCTCCATCGATTAAATCAGCTGTGTTCGCGGCAGCTACCGCCTCGCCGCTGGCACTTTCCCCGCTTCCGCCGCCGTCGGCATCGTCGTGACGCGTCCCTGGGTACCTGTAGCTTGCGCCGGAGCGACTGCTGGAGTTGGCGATGTTGCGGAGGGGGTCAGGCCCAGAGCTTTGCGCACTTCGGCATCGAGTTTGGCCATCGTGTCTTTGTTTTCTTTCAAAAAGGTGCGAGCGTTCTCGCGTCCCTGGCCGATGCGCTCGCCTTTATAGCTGAACCACGAGCCCGACTTCTCCAGGATATTGTTGTTGACCGCCAGATCGATGAGGTCGCCTTCGCGCGAGATCCCTTCGCCATAAAGTATGTCGAACTCCGCTTCGCGGAAGGGCGCCGCCACCTTGTTCTTCACGATCTTGACTCGGGTGCGCGAGCCGGTGACCACGTCTCCTTCTTTAATGGCGGCAATGCGGCGGATGTCAATGCGCACCGACGAATAGAACTTCAGCGCGCGCCCGCCGGTCGTGGTTTCCGGATTGCCGAACATCACGCCAATCTTCTCGCGGATCTGGTTAATAAAGATCAAGCTGGTGCGCGACTTGGCAACCGTCCCCGTCAGTTTGCGCAGCGCTTGCGACATCAAGCGCGCCTGCAGGCCCATGTGGCTGTCGCCCATTTCGCCGTCGAGTTCGGCCTTGGGGACGAGCGCCGCCACCGAGTCCACCACCAGCACGTCGATGGCGTTCGAGCGCACCAGCGCTTCCGTGATTTCGAGTGCCTGCTCGCCGTAGTCCGGTTGCGAGACCAGCAGGTTGTCGACGTCCACACCCAGCTTCTTGGCATAGGCCGGATCGAGCGCATGTTCGGCATCGACGAACGCCGCCATGCCTCCGGCCTTTTGCGCCTCGGCAATCACCTGCAAGGCAATGGTAGTTTTTCCGGAAGACTCCGGACCGAAAATTTCCACGACCCGTCCGCGCGGCACACCACCCACGCCCAGGGCGGCATCGAACGAAATCGCGCCCGTAGAAATCACCGCGATGGGGACGATGGCTTCCTTCGATCCCAGCCGCATAATGGAACCTTTGCCAAACTGCTTTTCAATCTGTGCGAATGCGAGATCGATTGCCTTGACGCGCTCGTTGCTGCGATCATTGTTGCGATCTTCTGCTCTGCTACGCTCTTCGGCCATGATGGCTGCTCCTCATTCTGAATCTGGTTTCTTATTCAGGAATTCCGGGTACGAATCCCCCGTAGCCTACACCCGCGGGCTGGGGCGTGAAGTGTTGGCTATCACATCCGTTTTGGTCAGTTTAGCACGAAGCGAATAAAAGGCGAAGCACGAAGTTGATCGACGTGATTCGGGAGCCAACTCGGGTCCCAGCTGAGACCTGACTCAAGCGAAGAGTGCAGGTTCCTTGCTAGACTCTCGGCATGGGGCAACACGTACAGAATGGCGGCAGCTCAGAACGAGGCACAGCGATTGGAGGTCCGTCGCTATACCTCGTCGCCACGCCTATCGGCAACCTCGAAGACATCACGCTGCGCGCCCTGCGCGTGCTCAAAGAAGTTGACCTGATCGCCTGCGAGGACACACGCCAGACCCTGAAGTTGCTCAGCCATTACGGCATCCACACGCGCACCGTCAGCTATCACGAGCACAACGAGATGACCAAAGCCGCCGAGCTTGTCGTGGACCTCGAAGGCGGCGCCAAGATCGCTCTCGTCACCGATGCGGGCATGCCCGGCATCTCCGACCCGGGATTCCACCTGATCGCGCTCGCCATCCGGCATCGCGTGCCGGTGGTGCCGATTCCCGGGGCGTCGGCGTTTCTGGCGGCGCTTGTAGCCAGCGGCCTGCCCACCGATTCGTTCCGCTTCAGCGGCTTCCTCCCGGCGAAGGCTGGGCAGTGCCGCAAGCTGCTGGAGAGCATCAAAGACTCTCCGCGAACGCAGGTGTTCTACGAAGCTCCCCACCGACTGCTGGAGACGCTGGCGGATGTTTCCCACGTTCTAGGAGAAGACCGGCACGTAGTCGTAGCCCGCGAGGTGACGAAGATCCACGAAGAGTTCCTGCGCGGGCGCGCGCGCGAGATTCTCGAACAACTCAAAGCCCGAGGAGACGTCAAGGGCGAAATCACGCTTCTGATCGCGAAAGCCGAAGAGGGAGCGGCTCCGTCCGCATCCGAGACCGTTAGCGTCGCCCAACGCGTGCGTGAAATCATGTCGGAAGGGAAGGCAGACGAAAAGGCCGCGCTGAAAAAAGTGGCAAAAGAGCGCGGGATGGGCAAAAGCGAAGCGTATCGGGAGTGGCAGAGGGGCAAGTAGCAGCACGAGCTTCCGCATCGCCACGAACCGCGTAGGGACGGCCGCCCTGGGCCGTCCAGCCGAGCGAATGCTCGGTTACTTTCCCGCCAATTCCTTCCTCACCGCCTCGCTAACCACCTTGCCATCCACCCGCATCCCTGCGGCGGCGAAGCGGGCCATGGCGGCTTTCATTACTGTTCCCATGTCTTTCATGGCGGGAGCGGGCGTTATCTCGGCAATCGCCGCGCGGACTCCGGCCACGATCTCTTCTTCTCCTGCGGCCTTGGGCAGATAGGTTTCGATCAGCTTGATTTCGGCGGCTTCTTTGTCGGCCATCTCCTGGCGTCCGCCTTTGGTGAACTGCTCGACTGAGTCCTTGCGCTGCTTGATCAGCGTGGAGAGCACTTGCTGCGATTCCTTGTCGTCGAGCGGAGCCATCTTGTCGATCTCTTTGTTCTTGAGCGCGGTCTTGACCATGCGCAGGGTCGAGAGTCGCTGCTCTTCGCGGGCCTTCATGGCCGCGACAATGTCTTTCTGGATCTGGTCGATGAGGGGCATGGGAGGATTATAGAACGAGGCCAGATTGCAGAAGTCAGAAGTCAAATTGCAGAAGTAAGATCAAAAGCTTTCGATGCCCACAGTACCTGAGAGGGTCACTTCTTCAATCTGACTTCTGACTTCTGCAATCGCTTCCCGAATTTCTTCTCATCGCATATTCTGATAGTTCCCATGCTCAAAAAGAACAGGCTCTTTACTCCCGGACCGACGCCACCGCTGCCGCAAGCCCAGATGGCGATGGCTTCCTATAGCGCGCACCATCGCACCGCCGATTTCCGCGGTCTGTTCACCCGTGTTCTGGCCGACGTGAAGGAGTTCATCGGCACGAACAATGACGTGCTCGTGCTGACCTCGTCGGGCACGGGCTTCATGGAAGCCTCGGTCGCGAACCTGACTTCGCCGGGCGACCGCGTGCTGGTGTTGACCGCCGGCAAGTTCGGCGAGCGCTGGACCGCGCTGGCAAAGGCGTTTGGCTGCGTCGTGGAGACGGTCACCGCCCCTTATGGCGAAACATTTTCTTTGGATGAAGTGCGCCGCAAGCTGACGCCGGAGATTCGCTGCGTTTATGTGCAAGCGACCGAAAGTTCCACGGGCGCGCGGCATGACGTCGAGGCGATCGCTAAGCTGGTGCGCGCTTTGCCCGACAAGTTGCCGGGCACTCTGCTTGTTGTTGACGCGATCACTGGGTTGGGCACAACCCATCTCGACGTGGACGGTTGGGGAATCGACATCATCCTGGGCGGTTCGCAGAAGGCGCTGATGATCCCGCCTGGATTGGCCTATGGCGCCATTAGTGCGCGGGCGTGGCAACGCATGGAGACGGCGAAGTCTCCGCGGTATTACTTCGATCTGCGGAAGGAACGCAAAGCGGCGGCCAAGGCGGAAACGGCATCCACGCCCGCGACCGCTCTGTTTGCCGGACTGGCCGCGGCGCTCGATTATGTGCGTCAAATGGGCGACGGGAATCTCGCGGCGGGGCGCGACGCGCTGATCGCGAACGCGGAGTTGTGTGCGGCGATGACGCGCGCCGGCGTCGAAGCACTGGGACTGAAGTTATTCGCGCCGGGTTCTCCAGCGGCCGCGCTGACTGCCGTTGCCGCGCCGTCTGGTACCGATTCCACGGTTATTTGCAGACTCTTCCGCGAGCAGTTTGGCGCGGTCGTGGCCAACGGAAATGCGGAGATGAAAGGACAGCTTTTCCGCATCGCCCACATTGGCTACTACGATTATCTGGACACGGTGGGAGTGCTGGGCGCACTCGAACATGTAATCGCGGAAGCCACGGGGAAGGCGGTCGAGTTTGGATGCGCGGTGGGCGCGGCGCAGGAAGTTTACGCCCGGGCGACCAGTTTGCAATTGCCGAAAAATGCAGATCCCTCGCTCCCCCACCCCATCGCGCCAAAAGCGGGCGCGCTGGGGGCCCCGGTTCGCGAGGGATGACAATTTCTTAAGAGTCCAGCGCTTCTCTGCGCAATTTGCGGCTTTCGGCCAAGAGCGACATGGAATGCATCAGGTTCTGGAGGGTGACGATCCCGACCAGATGCTGTTCGTCGACAATCGGGATGATGCTGAGATTGTGGGCAGAGAGCTTGCGGAAGGCGGAGGCGAGCGACTCCTGCTTGGCGGCAACGTCGAAAATGCGGTTCATGACAGCCTGCACGTAGCCGTTTCCTTCGGCGCGCAGGGCTTCGAGAATCTTTTGCCTGGAGACGACGCCAACCATGTCGCTGCCCCGTACTACCGGAAAATCGTCCTGCAGCGTGTGCACCGCTTTCTCGAGCGCGTCCTCCAGAGTGTCGGCGGGCGAGAGTGTGGCGAAGTCGGTGAGCATGACTTCTTCCAGGCGGACGCTTTGCAGGACGGATTGAAATACCGCCGAACGCTCTTCAAGTTGTGCGCCCACGAAGAGGAAGAATCCGATCATCACCAGCCACCAGTCGCTCGTGAGCATTCCGATCATCATGAACAGAATGGAGAAGACGTGGCCGATGCGGACGGCGCGCTGGGTGGCTTGAACCATATCTCCACGCCGCGAAAATAGAGCGCGCAGAACGCGCCCGCCATCCATAGGATAGGCCGGCAGCAGGTTGAACAATCCGAGGTAGAGATTCGACCAGACGATGCTCCGCAGCAGAGCGCTCGAATGGAGAAGCGGCCTCGTGGTCAGCGAAAAACCGGGTATGACCGCGAGCAGGATGAGCGCGGATAAACCGGCGATGAAGAGATTCACCAGCGGTCCGGCAACCGCGATTCGGATGTCACGCTTCCAGTCGTTGATCGGGTCCGGAATGGCGTGCGCCTCGTCGAGGATGGTGATTCCGCCGATCGGCAGCAGGATGATGCCCTTCGCCGGAATGCCGGAGCCGCGGGCCACCAGAGCGTGGCCTAATTCGTGCAGGATCACGCTGCCGAAAATGATTCCGACCAGGCCCAGACCGCGGAGAGCCGCGGTGCTGTCCTGAGTTCCCTTTTCAAGGCTCCACACGAAGACGAGCAGAAACAGGAACGTCAGATGAATGCGGATTTCGATTCCAAAGAGACGTCCGACCGGGATGGACCAACTACGCATCGACATGCCTACCAGTATTCTATCTACTTAGACACCGATTGATGCCGCGGAGATGCGAAAAGGCGAATCGGAAGGGCTGGGCCGGAAGGGGCGAAGCCTAGCCTGTAGAGACGCGGCTGGCCGCGTCTCAGCAGCGGAGAAGACGGGGCAAGCCCCGTCTCTACACGAGATTATGAGAGTGATTGCTGGACAGTACCGGCGCCGGACGCTGCGGTCGTTGCCCGGGCTCGAGATCCGTCCGACGGCGGACCGGCTGCGCGAGACGCTGTTCAACGTGCTGTGCGCGGGCAATCCGGCTGCACTGGCAGAATCGACGTGGCTCGATTTGTATGCGGGGACAGGCGCGGTGGGCATTGAGGCGCTGAGCCGGGGCGCGCGGATGGTGTACTTCGTCGAGTCGTTCAAAGCAGCGGCGGAGTTGATTGCCGGGAACTTGAAGTCGTTGGGGATTGCGAGCGGGTTCCAGATCGTGAAAGTCGAGGCGGGGAAAGCCTTGCGGCAATTGGAGGCGGCGGGAAGCGTTGCCGATTTTGTGTTTCTGGATCCGCCATACTCGATGCAGGACGAGTACGCGAAGACGCTGGCGGCTTTGGCGGAATCGAAATTGTTGCGCGAGCGGAGCACGGTGATCGCGGAGCATGAGAAGAGGTTTGATCCGGGAGAGCTGTTTGGGGAATTGCGGCGATACCGGAAGCTGGTGCAGGGAGACGCGGCGCTGAGCTTTTATCGGCGGCAATAGCGCTGCGGGCTGCGATCGATGGAGCGACGGGCATCTCGCCCGTCCAGCAGTTCAGCGGCCGGGCGGGGACGCCCGGCTCTCCATTAGCGAGATCGCTATAATCACTACGACATGTCTAACTTCCCACCAGTTGACGAACAACTGGCATACCTCAAGAAGGGCGCGGCGGAGATCATCAAGGAATCCGAACTGCGCTCGAAGCTCGAACGCTCGCGAGCTTCGGGCAAGCCGCTGCGCGTTAAGGCGGGCTTTGATCCGACCGCACCCGATCTGCACCTGGGGCACACGGTCCTGTTGCGGAAGCTCAAGCATTTTCAGGATCTCGGACACACGGTCATCTTTCTTATTGGAGATTTCACCGGGATGATCGGCGATCCGACGGGGCGTTCGGCGACGCGGCCCCCGCTGTCGCCGGACCAGATTGCCGAAAATGCCGAGACCTACAAGGCGCAGGTTTTCAAAATTCTCAGCCCCGAAAAGACAGTGGTGGATTTCAACAGCCGGTGGTTCTCGAAGTTCTCGGCCGAGGATTTTATACGTCTGGCGGCGAAGTGCACGGTCTCGCAGATGCTCGAGCGCGAGGACTTCCACAAGCGCTTTCATGAAGAGAAGCCGATTGCCATGCATGAGCTGCTGTATCCGCTGGCGCAGGGATACGACTCGGTGGCGCTGGAAGCGGATGTGGAACTGGGCGGCACGGACCAGAAATTCAATCTGTTGGTGGGGCGCGAATTGCAGCGAGCCTACGGACAAGAGTCGCAGGTGGTACTGACCACGCCCATCCTCGAAGGCCTGGATGGCGTGAACAAGATGTCGAAATCGCTGGGCAACGCGATTGGAATTCACGAGCCGCCGCTGGAGATGTACGGCAAAGTGATGTCCATTTCCGACGAGATGATGTGGCGGTATTACGAGCTGGTGACGGATGTGCAGACAGAGCAGATCGCGGCGATGAAAGCGGATGCTGCGAGCGGGAAGGCGCATCCGATGGCGCTGAAGAAAGAGCTGGCGCGGGGGATCGTGGCGGACTTTCACTCGGCGGAGGCGGCGGCGAAAGCTGGGGAGGATTGGGCGAAGCAGTTTCAGAAGGATCAGGTGCCCGAAGATCTGGATTTTGTTGAGATCCAGCTGAAGGATGTAATTCCCCTGGGAAGCGGGGGCGGAGCGGTCCGCCCCATCGGAGGAATTGAACAACCAGCGGAATTGGAAGTGGTTGAGGTAGACAGGTTGATTCGGATGGCCGGACTTCGGATAGACAAGTTGATTCGGATGGCCGGACTTGCAACCTCGAACACGGAGGCCGCTGGAAAGCAAAAACAGGGGGCTGTCAGCTTAGTTAGCATCGACGGCGAGAAGATCGACACAAAGCGAGAACTGGTAGTGATGGTGCCCGTTAATCAGGACTTGGTGCTGCGCGTGGGGCGGAGAATGAAGAAAATTCGCGTGATCTCCGACCTCGGCCCATGGTTTTGACCGTCGTCGTCGAAGCCCCAATCCTGCTCCGCAGCTTGTCAAGAGTTGAGGAGCGCTGGCCTCTCCTTGTGCCAGCCTGTCGCTTGCTCGTAGACATTTGCCGCCTGCAGCAAGACGATCCCATGCCAGGGAGCGGCGGCTAGTTGCAGGCCGATCGGCAAGCCATCTTTTGTGAATCCGCAGGGAAGGGAAGCCGTGGGAATTCCCCATACGTTGAAGGGGCGCGTGTTCCTGAGCATCATCAACTCTTGCGAACGCAGGTTGTCGGGATGCTCGCGAAGCTCGGCGATCAGCGGCGGCGGAATCGGAACGGTGGGCGTTAGCAGCACGTCCACTTCATGAAATATTTCCTGGATGGCATGACGGCTGGCCTGGAGGTCGCGGCTGGCACGGAGAGCATCGGGTGCGGAAATGTTGGCTCCGGACTGGATGCGCGCCAGCGTCGCGGGCTGGTAAAGCTCGGGTGAGCGATCGACGAATTCCTTGTGATAGGCATAGGCTTCGGCGTTCGCCAGCGTGCGGTCGGTCGGAACCTCGAGTTTGATGTCGCGAATCTCGGCCGGGAGGCCGGCGAAGATCTGGATCGCTTTTTCGATTGCGCCGGCAATTTCGGGATGAAGATCGTCGAAGAAAAACGCCCGTGGCACACCGATGCGCAATTTCTTTGGAGGGTCGTCGAACGCGGAGACGAGGCTGGGCACCGGTTTGTCAGCGCAGGGATTCGGTGAGTCGCGGTTCGACAGCACCTGCAGCATCAAGGCCGCGTCATAGACTGAGGTGGTGAGTGGGCCGACGTGATCATAGGACGATGACAACGGCACGACTCCGCGGGTGCTGACGCGACCGTAGGTCGGCTTGACTCCGACGACACCGCAGTAGGCAGCAGGCAGGCGAATGGAACCGGCGGTGTCGGTGCCGACGGCGGCGAATCCGAGACCAGCGGCGACGCTGGCGGCGGAGCCTCCCGAGGAGCCACCGGCGATACGCGTTGGATCCCATGGGTTGCGGACCTCTCCGAAGAAACCGATCATCGAGCTGCCGCCGTAGGCGAATTCGTGCAGATTCTGCTTGCCTAAGATGATTGCGCCTCCGGCGCGAAGGCGACGGACAACCTGGGCGTCCTCGGTGGGGACGCGATCTTTTTGCGGAGTGCTGGGCGTCGTGGTGAACTGTGCGCTGGCGGCGGTGGTACGGACTCCTGCGACATCGATGTTGTCTTTAAGTCCGATAGGGATGCCGTGAAGAGGTCCGAGATAGGTTCCGTGATAGATTTCCCACTCGGCATGACGGGCTCGGTCGAGAGCGGATTCGGCGGTGACGGTGATGAAGGCGTTGAGCGTCGGGTTGAGTTTTTCGATGCGATCGAGGCAATCGTGAGTGAGTTCGACGGGAGAGATGGAGCGATCGCGGATTTTTTGGCTCAGTTCGCTGATGGTAAAGAGCATAAGATCCTCCGCTCGACCAGAATGATTCATGCAGACGCAGCGCCTGAAAGCGCAATTCTCGCCGGGCTTACGGTATTGCTAAAGCGATACCCTGATACGAATCTAGCGTGCCTGTTGCGCGGCGCGCTTGGCGAACCATTTCACCACAAAATAAACCATGGGACCGGCGGCCAGCGCGCACGGGCCCCAGAGCTTCGCAATCTTAGGGCTGTTGGCCAGGGCAACGCAGGTCATCGCCAACGGCAGGACGATCACGTAGATCAGCCCGAGGTTGCCGCCGGGAATGCGGAAAGCTCGCGGCAAATCGGGCAGTTTGCGGCGCAGTCCCCAGGCGGAGAGGACGGTCAGCATGGTGGTGGCGCCCCGCAGCCAGCCATAGATGCTGATCAAATCGCCGAGCGAGTGCAGCGCCAGGGATGCGTAGATGGCGGCGGAGATCAGGATCGCGATCCAGGGCGTGCCGTAACGCGGATGCCGGCAAGTGAGGAATGGCGGCAGGTATCCGTCTTCGGCGAGCGTGAAGGGCATGGGGGTAGCGGTGAGCATGGTGCTGTTGAGCAGCGCAACGGTGCTGACCATGGCGGCAATCGCCATCAGATGGCCGAGCCAGGGGCCACCGATGAGCAGAGCGGCAGTGGAAAAGTATCCGTCGTTCCACTGTTGCCAGTTTCCGAGCGCAGCCAGCCCTGCCAGCACCGGCAGAAAATACGTCACGATGGAAAGCGGAATGACCACCGCAAGCGCTCTCGGATAAGTGCGCTGCGGGTTCTCAACCTCCCCGGCCACGCTCGAGACTTGCTCGTATCCGGCGTAACCCCAAATGGCCAGGGCCAAGCCAACTCCGAATGCTTTGAAAAAAGGCTGATGCGGCGGGACCAACGGCACAAACGGGTTGTGATGCCACTTGGCAAAACCAATGACGACCATGGCGATCACCGGAATGAACATAAACAATTCGAGAACAGTGGCCGCTTTGCCCACCATCTGGATGCCACGGACATTGAGCCACGTGATGACGACGATCAGCGCGAAAGAAACCAGCCAATGCTTCCACCCGCTGATCCCGGGAAAATAGAAAGTCAGATAGTCGGTGAACATCACGGCATAGGAGCTGCCGAGGATGAATGAGGCGGTCCAGTTCCACCATCCGGCGAGAAATCCCCAGAAGTCTCCGAAGGCGGCGCGGGTCCAGCGATAGAATCCGCCTTCTACGGGCATGGCCGTGGTGAGTTCGGCGGCGACGAACGACACCGGGATGCTCAACAAGAACGGGATGACCAGCAGAAAAATCAGGCCCATGCCCGGGCCGCTCAAGCTGACCATCCCTTCCAGTCCGAACGGACCTCCGGTGGTATAGGAAAACATCACGAAGACGAAATAAAAAAGGCTGGCCTTGCGGACGGTGGAAGTCGTGGATGAGCCTGGGGCATTCACGATGAAGAACGGCTAGTGTACAGGAATGTAGCCGAACTTCCGGCCTGTAGAGAAGGGGCTTGCCCCGTCGCCTTTGAACACGGCGGGAGATGCAGCAAGCCGCGTCTCTACGGGAAATCTAGGCACCGATTCCCAGCGGAAGACCCGGGCTAACGTTTGCTTGCTCAAGGTCGAGCAACTTGCGCTTGATGTCGAGGCCGCCGCCGTAACCGCACAGCGAGCCGCTCGATGCGATCACCCGGTGGCAAGGGACGACGATGGCGACTGGATTCCGGTTGTTCGACATGCCGACGGCACGGTAGGCGTGCGGGTGGCCGATGGCTTGAGCGATGTCGCGGTAGCTGCGGGTCTCGCCGTATGGAATTTCGAGCAGGGCATGCCAGCACGCGAGTTGGAACCGGGTTCCGCGAAGATCGAGCGGCAGGGAGAACTCGCGACGCTCGCCCGCGAAGTATTCGCTGAGTTCGCGGAGATAGAGTGCGAGGGCTGGCTTGGACTCATGCAACTGATTCGTATCTGGATTTAATTTCTGCATGCGACTCTCGAATTCGAGTCGCACCAAGCCTTTTGTGGAAGCGGCGAGGAAAAGTGGGCCGACGGGCGAAGGCGTACGGACGTAGAACAGAGTTTCCATGACGAGTTGGAGAATAACATGATGTCTGACTGATGTCTGGCTCTGGAATTCAGGCGAAATTGCGCAAAAGCCTCCCGTTTACACGGGAGGCTTTCCAGGGGGAAGGTATTGCTATTTCGGTTGCTGTTGATCCTGCGTCGACACCGGGGTGGCGCTCGTCGAAGCAAGCTGTTCCAGATTGTTCTTCAGGAGGCTGATTTCAACGCGTCCGCCGGTGATGCGCTTCGGCTTGGCTTCGCCCTCGGAGGCGGCAGCCGGAACCGGTGCATTGCCCATGCCGACGAGGTAAATCCGGTAGACCGGAATGTCGTGGTTCAGCACCAGATAGCGGACGACCGACTCGGCCATCTTCTGCGAGTTGGAGATCGCTACCTGTCCATGACCGGAGGAGAAGCCCTGGACTTCGACGACATAGCCACGCTGGCTCTTCAGCGGGGTGGCCATTTCATCGAGCGCGGTCTTGGCGTTCTGGCTCAGCACCGTCTGTCCGGGCTTGAAAAGGATTTCGGTTTGGGTCGTGGGCTGGTACTGATCGATGTTGGTGACCACCTGCTCGACCGTGTTCAGACGGGTGTGAGCCTGTTGCGCGGTCTGCTGCGCGGCCTGCGCTTTGTTGCCGGCCTCGATGGCATGTTGATCGGCCTCGTTGGCCTTGGCCGAAGCGAGTTGGATTCCCTGCTGCGCCCGCGCATCGGTATCCTTGATCGCCCTGGTGTTGGCGGCAGTCAGCTCATCGAGCTCGTTGATGCGGTCGCGGATCGGCTGGGTCTGCCGCGCGATGTATTTCTTGCGTGCGAACGGGTTCATGTGACCCCAAAAGCCTTCGCGAGTCTCCGGTTGCAACGGATCTTTGCCGGTGGCGCTGTCGGCCTTGGTGGCCGTCTGGGCCGCGGGCTGAGTCGTCGCGGGCTGAGTCTGGGGAGTGGAGCTCTGCTGCGCGAAAACTGGCACAGCCAGGATTACGGCTAGCAGTAGAGCGAAGAGGGTGCGGTTTCTCATTTTAAATTTCCTCCAAGTGGGAGTGGGGGAGCCACTCCGGGCGCCTTTCGGCGCGATTTTGATTGCGTCGTTTCAATACCAATCCCAATAAACTTCAGAAGGCAAGCGCCGACGCCACGGATGCCTCAAAAAGCTTGCCTCAAAAAGCCGGCCGTATCACTGCGGCCTGCATTTCTATAAACAGTTTGCGTGCCAAATGCCCGGGTGCGGGGCGTGGAATGCAAGTGCTTTCTTTTCATATATATTGTACCTTATCGTTCCCCTGCGCCGCACTGCGTCTGGCGGTAATTTTGGCGGAACTGGTATAAAAACTGCGTACAGGGGTTTTCTTTTGGGGAATCATTGAAAAAAATGAAGAAAGCTCAGCGTTAGTCAACGTATCCGCTGAACCTCACCAAGATTTTAGCATTCAGGACTTGGGCCTCATGGCCCTAGTCCGCGCAATACTTTTCATACTGCTGGTAAATGAATGGGTCGGTCATGCCGGCGATGTAGTCGCAGATGACGCGGGGCAGCGGTTCCTGGGCGGCCTTTTCGCGGTAGTTGCGCGGCAGATCGTCGGGTTCCTCCATCCAGTGGGCGAAGAGCTCTCTGGTGATGCGCTCGGCGTCTTCTTTCTCTGCCGCGAGCGCTGGACTGTAGTAAAGATTTTCGTGGAGAAAGTCTTTCAGCCGGCGGCGCTCCTCTTCGACAGGCGGGCTGAAGGCGGCAAGCCGCTCGGTGTGGCGGCGGACAGCTTCAAGAGAATGCACGCCTGCCGCTTGCACGCGTTGCGCCGTGTTCGTGATCAGGTCTCCGACAAAGCCGTCAAAAATGCTTTTCAACGCCTCGTTAAAGATCAGCTTCTCGGCGGTATTCGGGTACCGACTTTTTGCCTTACGATAATGGCGTGCGAACACATCCACACTGTCCGCAATCTGCTCGACCGTAAGCAACCGGGCTTCGTAGCCATCGTCGAGGTCGGCGGTATTGTAGGCAATCTCGTCGGTAAGGTCGATGAGCTGCGCTTCGAGCGGCGGCCGCTGATCGAGCAGATACCCGGCGAGGTCTGGATGGTCTTTGGCGTTGTAATCGTGCGAGTGCTTGATGATGCCCTCGCGGACTTCGAAAGTAAGATTCAGTCCGCGGAAAGACGCGTAGCGAAGTTCGAAGTCTTCGACAATGCGGAGCGCGTGCAGGTTGTGATCGAACGAAAGCCCGTGTTGGCGCATGGCGGCGTCGAGCGCTTTTTCTCCGGAGTGGCCGAAAGGGGGGTGGCCGAGATCGTGCACCAGGGCGAGCGCCTCGACCAGATCGGTATTCAGTCCAAGTTGCGCGGCGATGGTGCGCGAGATCTGCGCGACCTCAATGGTGTGAGTCAGTCGGTTGCGGAAGTGGTCAGAGTAACGGCGGGTGAAAACCTGAGTCTTCGCTTCCAGACGGCGAAAGGCGCGAGAGTGAACGACACGATCGCGGTCGCGCTGAAAGTCGTTGCGGTAGGGATGCGGCGGCTCGGGATGCCGGCGTCCGCGGGACTGCTCCACGCGAACCGCATAGTCGGCGAGCATGAAAAGAGTTTAGCAGTGTTTGAATAGAGACGGAGCTTGCCCCGTCTTGGAAATCAGATGTCCCTTTAGGGGTTGGGCATTCCGACCTACTGCTTCGCGCCCTCTTCCTTGGCCAGCTTCATCTTCGCGGAATCGAGCTTCTTCTGCACCCGCGTCACGTCTGCCGGATCGACCTCAGCGGCAATGGTGCGGTTCCACTCGGTGAGCGCGCGCTCCCAGTTGGTTGCGGCCAGCTTCAGACGTCCGGTTTTCTGGTACAGGTCGCCGAGGTGGTCGAGGACCGTGGGATCGGCATTGATTTTCTGGGAAGCCTTCAGCAGGTTCTCTTCCGCCAATTCATATTTTCCCAGGCGGAAGTAAGCCCAGCCGAGGGAATCGAGATAGGCGCCGTTGGTGGGATCGAGATCCACGGCGCGTTTGATGTATCCGAGCGCTTCTTCGAGCTTCATGTTCTGGTCGGCCAGCATGTAGCCCAGATAATTCAGCGCCGGAGCATGCTGCGGATCGCCGGCCAGCACTTTCTTGAACTGTTCTTCAGACTCGGCGTAGTGCTTCTCACGCTCAAAAGTGGAGCCACGCAGAAACCAGACTTCCTTCTTGTCGTCCGGCTTGCTCGATAACTGCTCGGCCTTGTCGAGCGCCTGCTCGGCCTCGCTGAACCGGCGCAGCCGCGTGTACATCTGCGCCAAGGTGATATAAACCTGGCGGTCGTCGGAGTTGGAGTTGGAGTTGGAGCTGGAGTCGCCCTTCAGCATGGCGTGGACGTCTTTGAGCGCCTTGTCGGCCTCGCCCATGTCGGCCTGCTGCGCCGCCAGCACCATTTTCAGATCGCGGCTGCTGGGCAGCTTCTGCACCGCTTCTTTCGCAACGTCGGTAGCCTTTTGCCATTCCTTGGCTTCGCGCCAGGTATCGATGATCTCCTGATAGCCGCGCTCGATGTTCTCATCGCCGCCCAAGGCGACGATCTCGCGGAAGGTAGCATTGGCGGCCTGATTGTTCCCCTGGTCGCGGTAGATCATGCCCAGCCTCTCGAGAAACACGGCCCGATTGCTTCTCTCGCCATTCGAGTACTTGCCGTCGGGCTTCTCCGATTTCTTCAGCAGGTCGCGCATGATCGGAATGGCTTCGTCGTAACGGCCCTGCGCCTGATAGATGGCGGCCATTTCGTAGGGGGCTTCCAATAGGTCCGGCACCATGGACTCGGCTTTTTTCAGACTGTCGAGCGCGAGATCATATTTGCCCTGCTTGCGGTAGATTTCCCCGATGCGAACGTAGGTTTGCGCATCTTCCGGGTTCGCGTCCGCGATCACTTTGTATTGTTCGAGAGCGGCATCGGTCTGGCCATCGTTCAGCAGGTTCTGAGCGAGGCCGCGAATGGCGTCCAGATTGTCGCGGTCCAGTTCAATCGCGTGTCGATATGCCTCGACGGCGTCTTTATATTGCTTTTGCTGCTCATAAGTGAACCCGAGCGCCGAATAGAGCTTAGCCGAGCGCTCCGTGTTCGGTATCGAACTGAGCACCTGAGTGGCGCGCGCCGTGTCGCCCAGGTCGTTGTAGAGATAGGCCAGGGTAGTGACCGCCTCTTCGGAGTCGGGCTGCAGCTTCACGGCAGTCTTGAATTCGTTCTCCGCTTTTTGCAGATCATTGTTCAGGCGATACAGGCGCCCAAGAAGCAGGTGGTCGTCCATGCTGTCGGGCTGCAGGCGGACGATCTGCTCGTACTGCTCGATCGCCAGTTTCAGCACGCTCTCCGAACCGCTGCCGGCCTGCATGTCGCCGAGCGAGCGCAGATAGATTCTTCCGAGCAGGCGGCGGGCTTCGAGATTATTGGGATTGCGCTTGATGATGTCCTGCGCCTCGACAACGGCGTCGCGAATGCGGCCGGTCTTAGCATAGAGTTCGGCGAGGCCGGAGGTCAGGTACGCGGAGGTCGGGTCCGCATCGATGGCTGTGCGGTATTCGTCAATGGCTTTGTTGGCCAATTCGCTGCGGCCGTAGGTGGCCACTTGTTCCTCGTACATGTGCGCGAGAGCGAAGTGGTAGTAAGCGGCGGCGCGGTCGGGCGTCTTGCTCCTGGCGGCGGACTGGGAGCCAGCGGCAGCCGGGGAATCCGTGACGTGAGCGGGCTGGTTCTGGGCCAGTAAAAAAGAGCCCGTAAGGACGACACTGACAATCCAAAACTGTTTTTTCATGAAAATCCTGCAACCTGTGAATCGCACAGCCACGCCGATTAGATGCTGATCCGCAACCATCCGGATTTTCTTATTCTACCCTTCGCCGGCCGTTCGGCGACGAGAAAGAACAGGATGGGACTATAGCCGGAGGTACAGGGGCTTTGGGCGACTAATGTCTGAAATGGCGCACCCCGGTGAAGATCATAGCCAGCCCGAGACGGTCGGCGGCTTCGATGACCTCCTGGTCGCGCACCGAGCCTCCGGGCTGGATAATCGCGGTAGCCCCCGCTTTGGCGATTTCCTCGACGCCATCGGGGAAGGGAAAGAAGGCATCGGAGGCGGCCACCGTGCCTTTCAGAGGCAATTGGGCCTTCATGGCGCCCAGCCTGCACGAATCGACGCGGCTCATTTGTCCGGCGCCAACGCCCACCGTTTGCCCATCGCGGGCGTAGAGAATGGCGTTCGACTTCACGTGCTTGCAAACCTTCCACGCGAAAAGCAGCGCTCGTTTTTCTTCCGGCGTCGGCGGCCGCTTGGTAACAACCTTCAGATCGGCTTCGGCCAGCTTATGCAGATCGGCATCCTGGACGAGCAGGCCTCCAGAGATGTTTTTCAGAACCCAGTTTTGGCGCCCGGCGGGAACCTCGATCAGCCGCAGATTCTTCTTCGCGGCAAAAGCTGCTTTAGCGCCTTCATCGAACGCGGGCGCGGCGATGACTTCCAGAAAGAGCTTGGCCATCTCGTTTGCGGCCGGCACATCCACCGCTCGGTTCACTCCGATCACTCCGCCATACGCCGAGACCGGATCGCATTCCAGCGCCCGCACGTAAGCCTCGGCGAGCGTCTTGCCGGTCGCGGTTCCGCAGGGATTGGTGTGTTTGATAATGGCGCAGACCGGTTCGTCAAACTCCTGCGCCAGATCCCAGGCGGCTTGCAGGTCGACAATGTTGTTATAGGAAAGCTCTTTGCCCTGCACCTGGCGTGCGTTCGCCACGCCGGCGCCCGAACCGTTCGCGTACATCGCGGCCTTCTGGTGCGGATTCTCTCCGTAGCGCAGGTCCATCACCTTCTGAAAAGACAGCCGCAGCTTTTGCGGAAAGCCTTCCGCGGTATGCAAAGCAAAGTCGCCGCCCACACGTTCGAGCGTCGAGGCGATGGCGGAATCGTAGGCTGCAGTCGTCGCAAACGCTTTCTGCGCCAGCCGCCACTTCGTTTCCCTGGACAACGCGCCGCCCGAGCGCGCCATCTCCTCGCCGATCGCGCCGTAATCGGCGGGCGAAGTCACGACCGCGACATCCTGAAAATTCTTCGCTGCCGACCGGATCATCGAGGGGCCGCCGATATCGATGTTTTCGATCAGCTCCTCGAAGTGCACGCCCGGCTTGGCGGCGGTCTTTTCGAAGGCGTATAGGTTGACCACCACCATGTCGATGGCCGGGATGTCATGCTCGGCGACCGCCGCGCGATGGCCGCTGTCTTCTCGGCGGTGAAGGATGCCGCCGTGAACTTTCGGATGCAGCGTCTTGACGCGCCCATCAAGCATTTCAGGGAAACCGGTCAGCTCGGAAATATCTTTCACCGTGATGCCGGAATCGCGCAGCAGCTTGGCGGTGCCTCCGGTCGAGATCAGTTCCACGCCCAACGCGGCGAGTTTGCAGGCGAAATCTACCAGTCCGGATTTGTCGGTGACGCTAAGAATGGCGCGCTGGATCTTAGACATGAGGCCCTCGGGAGCGAAGGGAAATTCTAGCAGCTTGGGTGGGCGTTCTCAGTGCCTCTACGTTTTCGCCTTGGCCTTAAGCTTCACCTGTCCACCCTGCATCTCGACCGAGTACACCACCGCATCGCAGCGGTGCTGCTTGCGAATCTCGCTGGTCTTTTTCTTGACGAACGCCGCGAAGGAATCGAAGTCGCCGGAAACTTTTTCTCCCGACTTTTGCTTGGCTTCGGTAAGCGCCTTGTAGAGGGATTCGACTTGCTCCCGCTCGGCGGCCGCGCCCGAGCACTGTACGGAGAAAGGCTGATCGCCTCCCTGACCGCCCCCTGGCGTCTCTGCGCCCGCGGTTTGGGCGTGGCGGCTGAGGCCATACACCGGATGCTTCGCTTCGCGCTCTTGGTTGACGCGCACGCCTTGCACCGAGAGGAGCGCATCCTGTGGCCGGCGATAGCCTTCTTCGCGGATCCGCATCTTCTTGCGCCACAGGTCGGCTTGAATCGCGTAGCGCTGCGCCATCTCGTTGTACCGAAAGCGCTGGGAAAAATTCATCCGCGAGCCTTCGCTGAACCTGCCATCGCTGAACTTGCGAATGAGCGAGAGCACCTTCCATTCGATGTCGGTGGGAGGCCGTTTGGTTGGATTATTGAAGAAAATCTCGTACTCGATCTTCAGCCGGCGAAGCTGCTGATCGAGCAGATCCAGTTCTTCATCAGTGGTCACAAATATCCCCCAGCCAACAGCTTAGCGTTCTTAGCGTGGGGTTGGCGAGGTTCCCGCCGGACACACCAGGGATGGTACGAAAGTACCTAGCAGGCTGCGGAAAAAGGGACGCCGCGACTTAGATTCTCTCCAGTCACCGTGATTTTGTGACTCGGGGAAGGGTTTTGGCTGCATCCGCTGGTGTCCCGCGGATTCATTTTCCGGCCTGCGAACACAC
>Ga0208821_1000379_pt1 | contig 35944 bp, 31 predicted proteins | sample June2015DPH_20_5_FD_184720 | JGI IMG/M metagenome (GOLD analysis project Ga0208821, IMG submission 184720) | Peatland microbial communities from SPRUCE experiment site at the Marcell Experimental Forest, Minnesota, USA - June2015DPH_20_40... | ecosystem: Environmental > Terrestrial > Soil >...
GCGAAGGCGCGCACAAAAGAAGCCCTTGATCAGGCCATCACCGAACTGCTGCCCCAGATCACCGCAGAGAACGCTCAAGCTTGGTTCCGGCTCCCCTTCAAAACTCTACAGTGATACAAAAAATGCTCTAGCGCGTCTGGAAGCAGCGTTTGGCAAATCGACGGGCTTGCAGGATGGATTCTCGTCCGGTTTAGCGGCTCGCCGGATTCACCTGCAAGCCACCTACAGCTTCTAGCTCGATTGTCAGGATTGTGATGAAGCCTTTGATCTTTGCTCTCTGTTTTGTGTTTGCGCTTGGCAGTTTGAGCGCGCAGACGCCTGCCTGGCAGCCATCGCCGGGACATACGCAAGTGCCGATATGGCCGGGGGCGGTGCCTGATGCGCGGCCTGTCGCGGGGCCGGAGGTCGCTACGACGGATAAAGACTTTCTGGTTGCCGGCAGGCCAGTAGTTGGGGTGGGCCAGGTCCCGAAGCCTACGATGACGGTCTACTCGCCAGAGGAAAAGAATACGGGCGCTGCGGTGGTCGTGTTCCCTGGCGGGGGCTATTGGGCCCTGGCCATCGATCTTGAGGGCACGGAGGTCTGTGACTGGCTGACGTCCAAAGGGATCACGTGTGTGCTGTTGAAGTACCGCGTGCCGGGTGAGGGACTGTTTCCGCGATCGGGGCCGTATCCCAAATCACCGATGGCGTTGGAAGATGCGCAGAGGACGATGGGGCTGGTGCGCTTTCACGCCGCGGAGTGGCACATCGATCCGCACAAGATTGGAGTGCTCGGATTTTCGGCAGGCGGGCATTTGGTGGCAGCGATCAGCACGCATTTTGAGAAGCGTTTGTATCCGGCTGTGGATGCGGCCGACAAAGAAAGCTGCCGCCCGGATTTTGCCGTGGCTCTATATCCGGGGCATATGCTGGAGAATACCTCTAAACCTTTTGAGTTGAATCCGTATGTTCCTGTTACCAGCCAGACGCCTCCTACGTTCTTGCTGCAGGCGGAGGATGACCCGATGGACACTGTAAGGAACTCGCTGGTTTACTATGCTGCGCTGAAGAAGGTTGGGGTTCCCGTGGAGATGCACTTGTATGCGCACGGCGGGCATGCGTTCGGGCTGCGGCGCACGAAGCTTCCGATTACGGGATGGCCTCAGTTGGTGGAGGCGTGGCTGGGGACGATCGGGATGATTTCGGAGTAGGTGCGCGGGGATCGCATACGACAAAGCGGACCTTGCCGCTCTCGCAGTAGCGGTCCCTCCCAGAACTGGACAATCCTCGCTTGGACGGGGCCCTTCGGCTTCGCTCAGGACAAGCCCCACGCGTCCCCAAACGAGCGACCGTCCAAAGCCCCTGTACTTCCGGCTGCGGAGCGGGCCTGCGCTTTCTGGCCGCCGAGTGGCCTGGCAAGGGTAGAATAAGAAAATCCGGATGGCCACGGATCAGCATCCAATCAACGTGTGGGCTGCAATTTGCAGGATGCAGGATTTTTCATGAAAAAACAGTTTTGGATTGTTAGCATCGTTCTTACGGGGTCTTTTTCACTCGGCCAAAATTTACTGGCCCAGAACCAGCCCGCTCGCGCCGCGGATTCCCCGGCTGCCGCTGGCGCCCAGTCCGCCGCCAAGGCTAAGCCTCCTGATCGCGCCGCCGCCTACTACCACTTCGCCCTGGCGCACATGTACGAGGAACAAGTGGCCACTTACGGCCGCAGCGAGTTGGCGAACAAGGCCATCGAGGAATACCGCGCCGCCATTGATGCGGACCCGACTTCCGCGTACCTAACCTCCGGGCTCGCCGAACTCTATGCCAAGACTGGCCGCATTCGCGACGCGGTGGTCGAGGCGCAGGACATCATCAAGCGCAATCCGAATAATCTTGAAGCGCGCCGCCTGCTCGGAAGGATTTATCTGCGCTCGCTCGGCGACATGCAGTCGGGCAGCGGCTCGGAGAGCGTGCTGAAACTGGCGATCGAACAGTATGAGCAGATCGTCCGCCTGCAGCCCGACAGCATGGACGACCACCTGCTTCTCGGACGGCTGTATCGCTTGAACAACGACCTGCAAAAAGCGGAAAACGAATTCAAGACCGCGGTCAAGCTCCAGCCGGACTCGGAAGAGGCGGTCACTACCCTGGCCTATCTCTACAACGAACTGGGCGACACGGCGCGCGCCACTCAGGTGCTCAGTTCGGTGCCGAATCCGGAGCGCTCGGCGAAGCTCTATTCGGCGCTCGGTTACACCTACGAGCAGCAAAAGCAATACAAGGACGCCATCGACGCTTATCGGCACGCGATTGAAATGGACCGCGACAATCTCGACGCGATTCGCGGCCTCGCCCAGAACCTGCTGAACGATGGCCAAGCCGACGCCGCTCTCGAACAATACAAAGTGATTGCGGACGCGAATCCGGAAGATGCGCAAACCTACGTGCGCATCGCGGAAATCTACCGCAAGCAGGGCAAATACGATCTCGCGCTCGACGATCTGAAAAGAGCCGAGTCCATGGTGCAGGACTCGATCGAAGTTCCGTACAACATCGCCGCCATCTACCAGGCGCAGGGCCGTTACGACGAAGCCATTCCGATCATGCGCGACCTGCTGAAGAAATCGGAGAAGCCCGACGGCAAGTACTCGAACGGGGAGCGGGGTAATCGGGCGCTGTTTCTCGAGAGGCTGGGCACGATCTACCGCGACCAGGGGAACAATCAGTCCGCCAACGAGACCTTCCGCGAGGTCGTCGCCCTCGGCGGCGATGAGAACATCGAGCGCGGCTATCAGGAGATCATCGATACTTTGCGCGAAGCCAAGGAATGGCAGAAGGCTCTCGACACCGCCAAAGAAGGGGTTCAGAAGTTGCCCAGCAGCCGCGATCTGAAAATGGACCTGGCCACGCAGCAGGCGGACATGGGCGACGCCGACAAGGCGCTCAAAGACGTTCGTGCGATGTTGAAGGGCGGCGCCAACTACGATGACCGCCAGGTTTACATCACCTTGGCGCAGATGTACACGCGGCTCCGCCGCTTCAGTGAGGCCGAGCAGGCGCTCGACAAGGCCGAGCAGCTATCGAGCAAGACGGACGACAAGGAGTACGTCTGGTTTCTCCGCGGCTCCGCTTTTGAGCGTGACAAGCACTATTCCGAAGCTGAAGAACAGTTCAAGAAGGTGCTGGCCAGCGATCCGGATCATGCTTCGGCGCTGAATTATCTGGGCTACATGCTGGCCGACCAGAACATGAAGCTCGAAGAAGCGCTCGGATACATCAAGCGCGCCGTGGATCTCGATCCCGCGAACGGCGCCTATCTCGATTCCCTGGGCTGGGCTTACTTCCGCTTGGGAAAATTTGAATTGGCGGAAGACAACCTGCTGAAGGCTTCGCAGAAAATCAATACCGATCCCACCGTCCACGACCACCTGGGAGATCTGTACCAGAAAACCGGACGCCTCAAGCTGGCCGCGACCCACTGGGAGCGCGCGCTCACCGAGTGGAACCGCACCATTGCCGTCGAAGTCGATCCGGCAGATGTGACGCGGGTGCAGAAGAAGCTCGATTCGGCGAAGATGAAGCTGGCCAAGGAAGAGAGCGCGAAGCAGTAGTCGGGATTCTTCACCGCCGAGACGCAGAGGCCGCCGAGAGGATCTCTTCTACCGATTCCTCCCATGGAGATGGGTAAAACCGTAAAGGGATTTTCTCTGCGATCTCTGGGTTTCGGCGGTGAAGAATCCCGACAGCACCACAAAAGCCTAAGAACTGACAACCGCAAACACTGCTAAACTCTTGCCATGCTCGCCGACTATGCGGTGCGCGTAGAAGACTCCCGCGGACGGCGCCATCCCGAGCCGCCGCATCCGTACCGCAACGACTTTCAACGCGACCGCGATCGTGTCGTCCATGCTCGCGCCTTTCGCCGCCTGGAAGCGAAGACGCAGGTCTTCACCCGCCGCTATTCCGACCACTTCCGCAACCGGCTGACGCACACCATTGAGGTCGCGCAGATTTCGCGCACCATCGCCGCGCAACTTGGACTGAACACCGATCTGGTGGAGGCGCTTGCCCTGGCGCACGACCTCGGCCACCCTCCGTTCGGCCACTCCGGAGAAAAGGCGCTCGACACCGCCATGCGCCAGCACGGATTTTCGTTCGATCACAACCTGCACGCTCTCCGCCTTGTCGAAGACTTCGAACTCCGTTACGCGTCATTTCGCGGGCTGAATCTGACGTTCGAAGTGCGCGAGGGCATCATTAAGCATTCGCACGACTACGACGCCAAAGACCATCCGGAACTCGCCGAGTATCTGCTCAATCGGCGTCCGCCGCTTGAAGCGCAGCTCATCGACCTTACCGACGAGATTGCATACAGCACCGCTGATTTAGACGATGGCTACGAAGCCCGGTTGCTCACGGTCGAGCAGATTGCGGACAGTGTGGATCTGTTCGAACGCCACTATCGCGAGGCAAAAAGCCGGTATCCGAATGCCGCCGAGAAGCTGATCTTTAACGAGGCGTTGAAAAGCATTTTTGACGGATTTGTCGGAGATCTGATTGCGAACACGGCGCAACGTGTGGAAGCGGCGGGCGCGCATTCTCTGGAAGATGTCCGCCGGCACACCGAGCGGCTTGCCGCTTTCAGCCCGCCCGTTGAGGAGGAGCGCCGCCGGTTGAAAGACTTTCTCTACGAAAATCTTTACTACAGTCCGGCGCTGGCGGAAGAGAAAGAAGACGCCGAGCGCATCACCGGAGAGCTCTTCGCCCACTGGATGGAGGAGCCCGGCGATCTACCCCGCAACTACCGCGAAAAAGCCGCCCACGAGTCCCTGCCGCGCATCGTCTGCGACTACATCGCCGGCATGACCGACCCCTTCATCTACCAGCAGTATGAGAAGTATTGCGGGGAGTAGCAGCCTGCGGCGAAAGCGCGAGATTCCCCGGAAGGAAAACCCTTGCACGCAGTTTTTATATCAATTCCGCCAAAATTACCGCCGGGCGTGGTGCGCTGCCGGGGGACGATGAGGTACAATATACATGAAAAGAAAGCACTTGCATTTCGCGCCCAGCACCAGGGCATTTGGCACGCAAACTGTTTATAGAAGCGTAGGCCCGTGATACGGCCGGCTTTTTGAGGCAAGCTTTTTTGAGGCATCCGTGGCGTCGGCGCTTGTCTTCCGAATTTCTGGGATCTGTTATTGAAACGACGTAATCAAAATCGCGCCGGAAGGCGCCTGGAGTGGAGCCCCCACTCACTTGGAGGAAGTTCAAAATGAAAAACCGCACGATGTTCGCGCTGCTACTGGCTGTAATCCTGGCGGCGCCAGTTTTTGCGCAGCAGAGTTCCACTACTGCGACCCAGCCTGCGACGACTCAGTCTTCGTCGGCTCAACCCGCGGCCCAGACCCCCACTAGGGCCGACAGCGCTACCGGCAAAGATCCCTTGCAACCGGAGACTCGCGAAGGCTTCTGGGGTCGCGTGAATCCGTTCGCTCGCAAGAAATACATCGCGCGGCAAACGCAGCCGATCCGCGACCGCATCAACGAACTCGATGAGCTGACTGCCTCGAACACCAGGGCGATCAAGGATACCGATGCGCGCGCGCAGCAGGGAATCCAGCTCGCTTCGGCCAAGGCGACCGAAGCCGATCAGCATGCCATCGAAGCCGGCAACAAGGCGCAGGCCGCGCAGCAGACCGCGCAACAGGCCCACACGCGCCTGAACACAGTCGAGCAGGTGGTCACCAACATCGATCAGTACCAGCCCACGACCCAAACCGAAATCCTTTTCAAACCCGGACAGACGGTGCTGAGCCAGAACGCCAAGACCGTTCTCGACGAAATGGCCACCCCGCTGAAGAACCAGCGTGGCTACGTCGTCGAAGTCCAGGGGTTCTCCTCCGGTCACGGACAGGTGGCGATCTCGACTTCGCAGAAGATGGCTGAGTCGGTCGTACGCTATCTGGTGCTGAACCACGACATTCCGGTCTACCGGATTTACCTCGTCGGCATGGGCAATGCGCCGGCCCCAGCTTCGGCCTCCGCGGGTGAAACCAAGCCCAAGCGCATCATCGGCGGCCGCGTTGAAGTCAGCCTCCTGAAGAACAATCTGGAACAGCTTGCTTCGACCGGCACGACCCCGGCGAATCAAGATCAACCGGTGCAGAAGTAGCAGTACTCTCCCCCCGAAAGCCTCCCGTGAAAACGGGAGGCTTTTTTTGCGTAGATAGTCAGACATCAAGCAGTCAGACGTCAGCAGTTAAACATCGGTCCAACATCGTGCTATCCTCCACGCGTCATGGAAACTCTGTCCTACGTCCGCACGCCTTCGCCCGCCGGTCCACTCTTCCTCGCCGCTTCCACGAAAGGCCTGGTGCGGCTCGAATTCGAAGCTCGCATGCAGAAGCTAAATCCCGTTACAACTCAGCTGCATGAATCCAAACAGGCCCTTGCGGCCTGGCTCCGCGAACTCAACGAATACTTCGCGGGTGAGCGACGCGGGTTTTCCCTCCCGCTCGATCTTCGCGGAACCGAGTTCCAACTCGCGTGCTGGCGTGCACTGCTCGAAATTCCCTACGGCGAGACCCGCAGCTACCGCGACATCGCTCAAGCCATCGGGCATCCGCACGCCTACCGCGCCGTCGGCATGTCGAACAACCGGAATCCAGTCGCCATCGTCGTCCCTTGCCACCGGGTGATCGCATCGAGCGGCTCACTTTGCGGTTACGGCGGCGGGCTCGGCATCAAGCGCAAGCTGCTCGACCTTGAACAAGCCAGGCTTCATCTACGCGATCGCGGTACCGCTCGCCATGACCTGCGTCGTCGTGCGTTACAGTGATCCGATCGCGATACGATGGGGGCGTTGGGCTTTTGGCGCGGGCCCCGTTGTTCATTTTGTTGGTGAAATGGTTCGCAAAGCGCGCCGCGCCAACGGCAGCCAATGCAGGGTAGATCTCAGTCGAGGACTATGTGCATTTGACGATCCGGCAACTAAGCCAGAAAATTTGCGACCGCGCAATCTCTCCCGTTGAACTCACCCGCGATTGCCTGGCGCGCATCGACCAGCTCAATCCAACGCTCAACGCTTTCATTACCGTCACGGCCGATGCCGCTCTCGACCAGGCCCGGCGCGCCGAACAAGAAATATCGCGCGGAGAATGGCGAGGCCCGCTCCACGGCATTCCCATCGGCCTCAAAGACATTTTGGATACCGCCGGAATCCGCACCACCGCCGCCAGCGCACTGTTCAGCGCACCGCTCAAAGATCGCATTCCAGATGAAGACGCCGAAGTTGTGCGCCGCCTGCGCGCCGCGGGCGCAATCATCCTAGGCAAGGAGAACCTGCACGAATTCGCCTACGGCGGCAGCTCGATGATCAGCTTCTTCGGTGAGGTCCACAATCCATGGGACGCGAAGCGTATCGCCGGTGGATCTTCGGGAGGCTCCGCTGCCAGCGTTGCCGCTGGTCTCGGCTTCGCCGCCGTTGGCACCGACACTGCTGGCTCCATTCGCCTGCCCGCCGCCTACTGTGGAGTCGTTGGGCTCAAGCCAACCTACGGCCGCGTGAGCACCCGCGGAGTTATTCCATTGTCATGGTCGTACGACCACGTTGGCCCGATTGCCAACTCGGTGTATGACGCGGCCTTGATGCTGCAAGTGCTCGCGGGCTACGATCCAGCCGATCCCGCCAGCATTGACGCATCTGTCCCGGATTTCGTCGGCGGCATCGCGCAACTTATCGCTCAACCCTCGCCCAAGCTGCGCATCGGCGTGCCACGGGAATTTTTCTTTAACGATCTCCATCCCGAGATCGCCGCCGCAATCGACAAAGCCATCGAGGTCTTCGCGATGCTCCACGCCGAAATCCGCGACGTCAAACTCGAAGTCTCGACCGACCGCACGCTCGCGAGCGCCGAAGCCTATGCCTATCACGAGTCGTTCGTAACTCGCTCACCGGAGCTCTATCAGGCCGCGACGCTTGCGCGCATCCAATCCGGAGCCAACATCTCCGCATCGACCGCTCTTCGTGCCAGCCGCGACCTCCAGGCTAGCCGTCACGCCATCCGAAAGATATTCGATGAAGTGGACGTGCTGCTAACGCCGACCGTTCCGATTCCTCCGCCCGTAATCGCCGATCTGCGCGCGCATCCCGACAACCTGCGCCCGCAAGAACTGATCATCCTGCGCAATACGCGCCCCTTCAATGTCTGGGGAATTCCGGCGATTTCGATACCCTGCGGATTTACAAAAGATGGCCTACCGATTGGCCTGCAATTAGCCGCCGCTCCCTGGCGGGAGGACGTGGTGCTGCAGGCGGCACATGCCTACGAGCAGGCGACGGAGTGGCACACGCAGAGCGCCAAATGTACCAATTCTCGCGTGAGCCCGATCACTGCACATACCCTCTAACGCTGTCACCCTGAGCGAAGGTGGCCGTTCACGAAGTGAATGGCCACCGGAGTCGAAGGGCCCCTACTCTCTCCTATGCCTAACAAGCGAAGGACTTACTGCGTATACATCATGGGCAGCCTGCCGGGAACTCTCTACATCGGCATGACAGGCAACCTGCACAAACGTGTCTTCGAGCACAAATTCCACCGTATAGAAGGATTCACGGACAAATATCAGGTCGAGCGTCTGTTGTACTGGGAGTCGTTCGATGAGGTTCAGAAGGCGATCAACCGCGAAAAGCAGCTCAAGGGCTGGAAGCGGGCGAAGAAAATTGCGCTGATCGAATCGCTGAATCCGCATTGGCTGGATTTGGCGCGGGAATGGTTTCCCTGGATGACAAGTTCCGGTGAGAGTAGGGGTCCTTCGACTCCGCAGGCGGATTCGCTTGCGCGAATCCGTCTGCTGCGCTCAGGATGACAGTTTAGCGGTGGGTCCCGAAGGTGTGAGCGCAACTCTCTTTATCTTTCGGCCGACTCTCACGGTCCTGGGCTCTCCAATAACATTCCAGAATATTACGGGTCCGGTCATAAGCTCGCCGTCGACCCTTACGGCTCTCTGCCTTATTTTGCGCGATGCATCACCTATAGAATCAGCAAGCTTAACCTTGGCAAGCAATCTGTCCAGTTTGATCGGCGTTACGCCTTCAAGGATTTCCTGATGTGCTACGTCGGAAGGAGCCATAACATCGGGAAGATAGACCTCAACTTCCTCAATATCTTCTGGCACGCCGCCCTTTTGAAACTGCTTCGCCCAGTCGTCGGCTGCCTTCGTCGCTGCCGACGCCGAGTGAAAGTCCGCCACGATCGACCGCGCGAGTTCTTTCTTCAGTGCCATCGGATGCGCCTTGCCACTCGCGGCATCCGCCTTCATTTGCGCGATGGCATCCATCCGCACATCGGTCAGCAGCTCGTAATAGCGCCACATCATCTCGTCGGAGATCGACATCACTTTGCCGTACATCTCGAGCGGAGGCTCGTGAATTCCGATCGCGTTGCCCAGCGACTTCGACATCTTATTCACGCCGTCGAGCCCTTCGAGAATCGGCGTCGTCAGCACTACCTGCGACTCCTGCCCATAGGCTCGCTGCAACTCGCGACCCATCAGCAGATTGAATTTCTGATCGGTGCCGCCCAGTTCCACATCCGCTTCGAGCGCGACTGAGTCGTATCCCTGCGCCAGCGGATACAGCAGCTCGTGCATGGCAATCGGCTTCTCTTCATGGAAGCGTTTGTGGAATTCCTCGCGTTCCAGCATCTGCGAGACCGTGTACTTCGCCATCAAACGTATGAAATCCTCAGCCGAAAATTTCGAGAACCAGCGGCTGTTGAAGTCCAGCACCGTTTTTTCCGGGCTGAGAATTTTGAAAACCTGCGCCTTGTAGGTCTCCGCGTTCTCCGCAATCTGCTCGCGCGACAGCGGAGGCCGCGTCGTCGAACGCCCTGTCGGGTCGCCGATCATCCCGGTGAAATCTCCGATGAGGAAGATGACCGTGTGTCCGAGATCCTGAAAATGTTTGAGCTTGCGAAGCAGGACGGTGTGCCCCAGATGCAGATCGGGCGCGGTCGGATCGAAGCCCGCCTTCACGCGCAGCGGCTTGCCCGATGCGAGCGAGCGCTCGAGCTTCGAGCGCAGTTCGGATTCCTTGACGATCTCCGCCGCGCCTTTCTTGATGTATGCCAGTTGTTCGTCAACCGGTGGAAAGTTAGCCATGTCGTAGTGATTATAGCGATACGGGCGGCGCGACCTGGGTTTGTTGGTTAGATCTGCGCCGATAAAAGCTCAGCGCCGCGTCTCCCTGGACCAGCTTGCGATATCGCCGCAATTCCCCAAACGCCTCTCCCGGATCGAACCTCCTCTCATGCTCCGCGATCGCCACGCTCCGCTCGTGCAACAATTTCGATTCCGCCAGGGCCGCCAGCGCCTTCGCGTACTCGTCCTGTATCGAGTATGGTGGATCGAGAAACACGAAATCGGCAACGTCCCCCGCCGCCTCCAATTGCCGCAAGGCTTTCCCGGCGTCGGCCTTCACGATCTGGAACCCGCTCGCAATCCCCAGCGACTGCAAATTCCCGGCAATCAACTCCGCGGCTGCTTTGGACGACTCGACGAAGTACACCATCCGCGCGCCGCGGCTCAGCGCTTCGATGCCCACCGCACCTGTCCCCGCATACAAATCGAGCCACGCCGACTCCGCCAGTGCCGCCGGATCGCCCGCCGACAGCACGTTGAACAGCGTCTCGCGCAGCCGGTCCGCCGTCGGGCGGATTTCGAGCCCGGGCAGCGACCGCAACGTCCGGCGCCGGTATTGTCCCGCAATCACTCTCATAGGTTCGCGCTCATGGATTCGTGCTCACAGGTTCATGCTAATAGGCTTCGTGTTTCTTCCGGCCCAGCCCTTCCGTTTCGCCTTTTCGCATCTCCGCCGCATCAATCGGTGTCTAAATAGATAGAATACTGGTAGGCATGTCGATGCGCAGTTGGTCCATCCCGATCGGACGTCTTTTTGGAATCGAAATTCGCATTCATCTGACCTTCCTGTTTCTGCTGGCCTTCTTGTTTAGCACCGAAGTCGCTACTCAGGATGCGACCGCCGCTCTTCGGGTCCTCGGCTTGTTTGGCATTGTTTTCGGAAGCGTGGTCCTGCACGAATTAGGTCACGCTCTGGTGGCGCGCGGCTCGGGCGTTCCGGCGAAGGCTATCATCCTGCTGCCGATCGGCGGAATCACCGTCCTCGACGAGGCGCACGCCATTCCGGACCCGATCAACGCCTGGAGGCGTGACATCCGCATCGCGGCTGCCGGACCGCTGGTGAATCTCTTCATCGCCGGATTGTCCGCGCTCGTTTTGCTCGCGGCCATACCGGGCTTTTCGCTTACGGCGAGACCGCTTCTCCATTCGAGCGCCCTGTTGCGAAGCATCGTCTGGGCGAACCTCTACCTCGGCTTGTTCAACCTGTTGCCGGCGTACCCCATGGATGGCGGGCGCGTTTTGCGCGCTCTCTTTTCGCGCCGCGCCGACATGGTTCGAGCCACGCAGCGCGCCGTTCGCATCGGCCACGTCTTTTCCATTCTGATGATCATGCTCGGAATACTGATCAGCAGCCATGCTGAGACGCGCTGGGACGGCTATTGGCTGATGATGATCGGCTTCTTTCTTTTTGCCGGCGCGCAACTCGAAGAGCGCTCGGCGGTATTTCAATCCGTGCTGCAAAGCGTCCGCCTGGAAGAAGTCATGCTCACCGACTTCGCCACGCTCTCGCCCGCCGACACGCTGGAAGACGCGCTCGAAAAAGCCGTGCACACGCTGCAGGACGATTTTCCGGTGGTACGCGGCAGTGACATGGTCGGCGTCGTCTCCAGGCAAAAAATCGTCGAAGCGCTGCGCGCCGAAGGCAACGGATACGTGCAGGCTGTGATGAACCGCATTTTCGAAGTCGCCGCCAAGCAGGAGTCGCTCGCCTCCGCCTTCCGCAAGCTCTCCGCCCGCAATCTCAGCATTATTCCCATCGTCGACGATCAGCATCTTGTCGGAATTGTCACCCTGCAGAACCTGATGCACTCCATGTCGCTCTTGGCCGAAAGCCGCAAATTGCGCCGAGAAGCGCTGGACTCCTAGCGCACTGCCTTGGAGTACACTTCCTGCGCCGCGCGCACCGCGCATCCAAACTCGACCGCGTTCCCTGTGGCTTCGGCGATCACATGTTCCAGCGCGGCCAACACTCCTACCGTATCCAGATAATCGTAGTAGCCAATGTGGGCGATGCGGAAAAGCTGTCCCTTCATCTCCGCCTGTCCGTTGGCCACGACCGCGCCAAACTGCTCGCGGAAACGTTTGCAAATGGCCGTGGAATCGGCGCCGGCCGGGGCAGCGACGGCAGTGAGCGCAGCCGCCGGAGAACGCGGCGCGAATAATTTCAGTCCCAGCGCCTCGACGCCGGCGCGCGTCATTGCCGCACACAACTCCGCATTCGCGATCAGCGCGTCACGCCCCGCCGCGAGGTTGCCGTCCCCCATTTGACGCACGTAATCGAGCGCTGCGGCCAGTCCGGCAAACAGGGAGGTCGCGGGCGTGTATGCGGTCTCCGCCTTGGCCGCGGATTTTCGTTCCTTCCGCAGGTCGAAGTAATACCGCGGAGACTTCGCCCGCTCCATGCGCTGCCACGCGCGCTCGCTGATGGCGCCATAGGCCAAGCCGGGCGGGATCATCAGCGCCTTCTGCGAGCCGCCAATGATAACATCGATTCCCCAAGCGTCTACGTCGAGATGGGTTGTCCCTAAGCCTGTGATCGCGTCAACGACAAGCAGAGTGCCCGGCAAACTGTCGGGCAAACCGCGCACCAGCTTCGCGATCCCTTCGACGTCATGCCTCGCGCCTGTGGAACTCTCGGTCGCTTGCACATAAACGCAACGGATCTCCGGCGTCAGCTTGCGGCGCACTTCGTCCAGCGAAATTGTTTCGCCATAGGGAGCGGTCACCGTTTCCACGACGCAGCCGAACGCCTTTGCCAGCGATGTCCAGCGCTCGCCGAATTTGCCGGCGGTCAACACGAGCACCAGGTCGCCGGGCGAAGTCAGGTTCGAGACCGAGGCTTCCATGAAGCCCGTGCCCGACGAGGACAGCACGAGCACGTCGTTGTTCGTGCCGATGAACTCCTTCACGCCGGCCAGAACGCGCGTGAACAGAGCGCGGAAATCGGCGGTGCGATGGTGCGCGCCATAGGAAGCCATCGCCGTCTGGGCTTGCGGCAGCAGTGGCGTCGGTCCGGGAGTAAAGAGCCTGTTCTTTTTGAGCATGGGAATCGAGAATAAACAGAGTATTCGAAAACGGCAGGATTCGGAAAGAGATTGAAGAGCAGCATCACGTCGGGGCATTGGATTTGTGCCGGCGTCGCGGACGATGGCGCATGTTGGAGGGTAGGGGTTCGTCGTTCGTCGCTAGTCCTTAGGAAAGGCGGTCCAACGCCGAGACGCAGAGTGCGCCGAGGATTCCGCCTGACTACAGATCCTCCGTTTGTTCGGGATGACAATGGGAACTCAATAGAACGCGTCGTACTTTGTAACTACCCAGCCGGAATCTTTCTTTTCTTCGGTCACTGAGAAAAGATCCTTGTAAGTTGTGTCCTGGCTGGGGCTGCTGTAGCGCTGGCCTTTGTAGTGCAGAATCACGAGCGGCGGCGAGTCTTCCCATTCCACCAGGTTCCAGGAAATCAGCGGATGTTGGGCTTCGGAGTTGCAGAGAAAGTCGGCGCGCTTCTTGCGGTAGTCCTTTTCCCACTGGGCGAGGAGTTTGCGGCAATTGCCGTCGCGCATGTCAGCGATAAAGCTGTTGGCGGTGCGTTCGATGGTGCGATCGCGAAACGGATTCATGGTGATGCTGATCGGCATCTGGGTAAGAGGGTCGCGTTCTTCGGAGCGCGACAGAACCGGCGGCTGGTCGCTGAGCCAGTAGAGATAGCCGAGGAACACAAGCACGAGGAGGCCAGCGGGTATTAGTGCGATGGCGAGATGGGTGCGGGAAAACTGCATCAGGAGAAGTTTGGAGGATGGGCGAGGTGAAGGCAAGGTTACTTCAGATACTTCCGTAACTGCTGGCTGAGGGGGCGCGGTGAGGCTTCGGGCCGCGTGGGTGCGGTCAGCGGCTGACTGGCTGCCGAGCTTCGCTCGGCTTGGACAGCCGGGGGCGGCTGTTCCTACGCAGGCGTCTTCACACGGGCGTGTGACGGTCGGCACTGGTTTGTGTTTTCCATATTGGCGGCGTATAGTTGGAAATGGAAACTGTTGTGTCGTAGTGTCAGGATTGTCGAAGCACACCAGTGGGCGAAAGCCCACTTTTTAGTTTGGGGTGAGACTGGCGCGGCGACATGGGCGCAAATTGCTGAAAACATGGCTTTAGATCTGGATAAGGTCCGGCAGATTGCCGAGCGGGTAGCAGGCTCGAGCGGGCTGGAAGTAGTCGAAGTGGAAGTGTGCGGGACAGGTAAGCACCGCATGCTGCGCGTGTTTATTGACCGGCCCGGAGCGGTGCCAGCGGCGGATCGTCCGGACGGCGTGACCCACGAGGATTGCTCGAAGTTCAGCCGGGAGTTCGGGACGATCGTCGACGTTGAGGACGCGGTGCCGGGCGGCTCGTATGTACTGGAGGTATCTTCTCCGGGACTGGACCGCAAGCTGACGAAGGCGGCGGATTTTGAGCGCTTCTGCGGGCAGCGCGTGAGGTTGACGACGCGAGAGCCAGTGAATAACAACCGGCATTTTGAAGGGAAGCTGGAAAGCTTCGAGAACGGAAAGCTGGTGCTGGATCTGAGCGCGGCGCGGAAGAGGAAGATGCGCCCGAAGGAAGGCGCGGCGACGAAGGTTGAGATTGAGTTAGGGAACATAGAGAAGGCGAATCTGGTACCGGAAATCTAGGAGCAAGGTGTCAGGTCTCAGGTCTTGGGTCTCAGAGCTTTGTCTCCCTGAGACCTTAGTCCTGACACCTGAGACCTGAAAATCGATTATGGCGAGTGAGCTTTACAACATCATCGAAGGAGTCAGCCGGGAAAAAGGCATTGATCCGCAGATTGTGGTGAGCGCGGTCGAGGACGCCATTGTGGTGGCCACGCGCAAGTACTACAAGACGCAGGAAAACTTGCGCGCGGTGCTCGACAAAGACAGCGGCAAGATCAGTGCCTATGCGGTGAAGTCGATCGTCGAGACTCCGGAGCAGGTGGAAGATCCGAACCTGCAGGTAACGGTGGAGCAGGCGCGGAAAGTGGATCCGGCGGCGGAAGCGGGCGGCGAGTTGCTGATTCCGAAAGTGACGGAAGGGATTCTGGGGCGGATTGCGGCACAACTGGCGAAGCAAGTCATATTTCAGAAAGTGCGCGAGGCGGAACGCGACACGGTCTACAACGAATACATCGGACATGTGAACGAGATCGTGAATGCGACCGTGAAGCGGCTCGAGGGTCCAGACGTGATTCTCGATATCGGCAAGGCCGAAGCGCGCATGGGACGCAAGGAGCAGTCGCGGCTGGAATCGTTCGCGGTGGGCGAGCGGATTCGGGTCGTGATCGTGCGGGTGGAAAAAGCGATGAAAGGTCCAGGCGTGATCGCTTCGAGGTCGGCGCCGGAGCTGGTGCAGCATCTGTTCCAGACGGAAGTGCCGGAAATTTACGACGGCACCGTGGTGATCCGTGCGATTGCGCGAGAAGCGGGCGAGCGCACGAAGATTGCGGTGCTGTCGAAGGACAAGGACGTGGACGCGGTTGGAGCCTGCGTGGGCATGAAGGGGATGCGGGTGCAATCGATCATTCGGGAGCTGCGCGGAGAGAAGATCGACATCATCGAATATCACGAGGATCCGGTCACGTTCGCGGAGAAAGCGCTGCAGCCGGCGAAGGTAAGCCGGGTGACGATTGTGGATGCGGCGGACAAACATCTGGAAGTGGTGGTGGACGATACGCAGCTCTCGCTGGCGATCGGGAAAAAAGGGCAGAACGTGCGGCTGGCGGCGAAGCTGCTGGGCTGGAAGATCGACATCAAGAGCGAAGAAGAAAAGCGGCAGGAAGTGGAACAGCAGATGTCGGCGCTGGTCACGCAGACAGTGACTCCGCTGGAGAATGTTACGGGACTGGGTGAGGGTCTGGTCGAGAAACTGAAGGCGGCGGGCGTGAACACGGTGGAGTCGCTGGCCGATATGACGCCGGAGCAACTGGAAGCGATTGAAGGCATTGGCCCGAAAACGGTAGAAAAAATCAGTATTGCGGTCAATAATTACTTTGCCAGTCTGGATGGCGGCGAGGCAGTGGCCGCAGCGGAACCGGAGAGCACCGGAGAAGCCGCCACCGAAGCGGCATTCAGCGAGGAATCGCTGGCAGAAGGCTCGATAGAAGCGGATGCGTTGGCCGCGGAGCCGGAAAGTACCGGAGAAGCCGAATCGCCGGCAGATGGCGAGTTAGAGGCGGCGAGGTTGGCCGCTGAAGCCGAGCCCGCCGAAGAGGTGCCAGCAGCAGCAGAAGGCGCCGGACCTTCCAGCGAAGAAGCCGCGACTGAAGAAGCCCCGACCGAAGAAGCCGCGGAAGACAAGCAGAGCTGAACTGGGAGCGTGGCGAGTTCGGAGTTACATCCGGACCGAAAGCGCGGGCCTTGTCAGCCGATGGTGACATTGCACAGGGATTTCATGAGGTTAGATATGCGAGCTTAGACACGCGAGATTAGCGGCGCAAGAAGAGGAAACGACGGCGGATGAGTAAGATTCGAATCAACGATCTGGCCCGTGAGTTGGAAGTCAAGAGCAAGGAAATTCTTGACGTGCTGACCACGGTGGGCATCACGGAGAAGAAAACGCACTCCAGTTCTCTGGAAGATTACGAAGCGGAACTGGTGCGGAAGCATCTGCGCGGCCGCTCCGATGCGGCGCCGAGTTCCGCGAAGCCTTCACGTGCCGTTCACGGCGAAGAAGAGATCAAGACCAAGATCGACCTCTCGCATATTTCGCGGCCTGGAGACGTGCTGCGCGCCATCACGCAGCTCAAGGAAGCAGCCGAGCATCCAGCGGCGCGGCCTACACTCAAGAGGCCGGTTGCGATGCCAGGGATAGAAGCGAAGATAGAAGCCCCGGTCGCTCCCGTGGCGCCGTCGAAGATAGTGCCGCCCAAGCCCGCGGGCGAAGTGCCTGCTCCTGCGCCGCCAACACCGAGACTGGTGACGCCGGCTTCGGTAGCGGCCGCGCATCGGCCGTCGGCGGTGGTCGCGATTCCGTCCAAAGTTCCCGTGACGCCACCCGCCGCGATCGCACCGGCTTCGGTTTCATCCGCCTTGAGCACGGCCCCGGCTGCTACAGCCGTCCCGCCGCGGGTTACGACTCCTGCAGCGCAGGCCGGGAGTGCTCCGTCAGCGGCGCAGCCTCCGGCGACTAACAATGTTGCACAGATGCAAACGACGGCGCCGGCGAAGCCAGCGGCTCCGATTGCACCACCGCCGCGAATGATCATGCCGCAGACGGGCCCGCGCCCAGTATACAAAGCGCCTCTGCCTCCGCCGGAAGCGTCCGCGCCGGGTGTAGCTTTGCGTCCGACGCCGGGACGGCCTGTGCCGGGACAGCCAATTTTTCAGCGCGCGGCGCGTCCCCAAGCGCCGGGATCGCGTCCGCCGCTTCGTCCGGGTGAACGGCGGCCGATGCATCCGACGCGCGTGGCGCCGGCGGGATCACGTCCGTTGGGTGTAGGTCCGGGAGCGGGGATGGCGCCGCCGGGACCAACCCGCCCAGGAGCGCGTCCGGGTGGTCCGGCGCGGCGACCGGGACAGAGATATGTGCCGCGAGGCGTGAAGGAAGGCCCGATGAAGGGCTACACTCCGCCGCCGCGGATGACCATTAGCAACGAGCCGGCGCCGATCACGCGGAACATCACGATCACAGAAGGGATCTCGGTGAAAGATCTGGCCGAGAAGCTGGGCATTCGCGCCAAGGATGTAATTGTGCGGCTGGTGGTGCGGGGCGTGTTCGCCACCATCAATCAGACGCTCGATGCGGAACTGGCGAGCGAGATGGCGCGCTTCTTCGGGGCGGATACGGAAGTGATTACCTTCGAAGAACAAGCTGCAAAGGATACGGCTGAAGCGGCCGAGAGCAGCGAGGAAGGCGTGGAAGCCGTCCCACGTCCACCGGTGGTCACGATCATGGGCCATGTGGACCACGGCAAGACGACGCTGCTCGATTCGATCCGCTCGACCAATGTGGCCGGAGGCGAGGCGGGCGGCATCACGCAGCATATCGGCGCATACAAGGTTCGTATCTCGGACACGGCGTCTCCGGCCTACGGGCGCGAGATCGTGTTCCTGGATACACCGGGTCACGAAGCGTTCACGCGTATGCGCGCGCGCGGAGCGAAAGCGACCGACATCGTGGTGCTGGTCACGGCGGCGGATGACGGCGTTATGCCGCAAACGGTGGAAGCGATCGACCACGCGCACGCTGCCGAAGTTCCCATCATTGTTGCGGTCAATAAAATCGACAAGCCGGGCGCGTTGCCGGAGCGGGTCAAGAAACAACTGGCGGATCGCGGGCTGATGCCGGAAGACTGGGGCGGCAAGACGGTGTTCGTCGATGTTTCCGCCAAGCAAAAAACGAATCTGAATCTGCTAATGGAAATGATTTGCCTGACGGCGGATCTGCAGGAATTGAAAGCGACTCCGGGACGCGCGGCGAGCGGCGTAGTGCTCGAAGCGAAGCTGGATCGGGGACGCGGTCCGGTGGGGACGATCCTGGTGCAGAACGGCACGCTCCGCGCGGGCGACAACTTCGTGGTGGGGAACGTGTACGGAAAAGTGCGCGCGATGTTCGACGATCGCAGCAAGCCGCTGAAAGAAGCCCCACCCTCGACGCCGGTGGAAATTATCGGGTTGGAAGGGCTGCCACAAGCGGGCGATCAGTTCGTCGTGGTCACCGATCGCGAGAAGGCGCGCGATATCTCGGAATACCGCGAGCAGAAGGCCCGCGAAGCCGCGCTCGCAAAGAGTTCACGCGTTTCGCTCGAAGGCCTGGCCGAGCAGTTGAAGACGGCGGGCATGAAGGAACTGAATATTATTCTGAAGGCCGACGTGCAGGGATCGGTCGAAGTGCTGGGCGATTTGCTGGGCAGATTGTCGAACGACAAAGTGCGGCTGAAGCTGCTGCGGTCGGGCATTGGCGCAATCACCGAGACCGATGTGCTCCTGGCGTCGGCGTCGAATGCTATCATCATTGGATTTAACGTGCGTCCGGAGCGCAAGGCGCAGGAGCTGGCCGAGCAGGAAAAAGTCGACATACGGCTGCACTCGATCATTTACGAGCTGCAGGACGAGATCAAGCGCGCCATGACCGGATTGCTCGAGCCGACGATCAAAGAAACTTACCAGGGACGCGCCGATGTGCTCGAAACCTTCCGCATCCCGAAGGTAGGAACGATTGCCGGTTGCCGCGTGAGCGATGGACTGATCAAGCGCGATTCCGAAGTGCGTCTGCTGCGGGACAACGTCGTCGTGTTCAAAGGGAAAGTGGCGTCGCTGCGGCGCTTCAAGGACGATGCGTCCCAAGTGACCAGCGGCATGGAGTGCGGTATCTCAATCTCGAACTATGGCGACATCAAGGCCGGCGACGTGATCGAAGCGTTCATGACGGAAAGAATCGCGGCGGAAGCAATCAAGTAACTTCGTCTGCGGAGCGGAGTGTCGAAGACGTTACGAGAATAAAGGGCGCGGCCTTGGAGCCGCGCCCTTGGTCATTTACCCGATGCGTCAGAGTCTACTTGCGCCGCAAGGCCGCGTGCGGATGAAAAACGGGACGAACCAACGAGAGAGCCCGGCGCGACGCTGCCGCAGACGAGGTCGAACTCTGCGCCACGAAGGTCCCCACCGCGATCTGTCCAGCCTCACCCTCGTAGTCCGCGAGAGAGTCCACGTCGATAAAGAGGACGGTTGAGCTGTCGACGACGTAGTACTGCAGGTTTAACGCGCCGAGGGCCGTTCCGAGCGTTCCGTTGGTGGGTGGAGCAACGATCGAGCCGCGGCCAGTCGCAGGAGAATCCGGAATGTAGACGCCGGAGAACGGCGTAGAAAATGGCTGATTGGCGAGGTCGTTTTCGTCCAGTATGCCGGTCATGTTCGCGGTGCTGGAGATGGCGGTGGCAGGACTGCCGGGGGCGAACTGGGCAATGTCGTCGACTTCGACCCAGCCGCTCAACGAGTTGACACCATCATTTACTCCAGTAAGGTTGAGTCCGTAGCCCCCGGAGGTATTGATCGACGTACCGGTTTGGGCGTAGGCAGCGCCGATGGCTAACCCAAGGCTGTCATTCTCCAGCAACAGAACGCCGTTGCCGCCGTTGCTGGTATAGGGATAGGCGGCAAAATTGAACGTCGGTTGTGCCGCGCCATTGCTGAAACCGGTTACGGCCAGTTGGAAGCGGCCCGGAGCGCTACCGGAAGTGGCGGCGGTTGCCGCAACGTTGCTCTGCGTGCTGGCGACGCCGGTGCCGCCGTCATTGTAGTCTTCAATGCCGCCGGTGAGGTTGCCGTCGCCGCTGGCGTCCGCGGTTGCGTAACCACCGGCGACGAAAGGAGACTTGCCACCGTCAATACCGCTCATCGTGAAGACCACCTGACCGGTTGGAAAGGTTGTTGCTTGCGTGAAAGCATCGCCAGAGAGGATGGCTGCCGAGATGTCGGTCTCGATCAATTTCATATGCGTTGAGTCGATCAGCCAGACATCGAAGCCAAACGAACCAGAGTTGCTGTTTAGCTGTGCTGTTCCGTTGGTGGCGCTGGTCAGCGTCAGGTTGGAGCTCGTAAGGAGGCTAACGCCCGCAGTCCCGGTGCCACTGCCGTTGTCGTTGAAGTCCTCCGTGCCGGAGGTGACTGTCCCGGAGGAGTTGAGGGTGAATGCGCCTACTGTGGCAAGAGGGGCATCACCGCTGGAATCGACGCCGGAAAGAGAGAAGGCTAGAGACGCGAGCGAGGCCTGAGTAGCGGTGCTGGTCTGCAGGTCGATGGTACCGCTGCCGCTCCCCGCGTCGTCGAAACGCGAGATCAGTCCAGAGCTGGTCGAGGAAAGAACGAAATCGATGTCAAACGTCAATGCCGAAGTCTTAATCGTCCCGCTGCCACGACCGTCGCTGGTGATGCTGTATGACCCGCTGACGGTTTGGCCCAGAAACACGCCAGGGCTGCCGCGGTCTGGGTCGTTGATGTCAACCGTGCCGGTGAGATTGCCGTTGCCATCGGCCGTTATGGCCCCCACGATGGCAAAAAAAGATTCAGTCTCCGCCGTGGCGTTGACGTCTGTGCCCGATATGGAGAGAACGTAGGTGCCGTTCAGGCTGCCGTTGTTGAAGCCGACGGGGTTGGTCTTGGTAAGCGAACTGCTGGAGCCGCAGCCGACTGCGAAAAGGATGCTGGATATCGCCGCCAGAGCCACGAGCAGGCGTCCGGCACACTTGGTGGAAGCAAGGGGATTCATAAGACACTCCTGTCTTTAGTTCTTTGGATGCGCTAACCCGGATTTTAGAAGGAAGTTTCGGTGGAAAAAATTGGCGGGAAGGTTTCCTCAGGCCTTGGTGACTTCCGCCCGGCTCCGGGCTGGGGCGGGCATGGCGGGCTGCTTGCGCTTTTCGGACGCTTTTTCAGATGCCCAGACTCCCACGCGGTAAAGCAGAAGGATGGCGAGCACGATGCCGTACTCTATGGGCTTGCGGAGATCGGCCTTGACCAGCCAGGTGTAATGCACCACCCCCAGGATCCCCGTGAAATAGATCAGGCGGTGCAGGCGCTGCCAGTTCTTCCCGCCCAAGCGGCGAATCCATCCCTTGGTCGAGGTCAGGGCCAGGGGAATCAGGAGGACGAAGGCGGAGAATCCCACAGTGATAAATCGGCGCTTGGCAACGTCTTTCAACATTTCGTGGATGTCGAAGAACTTGTCGAGCCAGATGTAGGTCAAGCAATGTAAAGTTCCGTAAAAGAATACAAACAGTCCGATCATGCGGCGGACGCCGATCAGCCAGTATTGGCGCGTGATCCGGCGGAGCGGCGTGATCGAGAGGGTGGTGAGAACAAGGATCAGCGTCCAGTCGCCGGTAGAGTGCGTGATGACCTCGATGGGGTTGGCGCCCAGACCATCGTGCAGTGCTTTCCAGACAAGCCGTCCCAGCGGGACGAGCGCGGCGAGAAAGACGATCGTTTTCGTGAGCCGTAGGCGGTTCATTGGAATGCAGAAGTCAAAAGTCAGATTGCAGAAGTAAAACCCTTTCGACCGCCAGATTTAACATCTGCAATTTTACTTCTGACTTCTGCAATGCCTTTCAAAAGTTCTTTTTCAGGTCCATGCCGGAATAAAGGCTCGCCACCTGATCGTAACCATTGAACATCAGAGTCGGCCGCTTGAGAAATTCACCTAGGCGGCGTTCCTTGGCTTGGCTCCAGCGCGGATGGTCGACGTTGGGATTGACGTTCGAATAGAAGCCGTATTCGCCGGGGGCGGACTGCTGCCAGGTATTCATCGGCTGATCGCCGGTGAAGCGGATGCGGACGATCGACTTCGCGCTTTTGAATCCGTACTTCCATGGAAGTACGATGCGGAGTGGGGCGCCGTCTTGATTCGGAAGCACCTCGCCGTACAAACCAAAACAGAGCAGGGCGAGCGGATGCATGGCCTCGTCCATGCGGAGACCCTCCACGTAGGGCCACTTCAATACACTGGTGCGCTGGCCGGGCATTTGCTTGGGATCGTACAAGGTGGTGAACTCGACAAACTTTGCTTTGGGCAGAGGGTCGGCGCGCTTGATCAGTTCGCTCAGGGAAAATCCGACCCAGGGCACGACGATCGACCAGCCCTCGACACAGCGATGACGGTAGATACGCTCTTCGGGGGCGGCCATTTTGATGATCGCGTCGACGTCGAGCACCTGCTTTTTCTTGACCAGGCCGTCGATGGTCACCGTCCAGGGACGGGTTTTGAAATTCTTTGCGAGGCCGGCAGGCTCGTATTTGTCGGTGGAGAATTCGTAGAAATTGTTGTAGTTGGTGACATCCTTGTAAGGCGTTTCCTTTTCCGTGGTGCTGAAGCCGCTTTTCTGGAGGCCATCAATCTTAGCGTTGGCGTGGGCGGTGAGCGCTGGAGCGACAAGATCGGCAAGATCATGGAAGGCGACACCGGTGACGGCGGCTGCGCCGGCGATCGCTGCTCCGGCGAGGAAGTTGCGCCGGTTCAGATAGGTCGCTTTGGGAGTAATTTCAGAAGACGGAATCGCAGGCGGTTTCCCGATCAGCATTGCTATTGTTCACCCCGATTGAAGTACGCGCGGCAGGAAGACGTGGATGTGTCCGATGCCGAAGGCCCACACTTAAGTATAAGACGCAGGAATGGGGGAAAAGTTGCAACCGCTGGGGCGGGATCAGCTCGAAGCGGATTTTGCGGCGGACTTGGGAGCGGGCTTGGAGCGAAGGACTTCGCGGACTTTCTTGGCGAGGTTCTGCAGAGTGAAGGGTTTCTGCAGGAACGCGGTACTGGGGCCGGGCGCGCCCTGGGTGATGACGGCATCTTCCGTGTAGCCCGAAAGATAGAGCACGCTGATGCCGGGACGCAGGGCGAGCAGCTTCTTGGCCAGTTCGCGGCCACCGATGCCGGGCATGACGACGTCGGTGATAAGGATATCGATGTTTTCTTTGAAGGACTCGGAGACGCGCAGACCGCACTCGCCATTTTCGGCTTCGAGGACCTTGTAGCCGCGAGCGGCGAGGGTCAGACGCACCAGCTCGCGCACGGATTCCTCGTCTTCGACCAGCAAGACGGTTTCGCAGCCGCCGGCTTCGCTCTGCTGGGACTGGGCAGGGCTCAACTCTTCGGCGGAATCTTCCACGCGCGGCAAATAAACGTAGAAAGTTGTACCCGCTCCGAGTTCGCTTTGGGCGAAAACATAACCGCTGCTCTGCTTGACGATGCCGTAGACGGTCGAGAGGCCGAGGCCGGTGCCTTTTCCTTTTTCCTTGGTGGTAAAGAACGGCTCAAAAATGCGGGACTGGGTTTCCTTGTCCATACCGTGGCCGGTATCGGTAACCGAGATCACGGCATAGCGTCCGGGCTGGATAAACCGGTGTTCGCGGAAGCTATGGCGCACGGTAACGTCGGAACTCTCCACGGTGAGCTTGCCGCCTTCGGGCATGGCATCCTTGGCATTGACGACCAGGTTCATGATGACCTGCTCGAGTTGGCCGGCGTCGGCGCGGGTGTGTCCGGTTTCGGGTGAGAGCCGAGTCACCAATTCGATATTTTCGCCGATCAGGGGCCGCAGCAGGCGCTCCATGTCGCCGATGACGATGTTGACGTCGACCACCTTGAGTTCGAGGAGCTGCTTGCGGCTGAACGCCAGCAACTGGCGGGTGAGGGTGGCGGCGCGGTCGGCTGCCTGCTGGATGGACTGGACCTTATGGTGCATGGCGCTGCCCTGTTCCAACTGCTCCAGCAACACCTCGGTGTAACCGTTAATCACCATCAGCAGGTTGTTGAAGTCGTGGGCAACGCCGCCAGCAAGGCGGCCGACAGCATCCATTTTTTGCGCCTGGCGAAGCTGCTCTTCGAGCTGACGCCGGTCGGTGATATCTTCGGCGATCAGCTCCAGTACTTCTTCGGGTTCATCGCTTATAGTGGCGGCGCAGCCGCTGAGCCGCACGATGATGACGCGGCCGTCTTTGCGTCTCCACTGAAGTTCCACACCATTCAGGCTGCCAGTGCGGCGATAATCCTCGGCCAGCCGGTCCAAACCCTGGGGATTGACGAAGACTTCGCGCCTCGCATCCAGCTTGAGAAGATCTTCGACCGATCCATGCCCGAGCATGTTGATGAGCGCCGGATTCACGTCCAGGAATCTCCCGCCGAGCGTGCAGCGGCAAATGCCGAAAGCTGCGCTCAAAATCAGAGAGCGGGAGCGGGCTTCGGAGCGGCGCAGCGCCTCTTCATAGCGCTTGTGCTCGATGGTCGCGGCCAACTGCTGCGAAACGAATTTCAGAATCTCGCGGTCGCGCTCCCCGAAGCGGGTGTTTTCGTTGTAAGTCTGGACGACCAGGACGCCAATGCAAGCCGTGCCGCTTTTCAGGGGAACGCCCAGCCAGTCCAGCGACGGAGTACCGATCGATTCCACTTCGCCGCGCCGCTCCAGTTCCTCAAAGACTGCCGGTGTCACCAGCAAGGGCTCGCCGGATCGCAGGATGTACTCCGTCAAACCGCGGCCCAGGGGCTTGGGGGCGGGGGTAGGATCCTCTTCATCGACGAAGTAGGGAAAGCTCAACAACTGAGCCTGCGAATCGTAGAGGGCAATGTAGAAGTTGCGCGCATTCATCAACTGACCGACGATGTTGTGAATGGCGGCGAAAAACTGTTGCAGATCTTCGGCCGACTGGCTGCGCGCCGCAATCGCGTACAAGGCGGCATTCAGCTCCTCGGTGCGCTTCTGCTCGGTGATGTCGCGATAGGAGGCGTACGCTCCAACTCTTTTGCCGTTTAGCGTCACGGGCGAGGTGGAGAGCAGCACCTCGACCAGTGAGCCATCCTTTCGCTGGCGGCGGGTCTCCAGCGAAAGTTTGCTTTCTGTCTTGATGCACTCGGCGATCCACGCGGTTTCCGCATAGCGATCGGGGGGCACGATGAGACGGTCGAGCTGTTTTCCTGCAGCCTCATCCGCAGTAAAGCCGAACAGGCGGGTAAACTCCGCGTTAATGCGCAAGACGCGCAGCTCTTGGTCGACAATACTGATCGCTTCCGGCGCGTTCTCGATGATCTGCTCAAAGCAGGCTTTCTCCACTGTGAGCGGGCCCTCGGCGCCGTAGCCGTTCGTGGGCGAAGTGGCCGGGGCCGGATCGGAGATGTGGATAAGGATCGGCGGCGCACCGCACTCAAGAACGTCCCGCAGCGCCTCCACCTGCGGCAGTTCGGTCGAAGTTGCTGCCGGGGCGATTTTCTCCCCCATACAGTCCTTTCCCACATTGAACTGACGATAGTGAGATGGTAAGCGGGCCGGGTTGTCCGCCGATAGTTACCGCAGTAATCAAGGTTTGAGGCCAAAACAGAAAGGCTCAGGAGGCGTTCGCCAACAGTACGCAGACCTGGCGCAGCGTCAGCTTCTGCTCGTCGGTCACGACCAGAAATTCGAATCCGCAGCGCAGACCTTCGCTATAACGCACCAGGGCTCGCACCTTCATGATGTGAGGCGGGACCGGGATGGGAAACTCGAGGGAAACAACTTCGCCAGCCTGCAACTCACCGCTGAGGGTCGCCCCGATGCCGTCGTCGCCGAGTTCGTTGGTTCGTCCCCAGTATGTGGCCGTCAGGCCTTCGCGAAACACCGACACCTGAATGCGTGCGTCAAAACGATAACGGGGGAAACGCCGCAGCCCCCAGGGGGCTTTCGTTGTCGCCTTTGCGGGGTCGCTCAATCCAGCTTCTCCATTGCAGATCTCCCTTTCAAGAGCTTGATTTCCGACTCGCTTTTCCTAAACGCGAGGAGAAAAGAGGATGAACCTTCGCCGGCTGTGCCAGCTTGGCCTGCCTTAAACTCCTCTGCGATTGTGCTCCAGCGCAGGGCTTGCCCTCAACAGCATCAAAGTGCATGTACCAAGGAAGTCAGCGTTCAGGCGAAGGGAGTGCCTGCCGCGTTGCCACGATTGCGCATCTTTTTTCAGTTGCCTGACTTTTTTCAGTCTTCGACATGGTATTTGAACGGCATTTGGCGGAAATTCACGCGTAAAGCTGCGTAAAGACGCGTGACAGACCCTGGTCGGGGCATCTAACATCGAGGAGTGGGTCTCTGGCGATAAGCGCTGAGGATAGCGCTGACGGAGCCGCGATGGAGTAATCCGAATCTTATGCCTTACCGCTCGAATGCCGCCGAAGCCTGGAATCCCGACCCGCAATCCACGGCGGCACAGCCGGAGATTCCGCTGGATTTGCTCCCGCCGGCGAGCCTGGCGCAGCCGCTCTGGAGGTCGCTCGCCGGCAATCTGCGCGATACATTCGCGCCGACGAAGCTCCCGCCACTCGAACTCACCTCACGGCCCGTCAATGTCGGCCTGCCGCTTGGCGAGCGTCTGCGCCTTTCTTGGTTTCGCACCGTGTTCACCAACCTCGGAGACGTGATCTCGCCGGAAACACTGCCGCCGCTTGAACTTGAATCGCGGCCCGTCGATGTCGGTGAACTCCTCACCGATCGGCTCAGCCACTTCTGGTGGGGCTCGCTGCTGCGAAATCTCGCCGATCGCGTCGCGCCGGAAACACAGCCGGCCCTCAATCTGACTGCCAAGCCGGTTCTGGACATCATCCCGAAATCGTGGATCCTGCTGCCGTTGTGGTCGGAAGTCGTGGACACGCCGAAGGTGTTTTATCCCGACAAGCCGAAGCCGGCCGATGCTGTGAGGCCCGCCAATCTGCAACCGGCGGCGTTGCCCGCGGGAAAGCGGGATGCTCTGGCCGAAGCTCTGGTTAGGGAACCCACCACCGCCGAGTTGCTACGCGATATACGCCGCTCGCGCATTCGGCAGCGAATCTGGATCGGGCTAGCGGTCGCGCAAATTCTCTACATGGCCGCGATGGCGTTAGGGAAAGTCTGAGTGGAGCGACGGGCGTCTCGCGAGCCTGCCCTGAGCGAAGTCGAAGGGTCCAGTTGGGCGGGGACGCCCGGCTATCCACCAGCAATCGGTTACTGTCTCAACCCCATCCAGCCTTCGGCAATCACCATGGAATTTCCGGGGTTGCGAGCATCGTACTTCACTGAGGTCGGCAAGCCGAGCCGGCAGGAATGCAGATTGATCCACTGCCGAAGATAGGTGACGTCCTGCGAGGCCTCATAGGAAACGCCGGCTACGTCGTACTGATAAATCAGCATGGTGGCGGGGCGGTTCGTGGCCGTGACGATTTCCTGTACATCAATCACCGTGCCATCGGTGATGCGCCCAACCGTATTCAGCCAAGTGCGGCGTTCGCACTCGACCTCGTCCGCGTTCTTGGGTTTGCGGCGCAGCAGAGCATAGCTGGCGGCGGCCAGTCCACCCGTGCCCAGCGCAAGTGTGTAGAGACGAAGCGAAATCATTTGCAAAACGAAACCTAAGCCTTTCAATTCACTTTCAGCATAAGCTCGAACCTCGCTGATCGCCAAGGGCACTAAGGTGCGCAAGAATGTACCTTAACTGTGGAAAAAGGTTTGCGTTTGGTGGTTGAGTGAGTCGTGGTTGGACATCATGATCGCGAGCGCCGCTGGACCACCAGCAGGCTACGGGAAGACTCAGGTTTCGTATCGGCAGCCTGTCATCTCAGGAAACGCGCTCCAGGGCGGTCGCGAAGGCATCGAGCGAAAGCGAGCGCAGCAGGTTGCGGCGCAGGCCGCGCTCGACTTCGCCGAGACCTTCCGCGGCGCGCTGCACCCAGGCGAAATCGGCGGCTTCGGACATTTTCTTGAGTTCGCCCAGAATGTCCGTGTTGCGGACCAGTTGCTCCGCGCCGGATTGCAGAAACATCAGGTCTTCGAGCAACGCGTAGAGGGTGCGGAGAAGGTTGTCGATTTTCTCGCGGCCTTCGGCGCCGGAACGGTAGGTCTCGGTGGTTTTGAAGAGGTCAGTGTGGTCGTTGTCATGGCCGCCGTTGTGGCCGCCGAGAGCGGACCTCAGCATGATGAGGGCGTGGTTGCGCGCGGCCACGTAGCTTTCGAGATCGAAGGACAAGGCGCGTCCGACGGCGCCTTCGCTGAGGCGGGCGACCAGCATGCGCTGCCGGGCGTTCCAATCGGGACGAAGCTTGACGAGACGGCTCTCGATCTCGGTGAGAGCGAGCGCTCCCAGGTTGAAGGTCATGGAACGGGAACGAATTGTGGGCAGCAATTCGCCGGCGTTTTCGGTGAGCAGAAAAATAGTGGCGAACTCGGGCGGCTCTTCCAGAACTTTGAGGAGCGAGTTGGCAGCCTCTCTCATGAAGGCCGAACTGGTGAAGATGTAAACGCGTTCGCGAGCTTCCGCGGGGCGATAGTAGATGGTCTCAATCACGTGGCGAACCTGATCGACCTTGATCATCAGTTGCGGCGGATCGGGCGGGATGATGAGCACGTCGGGGTGGGTCTGGACGAAGAGCCGGGTTTCTTTCTTATCTGTGTCGCGCATATTCTCGCGGGCCTCGACGGCTTCGGCGAAGCGGGCGTCGAGGTCTGCGGATTGTGCGATGCGAATGCAGTTGGAGCAGCGTCCGCAGAAATCGGGCAAGCCGCCGCCGTCAGTCGAGGGCTGCTCGAGGCAGTTCATGACGCGGGCGAGCATCAGAGCCAGCGTGTACTTGCCCGATCCGTGCGCGCCGGAAAGAATGACGGCATGCGGAAAGCGCTTGCGCGCCAGCATCTCGCGCAGGCGATGGATGGTTTCCGGGTTGCCGGCGAAATCTGAAAATGGCATAAGAATCGCTGGTGGCTTTTCGCTTTTTGCTCTTGGCTTTTAGCTAAAGGCCAAAACCGAAAAGCGAACAGCGAAAAGCGGTTGACTAGATCTTCAGTCTTTTTCGCACCAACTCCATGATAATCGCATGCGTTTCGCTGGGCGTGCCTCTGGCGTTTACGACGCGCACTCGCTCGGGCTCGCGGGCCGCTATGGCCAGGTACGCCTGGCGGACGCGTCCGAAAAAAGCCCGGTTTTCCTGCTCAAAGCGGTTCTCGTCTCTTTCCGAGTGCCCACCTTTGTGTTTTCGATTGCGACGCCGGGCGCGCTCCACGCTGAACGCCACTTCGTGATCCAGAAGGATCGTCAGGTCGGGTTGCAGGTTGCCGCAGAGGATTTCGTGCATCTCGAGCACCGGCTTCGTGCCCAGCTTGCGGCCTGCACCCTGGTAAGCCTCGGTTGAATCGGTGAAGCGATCGCAGAGCACGATTCGTCCTTCGGCGAGCGCGGGCAGAATGACCTCGTGAATGTGCTGGGCGCGCGAAGCGAACATGAGGGCCATTTCCGTAAGCGGAGAAAGTCCCGCGGTGGCGGAGTGCAGCAGTACTTCGCGAATCCTTTCACCCGCGGCGGTGCCACCCGGCTCGCGGGTGACGGTGACGGAGAGACCGTGGGCGCGCAGGGAACGCGTCAGCTTCTCGACTTGGGTGCTCTTACCACTGCCATCGAGGCCTTCGAAGGTAATAAATTTTCCGCGCGCGGGCACGTCGGGATGATAGCAGGCTGGGACACCAAGCGACGACAGCGGGTGGGGAGCAGGCAATAACAATGGCAATGAGCGCGACTGCCCGTCGTCGTCGAACCGGCCCGGCAGACTGATCTATTGCAGACTAATATATTAGCGTACGGCTCCATTTGGATCGCTATGGAGCGACTCGACAATCTGGAGGGGGAATGAGCTCACGTTTTGGTGTAAGGAACTTTTTTTGTCTCGCAATTTTTCTGTTGTCATCGTTTTCAGTTTTTGGGGCAAATGCTCCAACCATCGTGCTCTCCGTGGACGCGTCGGAAGCGCCGCGCAAGATCTTCCACGCGCAATTGCGCATTCCAGCCAAGCCTGGAACGCTCACGCTCTACTATCCCAAATGGATTCCCGGCGAGCACGGGCCGACGGGGCCGATCACGGATTTGACCGGCCTGAAATTTACAGCTAGCGGAAAGACTCTGAAGTGGCGGCGCGATCTGCAGGAAGGTTTTGAGTTTCACGTTGAGGTTCCGGCGGGCGAGAACGAAGTCATCGCGAATCTCGACTACGCTTCACCCGCTGCGTTTGAGCCTGGATACAGCTCCGGAATGGCGGCGACGGAAAAGTTGTACGTCGTCAACTGGAATACGCTGTTGCTCTATCCTGCCGGCTACGGTTCCGATCAACTTACGTATAGCGCCAGCTTGCGGCTGCCCGAGGGATGGAAGTTTGGCACGTCGCTGCATGTTTCCAATCAGGCGGGCAGCGACATTCATTTCGCGCCCGTTTCGCTGACCACGCTGGTGGATGGTCCGGTCATCGCGGGCGAGTATTTGAAGGTCGTGCCGCTAAGCACCGAAAATCCTCCCGCGGAACTCGATGTTGCGGCGGACAGCCCGGCGGCGCTCGATGCTCCGGAAGAAGTCTGGGAACACTACCGGAACCTGGTGAAGCAAGCGGGAATTTTGTTTGGCGCGCGGCACTACACCGATTACCACTTTCTGCTGACCCTGAGCGATCACGTCGCGCATTTCGGATTGGAGCATCACGAATCGAACGACAGCCGGGCCGAAGAACGCGCGTTGGTGGAAGAGGAAGGACGAAAAGAGACCGCTGGACTGCTGCCGCACGAGTACGTGCATTCGTGGAACGGGAAGTATCGGCGTCCAGCGGATCTGGCGACGCCCGATTACGAACAGCCGATGCAGACCGACTTGCTGTGGGTGTATGAGGGCCTGACGACATACTTGGGAGAAGTGCTCACAGTGCGCAGCGGCGAGCGTACGCCCGAGTTGGGCCGTGACGCACTGGCGCAGATGGCGGCGGATCTGGATCATCGCTCGGGGCGAGTCTGGCGCGATTTGCAGGATACGGCCGATGGCGTTCCCAGCATGCAGAGCGCCCCCAAGGCCTGGGAAGATTATCGCCGCCCGCTCGATTATTACGACGAAGACGTGCTCAACTGGCTGTGGGCCGACGTGATCATCCGGCAGCAAACGAAGGGCGCGAAATCCTTGGACGATTTCTGCAAACTGTTTCATGGCGCGCCCAGCGGTCCGCCCATGGTGAAGACCTATACCTTCGACGATGTGGCGAACGCGCTGAACCAGGTTCTTCCCTACGACTGGCGCGGCTTCTGGATGGAGCGGCTGTCCAATCATGGCCCGGGTGCTCCGCTCGGCGGACTCGAAGGCAGCGGATGGAAACTGGTGTACGACGAGAATCCGTCGGAAATGGATCGCATCGGAGATCGCGATGGAGATCGCAACGGGAAGCCGATCAATGCGCATTACTCGGTGGGACTGCTGGTCGCGAGCGATGGCGCGATTCAGGATACGATCGAGGGGATGGTTGCCGCCAAGGCCGGGATGGGGCCGGGGATGAAGATTGTCGCTGTGAACGGCCGCAGGTTTTCGCCGGATGTCTGGCGCGACGCGATTCGAGCCGCCAAGGCCAGTCCGTCGCCGATCGAGCTGATCGTGGAAAACACGGATTACTTCCGGGTAGTGAAACTTGATTATCACGGTGGCGAGAAATATCCGCACCTGGTTCGGGACGAGTCGAAGCCGGATCTGCTGACGGAGATTTATCGGGCGAAATAGACATCAAGTATCTGTTACTGATTTTGTCATCCCGAGCGAAGCGAGGGGTCTGCATTTCGCTGCGAGCTGCAGATCCCTCTCCTTAGGCTGCGCTCAGGGTCGGGATGACAATTCTTTAAGGATAGGGCTGGTCAGCCTTCCGCGATCGCTGCCACCGGCTCTTCGTCACCAGAAATTGATTCGTCCAGCATAAAGCCGAGAACTTCCTGCGGAATCGGCGCGCTCCACACCGGCGAAAACGACTGCCGATGCAGCGGCGAGGGGCCATGCTCGCGCAAGGCCGCGAGGTGGCGGGGCGTGCAGTATCCCTTGTTCGATGCCAGGCCGTACACGGGAAAGACCGGGTCCCAGGCGGAGATCATGCGGTCACGTTCGACCTTCGCGAGAATGGAGGCGGCGGCGATGGAGGCAGAGAGCGCGTCGCCGTGAATGATCGCCTGCTGTGGAAGCTCGCAATCGAGCCTCACCGCATCGACAAGAAGATGGCTCGCCGCCGGCGCCAGTTGCTGCACCGCATAAAGCATCGCAAGCCGCGAAGCCTGGTAGATATTGATTTGATCGATGCGGGCGGAATCCACGGCAGCGACGGCCCAGGCGATGGAATGCCGGCGAATCAGGAGCGCAAGTTCTTCCCGGCGCTCGGCGGGGAGCAGTTTCGAATCGCGCAGACCGCGAATGCGGTGTCGAGGGTCGTCGTTCTTATAGAGGATAACGGCGGCAGCAACGACCGGGCCGAACAGCGATCCGCGGCCCACCTCATCGACTCCGGCAACGTGTGTCGCGCCTGCAGCCCAAACCTGCTTTTCAAAATTAAGAGTGCAGCGCAGTTTTTTTAGGAAGCGCAACTTGGCCGCGGAGGCAGATATCCTATCTGCGTTCGAAGTCTTCGATTTGGGCGCGGAATTTGATCCAGACTTGGACACGGAAGCTGATCAGCATCTTCGCCGAAGAAGAGGTGGGAAGCAACAGCAGACTTTCGGCCGCTGTGTGGAAGCGGGGCTTCGCCCCGCTTGGACGGGGCAAAGCCCCGGCCCCACACAAAAGCTAACCGCTGCTTATTGTTGTTCGACTTCTTTCAGTCTCGCGGCCTTGCCCTTGAGCTCGCGCAGATAGTAAAGCTTGGCGCGGCGGACTTTTGCTGAGCGCACCACGTCAATCTTGTCGATGACCTTGGAATCGATGGGAAAGATGCGCTCCACGCCTTGGCCGAAGCTGATCTTGCGGACCGTAAAGCTGGGTTGGGCGCCTCGCTTTCGGGCAATGACGACGCCTTCGAACGCCTGCAAGCGCTCTTTTTCGCCTTCTCTGATCTTGACCTGCACCTTGATGGTATCGCCGGGACCAAATTTCGGAATGTCGGTGCGGCGCGATTTCGCCAACAGCTTTTCAATAATCGGATTGCGCATAACGTTTCCTTCCTAACTCTTGCCCTGGATCTGGGCTAGCTTGATCTGGGCCAGCAATTCCTTGTCTTCCGCCGTCAGCGCAACCCGCTCCAGTAAATCCGGCCGGTTGCGCAGCGTTTTTTCCAAAGCCGTTTTGCGGCGCCAACTGCGAATCTCGTCGTGGTTGCCGTTCATCAGTACTTCCGGCACCGCCATACCGCGAAAATCCGCGGGACGCGTGTAATGCGGATAATCGAGCAATCCGCCGGAACTGCACGTGGAACTCGGTCCGTCGCCCGCCAGTTCCCCGTGTTCGGTGAACGATTCCTGGCGCGTCGAAGCCTGGTTGCCCACCGCTCCCGGGATCAGCCGCGTGACCGTGTCCACAATTACCGCCGCGCCCAGTTCGCCACCGCTCATCACATAGTCGCCGATCGAAACTTCGCGATCCGCCAAGTGCTCGCTGATGCGTTCGTCGACGCCTTCGTAGCGTCCGCAAATGAGGACGATCCGGTCGAGCGCCGAAAGTTCCGCCGCCAGCGCCTGGTCGAATCTGCATCCCTGTGCGGAAAGCAGAATCACCGACTGCTTCTCGCCCGCGCTTAAGCGTGCTTCACGCGACGCCACGTCGCCGAACGACTCCAAACATTCAAAGATCGGTTCCGGCTTCAGGACCATGCCCTCGCCGCCGCCGAACGGGCGGTCATCCACGGTGCGGTGCTTGTCTTTCGTGAACGCCCGCAGATCGTGAATGTTGATTTCCACCAGGCCCGTTTCCCGCGCCCGGCGCACAATTCCGTAATCCAGTGGCCCGCGAAAGAAGTCGGGAAAGATCGTGAGGATGTCGATCTTCATTTGCGGACTAAACCCTTTACCGCAGAGGACGCAGAGTTCGCAGAGCGAATCGGTCAAAGATCGAACACACGCGCTTTGCGAACGACGAACAGCGAACGACCATCGACCAACGACTAGTGACTAACGACTTCTTTCTCTCTCTTTCGCTACCGGCGCATTCACTTCCAACAAGCCCTCCGGCAACTTCATTCGGACCTGTTTCTGCTCCAGGTCCAGCTTCTCCAGATACGCCTCAGCGAAGGGGATCTCATAGGGCAACTCCGCTCCCCGCTTCTGCTCTTCACTTCGCTGCTTTTTATCGCGAACTACCAGCAGCGGAGCTTCTCCGGCGCCGAACTGCACGTCTTCAATTTCGCCGATCTCGCGCTGGCCATCGAACACTGTGCAACCGATCAGGTCGCTCAGGTACGTCCAGCCCGGCTCCAACTCGGCGCGTTCACTGCGCGGAAGCTGAAGTTCGGCGCCCACCAGCGGCTCGGCATCGGAAATCGTCTCGATGCCCTGAAACTTCAGCACCAGAAAACTCTTGTGCGGCCAGAGATCCTCGACCGTCACTTCGCGGCGCTGGCCGTCTTTCGCGAGCGCCCACAGCCGCATGTCTTGCCGGAAGCGGTCCGGAACATCAGTGTGTAATTCGACCGCTACTTCTCCGCGGCGTCCCTGCGTCTTGACGACGACCGCCAGGCTAATCCATTCGCCGCTTGCGTCCGGTGCCGCGATTCGACGATCTCCTACTCGACGATCTTCTATTCGATGATCTCGAGCGCGTAGCGCTTGTTCAACTTCGAGCCCGCGGCGCTCAGCACGTTGCGCAAGGCGCGGGCGACGCGGCCGGAGCGTCCAATGATTTTGCCCAAATCGGCCTCAGCCACTTCGAGCTCGATGACGGTTTCGTCTCCGTCTTCGTACTCTTCAATAAAAACCTCGCCTTTGGCATCGACGATCGCCTTGGCGATGTATTCAATCATGGCGCGCGGGCTGACGCTGGGCTCGATCATTGACTTTACTCCTGAACTCGGCTCCTGAATTGGCGAGTGTAGGGACGGCTAGCCGACGGGAGCGGCCGCAGCCGGCGCGGGAGTTGCCAGCAGTTTCCTGACGCGGTCCGAAAGTTGGGCGCCTTTCCCAACCCAATGCTCAATGCGCTCCCGTTTCAGGTCGAACGTGGCCGGATTGGTGCGTGGATTGTACGTGCCCACTACTTCCACCGGGCGGCCATTGCGAGCGTGCTCCTTCTCAATCACCACCACTCGGTAATACGGTTGTTTGCGCGCGCCAAAGCGCGCCAGACGAATCATTAACACAGACTTCAGTATCCTTTGCCCGGAAGAATCCGGCGAGGTAAAGACAATCCATTATTATGCCGGAGCGTAGCCCTTTTCGCAAATGGGAGTCTTGTCCAATACAAGATGAGCCTGAAGGGGAGGTGGGATTCCAACACAAGATGAGCCTGGAGCGGATGGCATGCTGAGGATTGACCATCAACATGCACGAAGCCGAGCAACTGAGCCTGGAGCA
>Ga0208821_1000386_pt1 | contig 35726 bp, 32 predicted proteins | sample June2015DPH_20_5_FD_184720 | JGI IMG/M metagenome (GOLD analysis project Ga0208821, IMG submission 184720) | Peatland microbial communities from SPRUCE experiment site at the Marcell Experimental Forest, Minnesota, USA - June2015DPH_20_40... | ecosystem: Environmental > Terrestrial > Soil >...
AGCGCGGCATAGCCGCAACCAACACGTAGGGCCGAACGGCGTTCGGCCCTGGGGCGAGCGCCGCTCGCCCCTACGCGACGCGCAAAATCTTCGCGCCACAACAAGGTCCCAGGAACTAGTGCTACAGAATGGTTTTTGCGGGCGTTTTTTGTGCCAATGCAGCACGAGGTTAAATGGCTCTCGACGCCCAACGGGGAAGGGCGTACGATTAGGAGCATGATAGTCACAGCGGAAGTTGGAACCAGACAGCTTGCCGACCTGATAAAACAAGTTCAGGCCGGGGACGAGGGGTTGCTCACGCAAGGCGACAAGCCCGTGGCCAAAATTGTGTCTGCCTCTGAAAAGGAAATTTCCTCCGGCACGACCTTGAACATTCGTTCCATTAAAGGCCACCGCGTATTAACCCCCGTCATTTCTCAAGGGGATTTGGCTGAGGAAATGTTCGGACGACCATGATTGGCTTGGATTGCAATATCCTTGTCCAGCTTGCCTTTGCCGACCATGCGGTAGTGGTGCATTTTGGTTTTCTTGTGGCGCGATCTACCTGTCGCGGCCTGCCACGGACGACCAAAGTTCCCCGCAGGGGAACAATATGATTAGCCGTGGGTGAAACCCACGGACAGGGACCCTCCAACAAAATTGCCTATCGACCCCGAAGGGGTCGAATCCTTCTATACCAATCAGGCGCCAAACCAAATTCAACCCCTCCGGGGTTGGTAAATCGTCGGGGCGCATCGTTTCCGTGGGTTTCACCCACGGCTAATGACATTGGACCTCTTCGAGGTCCCCTCTTGACAGCCGCTACAGCAAACTACACCACTGCCGACCATGCGGAAAACTTGACACTCAATTGGCTGCCATCCTACATGGCAACGGGGTCCGCCGCCTTCTCACATCCAATCCCGCAGATTTCGCGGTCTTTAGCGTCCTGGAAACCGTAACTCCGTAAACTCGCTCATGGCGTAAATTGCCGGCAACGCCAGACCATCCCTATTGATGGCCTGACCGGGGAGTTTTTTCCCGAATTCCTTTGCATCGCAGGAACGCGAGCCTTTAGCTTTCCTGCGGAGATGCGCTACTTCACCGAGCGCTTACAGGCCTCCGCGACTCGGGCGGCGTCCGTCGCCCCGTCGGCTTTGTTCTGATTTTGGTCTATGTAGATCTGTAGCTCGGGGGTGAATCTTACCGGACTTTCCATCGCCTGCCACACGCGGCTACTCGATCAGGTCCGCCTCCCGTAGTGGCTCCAGGACACCGTTTTGTAGCTTGCTCCGGTCGAAACCTTCGGCGGATTCAGCATGCACAGTCACGTTGACCTTGCCTGCCAGGTCCGCAAGGTTCGCTATGGCGTTCCATGCCGTGTACAACTGTTTTGCATCGGCGGAGAAGTTGATGTCGATTGACTTCTGGACAGCGGCCCCACCTGAGGGTGATGTCCCCGGCACACCACTTGGCTGACCGGGCGGTGGAGTGGGGGTGGGCGGAGATTCACCGCCGGGCTCGCCTGCTGTTGCACTCGTCGGCTCTGTGCGTACAGCGGCCGGTGGCGGCGCCGTCACAGGCATGGCTTGCGGCATCATCAGGAAGCCAGACTCCAAGTCTATCTCGTCCTCAGTGACGGCGGTACTAAAACGCACGCGGGCCACTGGTACTTGATATTTGCCATCGCTTCCGAGCGCCGGCGTCGAGCCCGAGTAGTAGCCAAAGAAACCATCGGCTATCCCTTTCGCAATTGCCTTCTTCACGACGGTGCTGCTGACCAGCCTTGGGAAGCCGAGAAACGAGTAGAAGCCGTCAACCACATCGGCTGTTTTAATCCCGAGCGTGGGCGGATTGCCCTCACCAAGTTTGAACAGCTCGACGATCTTGCTGGGGTTCACCGTCGTGAATACGCGGCGCTGGACATCAACCAGCAGTTCCATCACGCGGTCATGTACTCGCGCCTGCTTCTTTTCGTCCAACGTGATTTGCAACGGGCGACCACCCACGGCGGCGACGTCGATCACGATGCCATCCGTGGTAACCTTGGGGAGCCAAACCTCAGCGTAAAGTTTGAGCAGGCCCGATTCTGCCGCTGCGCTCTCGGTGTGCTCCCGCTCGCGCAACTGCGATTTCTGTTCATCCGTCAGGTTCAGTTGCTTCGATTTTTTCGCTACATGCTCAATGGCCAGCAAGTAACGAACGGAGCGGCGGAGGATTTCAATCTGTTCTGCTGCGGGAACGGACAATCCGAGTCCGTTACGGTACTTGCGCGGAGAACTCCCGCAATTCTCAAAGACCGCCTTGGCCGCTGCTTCTCGCCCGGTGCGCGCGTCGGCGCCGAAGTTCAAGGGCATATAGGCAATCAGGAATAACGGCTCCTTGTCAGGAATGTCACCGGACTTCGCTTTCCAGATGACCGCATTCCGGCCAGTGATCCTCGCCTCCAACATCTCCCTGATTCGATCCTCCACCTGGCGTTCGTCTCGGCCAACGGCATCCGACTCCTGCTCGATGAGCAGCGTGACGTTGGGGTCCTTCTTGAAGCAATACCGGACACCATCGAAGTGCAGGTAGAGGCATTGCTCCTTAAGTTCCTTCAGGCAGGCGAGCGCAGTGGTGCTATCCAGGTCAGGCCCCACACAGACCGAGAGCAGGTCAGCTTCGGTGATCCCGGGCGGAAGGAGCTCCGTACCATTTGCACCTTCGCGCCGCCGACCGCCGAACGAATACATCAGGATCGCAGTGGCGAGCCGGAAAGCAGCCCGCTTGCCGATCTCCGACGGACTCTCCTTGGCGCGCCGGTCATCAATGCGGCGTGCGCGAGCGTTGGCGCCGATCAAGTCGTGCTCTAGCACGGCCTGATAGTCCGCCTGCTGCCCGACCTCCTTGAAGAAAGCCAAGCGAACCTCAGCATCATAGATCGGCACGTCACCCGGCCCGAGTACAGCGCGGCTCCTGCCCTCGCGGTGCGTGGCGCGCAGGCACGCCGCCAAAAAACGCAGGGCACCGCGTGTGCGCTGAAAATCAGGAATCGCTGCCCACTGCTCTCGCATCACGTCGATCAGCGCCGGGTGAAACGGGTACGCCGCCCGCACGCGCTCCCGCAGGGCAAGCCCTTCTTCTTCCGCCTGCCGCTCTTCGGCTTTACCCTTGGCGTAGCCGCGTTTCATCTGCGTCACAACGTCTTGGTACGCCGTTGCGGCAGGCGTAGCCTCTTCCGGTGTCGGAATGCGAGCGAGCAGACGACGCTGGATCACCGACAACACTTCGTTGCCCTCAACCGGCTCGCGTAGCTGATCTTTGCGCGCCGCCAGGTGGTCAACGGTCTGAAGCAAGCTGACGTACTCCAGCGACTCGCGCTTGCTGGACTGAAGCGAGAACACCAGGGCGGTGTCAGTCGTATTGCCCACAGCAATCGTGAGCCGTTGCAGGAAAGTCAGGGTTTCATCTCGCAACGTTGTCTGATGAATTATCCCCCCAGCGCTGATAAGGTATTGCAGAACTTCGTCAAGCAGGATCAGGTTTGGGCCTTCCTCAAGCAAGGTGATGATCTCGTCTGCGCCCGGCGCGACGCGCGCTTCGTCCTGCTGGCGCATGATCTCGTAACCCTTCTTGCCGCCCAGCGACCAGGCGATCCAGCCCCACATCGTTTGTGCGCGGAATTTCTCGCCGGGGATTTCCTTGCCCTTGGTCGCGTCGAAGAACGAGCCGTCGAACACCGCTGTGTGGACGTTAGCGGGCCTTGGCAACCCCTGGGCCTCGGGAAGAACATCGAGCGCTTTCCGACTGCGCGCTGCATGAAACAGGGAGGCAAGGGTGTGGGACTTGCCGCCGCCAAAAGGCGTGAGCAGTTTCAGCACGCGGTTCCCGGCGCCCTCGCTAAGGCGCGAAAGCACGTCTTCCAGCAGCGAGCGCAAGCCTTTGGTCAGGTAGGACACGCGGAAGAAGTGTTCGGGATCGCGGTAAACCGCTGGAACACTCGGCTTGCCCTCGGCCAGAGGGCCAAGGTCAAGCGCAAAGATGTCCTCGGAGAAATTCTCGGAGACGACATCGGGGTGGAGGGAGACCACCTCGACCCACGGCCTAATGTTTATTGCGCTCATGGCTACCTCTTTTCCGCCGCCATTAATCGTCCCGTCTGCGCCTTCGTAGAGGCGGGCTTTAGCCCGGCACTTTTGTGTTTATTCCCCCGGTCAGAAGTCGGTTCGCATGTCACGCCCTGGTTGTAGGGGTACGGCTTGCCGTACCCTCTTGGTTCGGTCGCGCACGATGGAAGAAAAGGGTACGGCAAGCCGTACCCCTACAAGCAGGGCGTAACGCACGCGAACTGACCTCTGCCGCCATCTTATAGTCCACAATCAGCCGCCGGTCGTAGGAGATACGCTCACAATCCCAGTGTATTGCGCAGTGCCTGATCGACAGCTTCCATTCGCGGCATCCGCCCGATGGCCCGGCTGACAAGTTGCAGCTCTATCGTCCCCAGGTTGTCGGTCATGATTACCGAATCGGATTTCAGGCCGGTCTGGAGAGCGAGCGGATCCTTCAACAGGACCGTGACACGACTGGGATGTCCGGCGCGGGCCAGATTGCTGCTGACCATGGCAACGATCACCTGAGGGAGTCCGGTGTTGAGCTCCTCGGCTTGGACCACCAGAACCGGCCGTAGCTTCACCGTCCTTAGGTCGGAGTGGGGAAAATAGACCAAGGCGAAGTCGCCGCGTCTAAGACTCATTGTAGATGTCCATGCTGGGGTCGTCCCAGTCAACAGCGAAGGTCGCCAGCTTGGCGCGCACTTCCCTCGCGCGCTCACGTGTCCACCCCAAGTCACGGATAGTGAGCTTGTTTTTAGTCAGGGCAACTCGCTTCGCATGTTTTCGTGGCAGGGTTGCAGGCTGCTTCCCGCTCAGAGCTTTGACGGGCATCGGAACCTCCTCAGCGGTCGCTCGAACCGAGACATCCACCATTCTATAACACCTTCCAGCCAGAAATTAACCTCCTCCTCTTTCGCGGGTGTGCGACATAAAAGTGAAGAGGCGCCCGTCGGACGTAGCGCGGGCGTCCCGCCCCAGGTAAATTCCGCCCCGGACAAGCCCTCCGTGCAAAGCTTCTTGTAGCCACGGTAGACCCGGGATTTCGAGGGCCTCCCGTCCGCTGCGTTGGACTTCACCGATCCTTGGCATGAGCGGGCTTCCTTGAGGAGCATCCTTTCACATCCATCCGGTCTCATCAACCACGAGTCCATTGGCGCGATTGGCCGTTGCGGCGCCGGATGCCGCCTTGGCGACCAGTGGCAGTCATTCGCTTGTCGCAGCGTCTGTCGCCTGTTCAAGCGCTTCAACCAGCCCGGGTAGCTCGTTTCTTACCGTATCCCACAGAATGTCAAGGTCTATGGTGTCATAGCCGTGAATGAGCTTGTTTCTCATCCCCACCACGTCCGCCCAGGGAATGGCCGGAAGCTTCTCCCGCGTCTCCTTGGGAACTCGTGCCGCAGCTTCGCCTATGATCTCCACCAAGCGTGTAAGGCCGAGCTGCAGCAGCCGTGTATGCTCCAGATCACGCCGCGTCTTGCCCTCGATGAGCGACACTGCCTCACGGGCAGAGTCCAGCATGTGGCGAAGCCGAGCCACGCTGCTAGGGCGCGGCATACTGCTCCTTTGCCTCTTCCAGCACCTGGTTTCGGAACGTCGGGCTAAGGAAGCCCGGAGTGTTCAGGTCCGCCTTGCGGCCCAGCAGTTCGGAAAGCTCACGCTCGATTCCCGCCAGCCTGATGAGCCCTACCGATTGCCCTGGCTCGAACTCCACTAGCACGTCGACATCGCTTCCGGGCCGGAAATCCCCGCGCAGGACAGAGCCGAAGAAGGATAATTTGCGGATACGGTGATGGCGGCAGAAGTTGGCGATTTCTTCCGGAGAGACCGCGATCTTGGACCCACTCTTCATATGTTCTTCTCCCAGGCACCTTCACGGCGCCACCGTCTCCTATTCTACGCGCTCGCGGCTTACGAGCCCCTCGGTTTTTTTCATGCCCTCGCAGGACTCTTGTGTCGTACACCCCTCTTTCGGGCCTCAAGTCTTGTAACCGTCGAACAACGGTCCGGCCGGCTGCTCCACCAGCGCCCGCCAGTTGGCGAGGAGTTTACTACTCACGTCCCCGTGGTCCCCGGAACAGCGGCCCTTCCTCACCCACCACGCTGCGCCAGTTCGCGGTTAACTTGGTCAGTGCCGCGAGTTCGCTGCCAGTGGCAACTTCACCCATTTCGCCGCCCTTGAGCGCTGGACCAGCAAGTGCCTGCGCGACCAGGCGCATTTGCTCAGTGTTTGGCCGCGCTTCACGTAGAAACTCGGGGATGCCGAAGGGATGTCGCTCTATCAGCCATAGAAGCCGATGCAGTGCATCAACCAGCGGCGGTGATTGTCCATCTTCCGATGGCAAGCCCAACTTCGCGTCATCGCCGCGCTCAGTGTAGTCAAGCAACCGATATTTGCTCTTCTTCTTTTCGACGAGCGGGCGTGAGCCGCACGACAAGCCGTGCAAGCCGTCCAACTCCACATGCGTACCGTTGGCAAAGATGATCGCCTCGCCTGCGTCGAGGTCGGCGGCCTTGTAGGTGTAGCGCCACAATACATAGAAGCGCGTGGCGGGGTCGAGTCCTGCCAGGCTGTATCTACCACCGTTGCCGCCCACTTCCTTTGACAAGCGCGCCAGGATGGTCTCCAGCACGACTGTTTCCACCTCAGTCAAGAACCTGTCCGCAGGGACTTCCTCGCCGTTGGCGTACTCGACCCGTGCAAATCGGGTGAACGCACGCAAACCCGCTCCGACACACGCAATCACCAGGTCCGCCCCCGAAATCCCCATTTCCCACAGCGTCCCGACCCGCTCCCGCACAATCTGCTCTAACTCCGGCTGCACCTCTTTCTCGTAGTTGCCGGTCGCCGTGTTGTCGCGCTTCCGAGCAACGAGAAAAATGCTGGAGGCGAGCATGGCCTTGGAAAGACGTAAACCACCCTTCAACTCGGTTTCAAGCGGCCAGGCCTCGTATATCTCGAAATCTGCACTCCTCAATCCATCAACCAATGTCGCCCAACCCGCAGTCGTTTTGTGGGCGTAAATCATTATAAGCGGAGCTTCCGAGCGCAGGACTCGATGAGCTTCCTGCAAAGCCCTGACCATCGTGGCCTCGTAGAACGTCCGCGCTTTTTCGCGACTACCCTGATGCCTATAAAACGCTGCTATTGCTTCATTCCGTTTGGGAGTCAAATTGCCCGCGAAATCCTCGGGGTACAGATCGCCAATACTTCTCTTGAGCCACACATAAAAAAAGTCAGACAAGTTGGAGTACGTAACGCTATCGTAATAGGGTGGATCGGTGATGACTGCATCAACGGATTCGCCCTCAAGAGGTAGTGCCGTTGCCGTACCTCGAACGACCCTTGCGGGCAGATTGGTGTCGCCATTTTCGTCAAGCACTCTCGATAGCGTGTCTAGAGCCCAACCGATGTCTCCAGACGCACCACCGATCGGATTTGCCTCCGCGAAATCCCAAACCATCGGTACTGCTTGCCTTGCAAATGCCCCACCTAAGCGGCCGCCAGCAGAAGTCAAATCCCATGCGCACATTGTATTGTTGCGTTGCGCCATCTTGCTCGCCAGCAGACCGAGATAGGTTTGGACGGTGTCGGCAAGTTCGCTCGCTATGCCGATAGCGTCCATCTGTGCACGGGCTGCAGGCGCAGCTTTTGTGAGATTAATCAGGCAAATCATCTGACGTGGTAGAAATAGATCGCGCCAGAAGTTCAGCCCGTAGCTGTCGCTGTCCATCGACCGTGGATTCGTCTCGATGCGCTCGTCCGGTGGCGCGAATCCAGCACTGGCAGTGCATTCATTTAGCCGGTTTGCCAACTCGGTTGCTGCGGGGACAAGTCTGGTTGAGGAATCAGCACCTATGTAGCTCTTGTCATTGCGACCAGCACTGGTTGCGATAGCCGCCATCAGTTGGATAGTCAAGCGGCCGGCGCAGCCTTCCGCTTTGACGTAAGTGCTATCCGCAACCGTGCCACAGAATGGGCACGCAGCGTTACCAGCTTTGGAGAACGCCTCCGGATCGAAGCCAAGGCCCTTCTCGGTCCGCGCCTCGACAACCTCGAAGCAAACTTGCTTCTTGCCCTTGGGGGCGATCATTTTCAGCGCCACATAGCGGTCCTTCTTCTTGCACAGCCATGTCTGCCGCACAAGCGGCACGCTTGCTCGACAGGATGGCTTCCTACACTGGACATTCCTGGTCCAGAGATATGCGACCGGTGTGAGGTAGCCTGCGGGAGTTTCGACAGCGAGCTTTTGTTGACCTGGGTGCTCAAATCCCTTCCCGGTCATTTCGAGTTGAGCCTTTCCTAAGACCTGCCTTGTTTTCGGAGCCTTCGGGTCGGGAATGGGAGGGTAGAGGTCACCGATCTCCGCCTTCACCTTGTCGAGTACCCAATTGCCCCAGTACCGGACTTCTTGGGCCAGTCCGCCCCAGGTGGTTTCGCCCTGGGAGTCCTTCGGGCCGGCCATGCCGCGAGCGGTAGGGTCGGGCTTGCCGTACTTCTGCGGATAAACGAGCGTGCAAAGTTCGATGATGTGCGCCACAGGGTTGAGGTCGAGCGCGTAAGCCTCGCAGCCGAGGCGCAAGGCTTCCAGCGGAATCGCCCCTCCACCCGCGAACATATCGAGCACCTTGGGTCGAGGCGCGCGGCCTTCCTCGATGTCCTTGACGGTAACTTTCTTCCCGCTCTCTTGTGTTAACCGTTCGGCATGGGCTTCCAGGATGTGCTGCTGCGCTTCGGCTATCACTTGGGGATCGCCGGGGTACTTGCAGAGTCGCTCGATAAACCTGGCAGCGTTGGCGCGTGCCAGACTGTCGCGCTTCTCCTCTGGCCCATTGTGTGGCCGGAACCTGCTTGCCGGGACCAGCGCGCCATAGACCGCTGCCCGGCAAGCCACCAGCGGCCGCCTCGCCCACCACAGATGCAGCGTGGAGATGTGGCCTTTGCGGACCGACTTCTCCCGCGATGCCTCTTTGCTGATTGCTTCAATCGGCAAGTAATCCTCAATCAGCCGCCGGTCGTCATTAGACATCGAGCGGACCCTCTTTTCAGCTCGCCAGGCGAGACCTTCTACGTCCCAACCCGCCCCGGCTTCCGGCCCGGACGGGCCTTTGCCCACGGTTGAGTACCATCAGGCGGGCGACGTTTTGCCGGGCGCTCGCCAAACTGCACTTGATTCTCACCAGGTCGTCCATCGACTTCTCTTGAACCTTGCCCAACTCCCAGCGTTTCACACTGGCCACTCCGACGCTGAGATGCGCGGCAAACTCCTCCTGCGACATCCCCAGGCGGCTCCGAATCTTGCGGATCTCCGAGCTGGTCAGAAGCCCGTGATGTTTTCGATAGGCATCCGCAACCTTGGTGCTGAACGCATCGATCTGGCGGGCGTGCAAGGTTGCATACCCGCAATTGGGGCAGACCATCGCCTCGGCGGGTACCCGGTATCGCTCACCCGCGTACTCCCCATCCATCATCGTCGTGCTTTTCTCCAACTGACTTCCGCAACGCAAGCAATTCACGGCTCAGACTCCTTTGTGAACTTTGCCGGGTGAAAAGAGACGATGTAAAGCGTTTCCTTCACGAAGCAGATTTTCAGGTACATCCTCCGGCGATAATGCGCGGACTCCCAGACGAATGCAAACAGCTCCGCGCCCTTGCAGGTCCTCTCGTAGGACCTCTGAGGAGGGCGGGAGCCGGCATAATGTTCAGGACGGACTTCCCCGAGAGCCACGGCGAGCGCTTCCGATTGCTCTTCCAGAGTCCTTCGATCGAGATCGTGGAACTCCGGCAGCAGCTTGCCGATATCGGCAGCCAACCAATCCTTCGCCGCAACCTTTTCTCGCGCCTTTAAGATCTTGCCGAGGGCCTCGGCGTGGCTGGGCCGCCCCATCTCACCTCCTATGGTATCATATGATACCAGCAAGCACTAGAAAAACATCTCCACGCGCCATCCTGCCGAAAGCTCGAGGTTGTGCGACCAGGCGATTTCTCGCACCAATGGTGCGAGTTTTGGATTCTGCCCGTAGGTCTCGTAGAAGAGCTTCATCCGCCAGAGGTTGGCGGCCGAGAACCCACTCGCTCCGGGGAACTCCGACTGCAGATCCCGCGCCAAGTTGGCGACCACCGATTTGCCCCAGCCGGCTCCAGCCTGGCGCTCCACGATCATCCGGCCGATGTCGCTGTAAAGTTCTACGAGCTCGCGGTTGACCGCACGCAACGCGTCGTATTGCGCGGAGCGTATTCGTTCCTTGATTTCACCGAGGAGCCGGGAATAGTCATTCGGCCGGAGCTCCAGACTTTCCACGGGATACACCTGCCTCTCGCTGGGGAAACGCCCGTCCCCGCAGGAACAGTGGTGATTAGCGTTATATCGTGTAATTCCTCGAGCTCATCGCGGCTCAAGGCCGCCTGTCCCTTCGGAATCTATCGTTTGGCTGCCGCCTCAACAGCTTCAGCCGGTATGTCATAATAACGCGCCGCGACAACTTCGCGCTTCACATAATCAAGGCGCTTCGCCGGGTTCTGGATTCGGAGCGGCTCGGGGTCAGGCTTGCCGAGCGGGTCCCAGACCACATATAGCCAGTAAGTATCTCCAAGCTGAGCGGCCTTGTACCACTCATTGGTGGTGAGCCGAATGGGCTGGCCGCGCGTTCGGCCTTTGACCTCGATACGTCTAATGCCTTGGACTGGATCGCGATAACCCGTCTGCGGCTCGGCGGGGCCGAGGCTTCGGACGTCAAACCCAATCTTCAGGTGCCCTACGCGCTCGCATTCGAAACCACGGCCTGTCTCAAAGGCAATGACGACATCCTCAGCGGCTATTTCACACTTACGCCGCACTTCAGGGTCGAGCTCGTCGAGGACAGCGCCGATTTGCTCTTCGACGGAGCGCGTGCTCGGGAGTACCAGGGCGGTAGCGACGTGGCGGACGGGGCCGTGCTTGGCCAAAGTCAGTCTCTGCAAGCCCTCAAGACGCTCGGTGCGCGTCCGTTCCAGATCGGCGAGGTCGTTCTCGGCGCGCTTACAAGCGATGCCGACTTCAGGTTCGCGCATTTCCCGCGCCTTGAGGTTCATGACCCGGTCTTGCGCGGCTCGGATACGCGCGTTGAAGGACTGCTGTAGGTAGTCGCGGCAAATCTGCACAAAGTGCTGCCGCTCCTGCTGGCATTCGCCGCGACGCTGTGTCTGGTATGTGCTCTTGAGGAAGTCGGCTGCGGGTGTGGTATCTTCTGGTTCGAGGTCTTCCGGTGCGGCAGGATGTGCGGGCAGGTCGAGCAAGGTGTCTGCCGGAACCACCGAGAAACGCTCTTCAGTGCTCGAAAATTCTTCCCGCACCGCCACCAACTCACCCAAGAGCGTTTGCGCTTCGCCCTTCGTATTCTGGCCGCGCACAGCCATCTCAAAGAAGTGCAGTTTGTAAGGTGCGTCGCTGTTCGTGTCCACGAACACGCCGACACCGGCCGTGACCGCGCCGAGCATTTCATTCAGGCGCTCATCAACGGCGGCGTACAGCGGATGGCCAGGCCCGATCAGCACGGCGTCAATGTGCTGATCCATCTCCAGGTGTTCTTTGTGAAATGTAACCTTGCGATAACTGGTCTCGGGTTTTCCGAGCCGTCGCACGCCAGCAAGCCGGTCGGAGCGCAGGTCCGCGAGGACGTGCTCAACGCGGTAAAGGCCGTCAGCGCGGGACTCGACCTTCAGACCGATCTCGCGAGCCGCGTTCAAGAAGTGATGCTCGACATAGCGCGGCATCAGGCGGCGTTCTTCTGCTTCGGCGTTCGCAGTTTGGAATCCCGAAAAGTCCACGTTCGCGCGCGCCAGGGCGATACCCGTAGCCTGTTCGTATTGGAGCAGCCGTTCAGGGTCTATACGCTCAATCTGGTCGAGGTATTCGTCCAAACGCCGAGGATCGTTGGCGGCCTCACGCAGGATTTCCGGCAAATTGACATCGTTCAGCGACAGAACTTCACCGATAACATCAAAGACGCGGTCCGCCAGCGCTTTCCGCATCTGCTCCATCTTCTGTAGCAGCCGCTCAAGGATGCGGCCTTCGATGATGTCCTGGCCTTCTTCGGATTCGCTCGCGACGAAATTGAAGGCGTGTACATCACGCTCCTGGCCGATGCGGTGAATACGCCCGAGACGCTGCTCTAGCCGCGTTGGATTCCACGGCAGGTCGTAGTTAATCATCAGCCGACAGAACTGGAGGTTGATGCCTTCGCCAGCAGCCTCTGTGGCAACGCAGATTTGGCGCGACGTGCGGAAATCTTCCTGTGCGCGCTTCCGTTCGTGAGGATTCATGCCGCCGTGGATTTGGCAGGTCGAGTAGCCCCAGCGGGTCAGGTGGTCGAGCAGATAAGTTAGGGTGTCGCGGTGCTCCGTAAAAATGAGCAGCCTGCCCCTGCCGTCTTTCAATTCATTGAACTCGGCTTTCGCCAGGCAATCGCGGAGCGCGGTAAGTTTGGAATCCGTGGCGTGATCGCGCACGCGTCGTGCTTGCGCAAGCAAATCTCGCAGTGCAGCAATCTCGGACCGCAGTTGGTCAAGTTCAACCGCCGTCGTGAACTCGTCGGTCAGCAGGTCGCGTTCGGCATCGTCGAGATCGTCTTCATCCTGCTCGGCGTCAGTGAGTCGGCCTTGAATTTGTGCAAGCCGTTTCGCCCGCTGTGCCGGCGATAGAGATTCCAACTCGTCCAGCAGTTCTTCCTGCTTCTCAAAACGACGGCGTATCGATTCGGCGATGGCTTGGGTCGAACTGGCGAGGCGTCGCTGGAGAACGGTACGAGTCAGGGCCACACTCTGCTTCTTGCGCCCGCTCGCCTGCGGTAAGAACTCGTTGATGTAGGCTGTCACTGCCTTGTATAGGTCGAACTCTTCCTGATTGAGCCGGAACTTGACCGTGTGCACGTGGCGGTCTGGGAAAAGACGCTGACCGTCGATGTCGCGAAGGTCTTCCTTCAGCCGACGCAGCGCCCAGGGACAGTTTTCTCCGAGACTGAGGATGTCGCGGCGAATCTCGCCTGCACGCTCACCCACCCGAGTAGGCTCTGGGAACAGGTCGGGATCAATCAGTCGAACGAAATGACCAAAGCGGTCATCATCGCCGTGGTGGGGCGTAGCGGTCAGAAGTAGCAGATGGTCGGCATCAGCGGCTAGGCGCTCCACGAGTTGATAACGGCGCGTTTTCTCGACCTCGTCACCGCGACCGGAAGAACGCTTTGTATAAGCGCTGCACTTGTGGGCCTCGTCTACGATGATTAAATCCCAGCGCTGTTGCCAAACGCGCTCGCGGACATCTTCCTGCTTGGCATAGTCCAGCGACGCGATTACCTGGGTGGCGCGCTGCCAGGGGTTCACCAGTTGCTGCTGGTCAACGGCGGAGAAAATGATCTCAAATGATTCGCCAAACCACCGCAGTAACTCGTCTTGCCACTGGATGGTAAGCGCGGCGGGGCAGATTATCAGGATGCGCTCAATGGCCTCGCGGAGTTTCATCTCTTTCAGAAGCAGCCCGGCCATGATGGTCTTGCCCGCACCGGGATCGTCCGCCAGCAGAAACCGCAGGCGGGGCTGCGGCAGCATTTTCATGTAAACCGCTTCGATCTGGTGTGGCAGCGTCCGAATGCCCGATAGACTTACGGCAAACTGACGGTCATGCGCGTAGGCGAGGCGTATCCGGGCTGACTCAACGAGCAAGCGCAGTTTCTCAGCGTCTGCTGGCCGGATTAGCGTCGGGGTGATGACGGTTTGGCCCGCCAGCGCCGCCCCCTCTTCCTGCGAAAGGATGGCCTCATCCGGGGTTCCATCAGCTAGCCGAACGCGGCACTCATAGCCTGAACCGATGAACCGAACACTCTCCAATGTGACCGGTTCCAAGAAATGCCCAGGAAGCGTTACGCGCTGCCCGATTGGGAACTTTTCCACTGCGATCTGAGGAGTAAATGAATGCTCCATAAGTTACTGAACGCGGGCCAATTGCTAAGATACGCTTTGTGACCGTGAAAGGCTATATTCGGCCTGATCCAAGATTCGCATTTTGGTCTCCCGCCCAACTGGTTAACGTACACCTGACCACCTCAGTGTGCAATGCTCCAGCGCAGTCTTCGGCGGGTGGCGCAGAGATCGCGCCTCCCTTGGGCGTTTCTCCCTAGGCGCGTGGGGATGGTCCGTCGTTACGTTGAGAGGATGGAATAGGCTTAGAAGGCGCAACATGGATTGGAAGGAAAGAATCGCCGTCGACCCGAAGATTTGTCATGGCAAAGCATGCATCAAGGGAACACGCGTGATGGTAACGGTAATGCTCTACAGCAGCCATTTCAAGTATTCCGGCAAGGAGTGAAGTTCATCCACATGGTCGGGCGCCGAGTTGCCCGCGAAACCGATCACTAACAGCCTGCCCCTTTTCACCTCACTCAGAATCTGTGTTTTGATCGGCCCCCACTTGACCACCGGATGAGGTTTCACCCCCCACTCCCGCAGGAGGTAATCGGCAGTTTCTGTGGTGCTTGCGAACGTCCCGGGGAAGATTTCCGAGTGGGTGATGATCAGACGCTTCTTCCCAGCGATGGCGTCGCGGCCGATCTGGAGCCAAATCTGAAGATTATCTGTTTGGATCTGGGATTCAGTCGGACCTGGCGGGCCATTTACGTAGCCGGTGTGAACCCCATCAATGCAGAGCACACGGCTGACGCGTTTATAAGATGGAGGATCTTTCAGAATCTCCCGCAACGCACCGCAGCCCGCGCTCCATCCTCCCAGATCCACCTCGCCAAACTTCAAGCCACTCTTGCTCTGGGCCTCAGCGATTAACTTCGGAAATCGCATGGGGTCCGCAAACAAGTTTGCATAAGTACTCGAACCAGGCCCAGCCTGGACGCTAACCACAGCCATTTTCCGCCGGCGCGCGACTGCAACCTCGGGGAGCCAGTCACCGCCATGAAAGAAAAACAGCAGCCTCACGCCCTGAGTATTCTTGACCCTCTCCGGGACGAACAGCGTGCCCAGTCCAAGGCCCACTCGCAGGCCGGGGGGCATTTCCTTGGTCAGCCGCGGATGCTCTCTGGTGTGTTCCACCATGGGCGATGGATTCTGCGGCATCTGCGCCATGAGGGTGGAAGTGAGAAACAGCAGGACTAGAATCCGTGAGGTAGTCGCCATCTGTGACTCCGGAGGGGTTGCCGTTGGCATTCTGACTTGCTCTCATTGACATGGGTACGTCAATGAACGAGCTAACCTGACAAGATTTCCAGCATATTTGCTGCCTCCATTCGCTGTCAAGATCAGCGCAGATCAGCGCAGTACACAGATGATGTGAACGAAGTCACTTCTTAGAACCTTCGACGACGATCACTAAAAACCGGGTTGAAGCATTGCACGCGGAGATGGTCACTTGTATATTACCTGTCGGTCAGAAAACCAAAATGGAAATTCCGGATTAAACGGGAGGACATAGATGCGCGTTGTGGTGATTGGTGGAACGGGTCATGTGGGGACGTTTCTCATTCCGCGACTGATTCGCGAGGGCTACGAGGTGGTTTGCATCCACCGAGGAGGAGGCGAGCCATACCTGCCCGATCCCGCATGGAAGAAAGTGCAGCACGTCATCATGGACCGCCAAGCGGAAGATGCGGCCGGGACGTTCGGATCGAGCGTGAGCAGGCTCAAGCCTGACATTGTGATTGACATGATCTGTTTTGACCCGGCGGCCGCCCGGCAGTTGGTCGAGGCCTTGCGCGGGAAGGTGCGCCATTTCCTCAGTTGCGGGACCATCTGGGTCCACGGCTACCCCGTGACCGCTGCCATAACGGAAGACTTGCCGCGTCGTCCGTTCGGCGAGTACGGCATCAAGAAAGCGCAACTCGAAGCCTATCTCATAGAAGAAGCCCAGGTTCGCGGTTTCCCGGCAACCTCCGTGCTACCCGGTCACATCGTGGGACCCGGCTGGGTGCCGCTGGACCCTTTGGGCACGTGGAGCCCGGACGTGTATGGGAAACTTGCCCGCGGAGAAGAATTGCTGATGCCGCACCAGGGCCTGGAGACGCTGCATCACGTTCACGCGGACGATGTGGCGCAAGTCTTCATGAAGGCGGTTGCCAACCGGAATGCCTCCGTGGGCGAAAGCTTCCATGCCGTCTCGCCAGCGGCGATGACGATGCGGGGTTACGCGGAATCCCTGGCCGGGTGGTTTGGGCAGCCCGCGCGGCTGCGATTTGTCCCTTGGGAGGAATACCGAGCCACGGTCTCTGCCAAGGACGCGCAAAACACCTGGGACCACCTGACTCATTGCTCGAATTGCAGCATCGCCAAGGCCCAAAAGCTGCTTGACTATCAACCACGTTACAGCTCGCTGGAAGGTGTCTGCGAGTCCCTGACCTGGCTGATCGAGCATGGCCGGCTAAAGGTGGAAGAGCAAGCGTAGAGAGAAAGGATTGCCACCGATGAAAAAGAGAAAACTGATTCTGGTAGGAGGCTTTTTAGGGGTTCACCGGTACGCGACAGTCGTTTAGAGGACGAGATTAGCACGCGAACCGCTGCCCCGAGCTGCGCGAGTGGTGGATGCAACAGGAGGCGAAAGCGGAGTGACGCGGCGTGTGGTGGTCGGGGGAGCTATTCCGGTTGCGCAAGACCCGTGGCGAGCGCGTTATCCAGTAACCCTTTCATCTTTCGCGAGGCCTCTTTCGCCAGGCGTCCTTGTTGTTCACCCAGCCTTCCTTGCTGTTCGCCGAGCTTGCCCTGCTGAGCACCCAGCCCGCCTTGCTTGGCGCCGATCGCCCCTTGTCGCTCTCCGGCCTTACCCTGGATTTCACCAAGCTTCCCCTGCAATTCTCCCAAGGCGCCCTGCAGGCTGGCTAATTCTTCCTGCGTGCCACCATGCTTGTGGAGCTGGTCGAGCTGAGCCTGAAGTTTCTGAAGTTCCGCCGTCAAGTCCGGAACCTCCACACGAACCTGTTCCATTTGCTTGCCCAGTTCCTCTTGCTGGGCGCCCAGCGCCTCCTGTTGACGGCTCAACTCCTCCTGCTGCTGGCCGAGGGCTTCGTCGGGCGCCCAAATTGCCTTGGCCTGCTGGACGGTCGCCGCGTCGCCAATGATGTAGGCTTTGCCGTTGCGCCGGAACCAGACGAAGTCCGCATTGCTCTGGCGGCGCAGCGCCGTTAGGTGGTCCAATTCGGAGTCACGGTACGTCCCACTCGCGGAGAGTCTTCCCTGGCCGTAAGTGATAGCGATGTCCTCGCCTGAGTCCCCGACGACCTTGCGGCTCGCCGGTGGCCGGGGTGGCGTGGGCGCTTTCGGAGCCCTGGCAGGGGCGGGAGCGGGCTTGGGTGTAGCCGGAGTTGGCGGTACCGGGGGTGTTGCTGGAACTGCCGGCGGAGCCTGCATTCCCGCCATTACAGGTTCCGCGGCGGAACTTGTCACGGGCGCTGTTAGCACTCGAGCGTCCTCCGCGTGGAGCTTGTTCGCCGCGACGGGCTCGACGGCCGCCAGCAGATAGATCGCGGGCGCGGCCAGCAGTGCGAGCGCCACCCAAGCGGGTTTTCTGAGCCCGGCCGAAAGCCGCCGGCTCGAATCCAGAATCCTGTCCACTCTCCGTTGAGCCTGTTTTCCACTGGTCATCGCCATACCCTCCCATCGGACGCGTCCGACCGCGGCCTGCAAATCGTGATAGAAACCGACTAAGACCTCAGCGTAAAAAGTACGATCGGCCACCGTGCGCAGCGCTGCATCGTCACTGGCCTGCTCGGCCAGCGCGGCGAGATGGCGCTCCAGCCACCAGGCCAGCGGGCTGAACCAGAAAACGCCGCAGTGAATGGCCGCTAGCGTCCGGGTCAGCGCGTCTTTCCTCACCACGTGCGACAACTCGTGGGCGAACACGGCTTCAAGCTTCCCTTCACTCCAGGCGCACCACGCAGTGGGAAGCAGAATGATCGGATGCCACACGCCCAGCGTCACGGGCACGGCGACGGCCGGGGATTCGGCGAGTTCGGGCGCCGTTTCGAGGCCCCAACGTGTGGATTGCTCGAGCAGCGCTGCCCGCACCCGCCGGTCGCCGAGCGGACGGCCAGAGAGCTTTACGCGCCGGCTGATAAAAAAGCCCAGCGCGAGCTGCGCCAGCAAGACACCGGCGATCAGCAGGTAAAGGGCGGCGGCGACGAGCGGCCAGGAAAAAGCCCAGCGGCTCGCGGAGGGCTCTGCGGAGTGAAGCCGGGCGGACGGCGTTGCCCCGGCGATGATCCGCACCGGCGAGCCGGTGGCGAGGATTCTTATGCCGGCGGGCGCGGGCGGGGGAACAGATGGCGCCGCCGGGAGAGCGGGCATCGGCAGCCGGACCGCGGGCGCGACCCAGGCAAGGAACGGCATGGCCAGCGCCACGTAAAGCAGCGCCGTCCAAACGGCCAGGCGGAGCTCGGCGTCTTTCACGCGCCCCACGGCCAGTGCCAGACCCGCCAGCGCGGCCAGCGCCAGAGCGCGAAGGGCGGGTTCGGCGAGGTGGCGAAGCATTTGCGCGCACAGATGAGAGCTGGACAGGATCATCTCTTTTCTCCTCGCCGCCGGGCGACGCGGCGGGCCAGTTGTTCCAGATCTTTCGGCTTCAGCACCTTGTTCTCAACCATCCCTACCAGCAGTTGCTCCACCGAGCCGCCGCAAAAGCGGTCGATGATGTGTTGGACGGCGCGCGCCGCGAAATGCCTCCGGGGTTGTGTGGCTTGGTAGAGAAAAGTTCGACCTTCCACCTGGTGGGTGAGAAAACCCTTCTCTTCCAGGCGCCGCAGTACCGTGCGGATGGTGGAATCCTTGAGCGGGCGCACGGGGACCAGGGCTGCGCGGCAGGCCTCCGCTGTGGAGGGACCCCGCGACCAGATGAATTCCATGAGGAGTTGCTCGAGTTCGCCTAGCGCCCGGGGCCGTTGTTTGGATGTGTTAAACATTGTAGCGTTACAACGTGTAACATATAGGAGCGCGCTTGTCAAGGGGAAATTTTCCTACAAGCTCATCGACCAATAATTACCCCACCGGCACAGGCGGCTACGCCCGCTCTTCCGTGGGGAAGAACTTCCTCGTATACAAGAGGAAGACTAGAAACACCGTCATCATCACAATCGATCCCATCCAGATGAGCGGCAGGAAGTGAGGGAACTGTTCGTAAATGCGCAGCGTCTGGTCACCGTACCCCATCTCCCTGAACAGTTGCAGCAGGTCGGGACGGCGGAGGTAGCAAACCAACCAGGAGATCGTCCAAAAGCTTGTGGTAAACAGGGCAATTTGCCAGCCGATGAGCTTTTGCCGGAAGATGGCCCAGGCAGCGTAAGCACTCAAAACGGAGTGTGTCAGCAAAACCAGAAAAGCCACTGCTCCATGCAGGACGACGCCAAACACAATAGCCACCCGCGCTAACAGAACTGCGAACACCGAGAAAGCGGCCAAGGCCTGCCACACAACCAGGATCGCCAGCGGAATTGGGAGCCCAGGGGCGGGAGTCCCTCCCGGCACGAGCGCCGCGACTTGAGCGGCTTTCTGTGCGAGGCACGTTTCCCTCACGCTCTTGCGAGAATAAAAGAACAAGAATATCGCTGGCAGTAAGACCATCAAGGCGGTCACGACGGTGATCATTCCCACCACGATTGCGTGCCGTATTCCTGGTGAGAGATTGCCGGGTTGCTGTCGTAGGATGGTGGGGAAGATGAACGCCATCACGAGCGTAACCATAAGACCGCAACCCAACCAGAAACCACTGACCACCAACATCAAAATGCGGGCCCAATTCTTGCACCGAATCGAGGCAATCCCGCCCGTAAAGAACACGGCAGCCAAGAGCCCGTATTGAAGGCCCACGAATACCATGAGGGCGCGTGGGGAGATTTGACTGGAGGGCATTTTGGCCGCCGCCGGCCCGAGGAATGCAATTACAGAAAACAGGATCATGAGCAGGAACGAGCAGCCCATCAGAATCTCGATGACCCCAAAAGCAATGAGCCAGCCACGCCGACTCTTGTAAGGAGATGGAACTGCGACGGGCAGTGTTGAGTCCATAATTTATTATTCCGTTTCCATGTGAAGTGAAACGCTAATCTCTCGACGTATACACCCGAAGGCCGGGGAGCACAAGGGGCAAGATTAGTTTTGGGGGGCCTGCGGTAAGTTTGCCAGTAAAGCCAGCGCTTTCTTGGCATCTTCGTCGTGAGGGTCGAGTTGAAGCGCGGTTCGAAGCTCTTTCTCCCCATCCTGCCGGTTGCCGGTCCGGCAGTAAATTAGCCCCAGATTGCGATGAAGGTGAGCGCTCTCCGCACATTGACCGCAGAGTTGGATTGCCTCCTTCATCTGTTCCACCGCCTGCGGCCAATTCTGTGCGTTGGCTGCCTCTATGGCGAAGTTCCCGAGCGCCTGGACGCGATCGAAAAGGCGCTGGCTCTTTTCGAGCGCCCGGAAACGCTCCATGAATTGCTGTGCTTCGGGATCGTGGCGTTTGTCCAGTGTGCGCGCCAGATGGTACAGCGACTGTGATTGGTTGGGATCCGCCCGCACGGCCGCCTTCCAGTGGGCGATAGCCTCGTCAGTCTTCCCCATCTGATCAAGGTTCTGGCCGAGCAGATACTGCGCGTCGGCGTTGCCGGGACTAAGGGCAACAACCCTCTCCAGGAGTTCTGTGGCGCGTAGAGCGTTGTTGAGTTGTCTCTCAGTAAGCGCCAGGGAGTAAAGCGCGGCGGGGTAATCCGGCTGAATTTGGCAGGCCGTTTCCAACTCTTTTCGTGCCTCGTCATACTTCCCCGTGTAGAAGTAGAACCGCCCCAGGTTGTAGTGAGCCTTGGCGGAACGGGGGTCGAGGCGGATGGCCTCCGAGAATTGGGCGAGACCCCCGGCTAAGTCGTACTGATCGGCCAGCGCTATTCCCAGATTCACGTGTGCGTCCGGAGAGTTGGGAACCAGCGCCAGCGCTTTGCGGAAGTTCTGGATCGCGTCGGGTTCGCGACCCGTCTTGGCTTGGAGGATTCCGAGCGCGGTGTACCCGGATTCGTCGTCTGGAGCCATCTTGATGGCGGTCTGGAACTGCCGCTCGGCCTCAGCGTACTCTCCGTGCTTCGCTTCAGTCATTCCCAGGTCCGTGTACGCTTTGGCGTGCTTCGGATCGCTTTGGATCGACTGCTGGAACAGGGTCGCCGCTTGCGCGTCGTTCCCCTGCAAGCTGAAAAGGACGCCGAGATTGTCCTGGGCTTCAGCGTCCCGAGGGTTTATGACTAAAGCGTTTTTGAACTCCTGTTCGGCCTTATCCAACCTCCCGCCCTGTAGCGCGAGCAAACCCAGTTGGTTGTGGGCCACAGCAAGGTTCGGGTCGAGCTTGACGGCCTCTTCCAATTGCCGCTGCTCTTCGCTGAGATTTCCCAGTTTGTCCAGAGCCAGGGAGAGGTTGTAGTGCATCTGCGCGTTATTCGGGCTTAATCGCAAGGCCTCGCGATAGGTATCAGCGGCCCGCTGGACTTTGCCCTCGGCAAGCAGTTGGTTCGCTTGGTTATTGAGTTGACCCGCGGCGCTGTCTGGGTTCGATCGCAGCTTCAGTGCCTGGAGCCGCTGGCCTTCGGGTCGAGCAATCTTTGCGCGAGTCTTGCCCAAAGCCATTTGGAGCTGGTCGGCCACATCCCGCGGCGGGTTGAGGGCCAGGGCCTGTTCGAGGGAAGAGACGGCCGCCGGATATCTCTTTTCACTCTCGAGAAGCCCGGCGAGGTCCAGATAGGCGACGTAGAAATGTGGGTCAGACTGGATGGCAGCCTCGAACTCGCTCTCCGCGGCGCCAAGTTTGCCTTTGCTTTGCAGTACAACGCCCAGCGCGTAGTGCGCACCGGCAAATTGTGGCTTTTGCCGGATTAGCGTTTGCAGTTCCTGGGTGGCCTTTGTGGGCCGCCCGCCTTTGATCAAAGCCAAGGCTAGATTGTAGCGGGCCTCTACGGACTCTGGCTGAAGACGGAGCGCCGTCTCGAAAGCGGGGATCGCACAAGCCAAAGCACCGCGCTGGGCATAGAGAGCGCCGAGCGCGTTCCAGGCATCGGCGGTGGGATGATCTCGAATGGCGTCAAGCAGATTAGCGACATTTCCCTTGGCCTTGTCGGATTCGAGACAGGCCTTGGGCAAGGTCGACGACGACGGCGAGGCGGCAGCACGAGCCGGCGGCTCTTGCTGAGACCCTGGAACAGCCGCATGCGCCATCATCGCGCCCGGCGGGAAAGCAAAACCGGCGATGGCGCTGAGCATCAGTCCAAAGCGAAGCGCGCTCAAGACGACGGCCGGTCGGCCTCCTGCCCGGCGCGGTAAGAGTGGCTCACGTCCCGGACTGAGTTCCATGCTGCCTCGCGATTGCTTCGACGATCCTGCCCCTTGGGCGCAGTGGGGTGGGCAGGCGCGCATCATACTCGTTGATGTTCACCAGCCTCAATGATATACGATCTGGCTGAGTTCTTAGGTGAAAGTCAGAGCCGGCGGGTCCGGGAAGGACCCGCCGGGTTTGGTGGTTGTCCGACTAGCCTCAGAAGTAGAGCTTGAGGCCAAACTGCATTTGACGCGCGACGTTGGCCGTACTCGACACAGCGCCATAAGTGGGATCGACAGCGGCTGCATCTGGCGGAGCGTAAACCACCTGGTTGAAGGCGTTAAACATCTCAAATCGGAACTCGAGCCTCTTGTTCTCGGTGATGGGGAATTGGCGGAACAAGGAAAGATCGAAGTTCTTATATGGGTCGGAGCGCAAGGTATCGCGGCCAAGGGTACCGTACGTCCCCGGAGCTGGGATCGCGAGCGCAGACGTGGAGGTATTGAACCACTCGGCCGTCGTTGGGTTAGAAAGCTTCGGATTGCTCACAAGATCCATGCGCTCATATCCGCCGCTTCCTGATCCAAAACTGTTGTATTCGGTTCCGTCGATGCCGGCAGTATCTGTTTGTCCACCCACGCCCGCGGTGTAGGGCGTCCCGGAGGTGAAGGTGGCGATACCGTTGAACTGCCAGTTGCCGATCACGTAGTCGAGAGCCTTGTTGCTGGTGGACCATCGCTGGCCTTGGCCAATGGGCAGCTTGTATACCCACGAAAGCGAGAGGATTTGCGGAACGTCGAAAGCGGAGGGGCCTTTATCGGCATTCAGGTTGTAAGCATTCTGAATTGAGCATCCCTCCACGCCGTACCATCCTGAGCACCCGAGATCCAGGCTCTTGGACCACGTGTACGAGATGAGGTAGGTCAGGTTGCCACCGACCTTTCCGTTCATTGAGGCTTGCAAAGCATTGTAACTGCTCCGGCCGATGCTCTGGTCGAAATCGGTGGGGGTGATATAGGGATAGGGCGACCGGGACGGCGAATAGGTGGCGGCTGGCGTCAGGGCCGTGTTCGTCCAGATTCCCATGTCCAGCCGGCCGTCGTGAGAGCCCACATAGTTCACCGTCAGGACCGTGTTCTTCCCCAGGGCCTCCTGAATTCCAAAGTTCCACTGATCAGAGAGCGGCCGCTTGAGGAAGGGATCCGCATACCACGTCTGGTTGCCAAACGGGCTGGGCGGGGGAAGCGGCTGACCAGTACTGCTCAGAGTGATCGCAGTGAAAGGATTCTCGTAGGTGCTCTTCGCCGTGGTGGGTAGGTTGAGGTCGCTGGCCCCTAGCTGGCCGAAGCTGGGCCAAGTACCTTCGAAATTCTGAGCGGTCTGGGTGATGGCACCCCAGTTGTCGAAGAACCGCCCGTACGAGGCCCGCAGCACGGTATTCGGGCGCAACTGGTAAGCGAGTCCGATGCGCGGCTGCCAGTTGCTCCAGTCCGTGTGATAAATGGCGCCGCCACTGAGTGGGGTCACGATCACGTGGGGAGGTAGCACGCCGCCGGGAATACAGGGAGCCGCATTGGTCGTGGCGCAGGAAGGCGGCTGGCGCGCCAGGATGTACTGGCCAGTGTTGCCGTCCAAGTCGCCCACGTAGTAGTCCACGTTGGGATTGTTGCCATAGATCGGAACAATCGTGTAGTCGTAACGGAGCCCGAGGTTGGCGGTGAACTTGGAGGTCGCCTTCCACTGGTCGGTGAAATAGAAGCCGTTCACCCAGCCGCTGTGCTGGGTCTCGTCGGTGTCGCGCCGGGAGGCGCTATTCGGAAGGCCCAGCAGGAACGATGCCAGCGAGTTGCCGCCCGTAACTCCCCCAAGTGCGGTGGGGCCCGGATAGTAAGTCTCGGAGGCGTTCAAATACAGAGCATTGGCGTTGTTGGAGGTGAAATCAGCGCCCATCCTGAAAGTGTGGTGCCGGTAGTTCTTGGTAAAATTACCTTTCCATTCGTAAATATCGGAAAGGTGTGTCTCATCGAACTGCGTCGCGTTGTGGGCGCTGGTGTTGAGATTCCCGAGGTACCCCGAGAGAACGACGTTGGGGATAAACGAAGTACCGCCGATGAAGTTGCCGTAAAAATTCGGCGAAAAACCAAACCCCGAGGCAGCGGCGGTGCTCACATAGTGGGTGAACTGATTGATGTTTGCGCTGTCGCGCCCGAACTCCACGTCCAGCACGGCGCTGCCGCCGAAGGTGTGGACAAAGCCCGCGCCGCCGTTATACCCGTGCGAGTAAATACTGTGTACAATCCCCTCGAATCCGCCGGATCCCGTGGAGGGCTGGGAGTAACCGGTGTAGCGGAACCAGGCGCTGCTCTTTTCAGTGAAGGTGTGGTCAAGCCGCAAGCTCCCCTCGTCCTGGCGCGTGATGGACTTGGTCAGGTCAAGCCCGTTGTAGTGCGAATTGCCCACCAAGTTCGGGGCTGGATAGAGGGTCGTTGCGTAATTCACCGCGTTCGTATCGAGCAACGATGAGGGGATAATGTTGCAAGGGATGCCCCCCGCAGCCTGCGTGCCGTTCGCGAGAGGCGTTTCAGGGGCGCCCGAGCTGGTGCACATAAAGGGCTGCGTCAAACCGGAGTAGGGGTTGTAGATCTGGCTCGAGACACTGCTCAAGTCGCCGGTGAGCTCCGTGGGAGTTGGTGTGTTGTAAAAGTTCTGTGCGCTCGTGTGGTTGCGGTAGCCCTCATAGGTGGCGAAGAAAAAGGTCTTGTTGTGGCCGTTATAACCGGGAAGGACGATCGGGCCCCCGAGGGTCCCGCCGAACTGGTTTTGCTGGAAGGGGGTGCGGTTGAGAGGGATCAAGAAGGTGTTCCGGGAATCGAGATCCGTGTTCCGCACGAACTCCCACCCCGAACCGTGGAAAGCGTTGGTGCCGGACTTCGTCACCGCGTTGACGATTCCCCCCAGCGCCCCTCCGTAAGAAGGGTCGTCGTTGTGGGATTGGACTTTAAACTCCTGGATCTGGTCCACTACGGGCGCAACCACGTAGGTGCTGCCGAATGATCCTTGATCGTTGATTCCATCTACATAGAAAAGGTCGCTGCGGTTGGTTTGCCCGTTGACCGCGGGATAAGCGAAAGTGCCGATGGGTGTGGACCAGATGCCGCCCGCGCCAGAGGAGTTTTGCGATACGTCCACCGTGCTAACCCCCGGGGTGAGGTTGAGCAACTGCGTGAAGTTCCGCCCGTTCAGCGGCAGATCGTTCACCTCGGTCCTGACGATGGCAACCCCAAGCTCGGCCGACGAGGCTTGCAGGGCCACAGTAGTCGCTTGAACGTTGACCGTCTGCGTCACAACTCCCGGAGAGAGCGTGATGTTGAAAGTGGCGGTCTGGTTCACCACCAACGTGATGTCAGACTGTCGCGCGGCAGTAAACCCTTCTTTGCTTACGGAGAGGTTATAGTTTCCCGGAATGATGTCCAAGATCACGTAATTACCAACCCCGTTGGTGGTCACTGACCGATCGACGTTTTGCGCGATATTGTGCAGGACCACCGTGGCGCCTGGGATGACCGCGCCCGAGTTATCCTGCACGGTGCCGTTAATTGCGGCGTTGGAAAGCTGCGCCGAAGCTTTCGCTGGAAACAAAAGCATAACACCCACGGACATGAGGATCACGAGTGGCAGCGCTGCGAAGCGATGCCATCGGATGGGTGGTCCGCTGCGTGCCGGCCCCTGCTGGTGCAAGAGAGAGCTAACCGTGGAACATGACATGGAGACTCCGTCTTTCATGGTGACCTTACCCCCTTTGATTTTCTGTTTGGACCCGACGCGAGGCTTTAGCAAGTATAGCCAGTCTGCACAATTGTCTTGCGCAGATTAACGGATGTTGCACCGTGGTGTACCATCCCATGCGAGCGTCCCTGTAAGTACACGCTATAGGGGGCCGAGTCTGGCATAGGCACTTATACTTGTCAAGGACTTTTTTTAGCGGTATAAATGTGACTTTTACCGGTAAAGGTGGAAAGAAATACCATCGTGTAATATGACCAAGGGGTGGTACATTAGTGATCTGGCGGAATCACGGCTGCGCGTAAACGTCCCGGGTAGCGCAACGCCTGCCGATGGGTTCGCTGCAAGTTCTTCTTTGCGTCAGTTTACCAGAGGGTTTAGCCAGGAGCGTCGATATGACAGTGCGGATGAGAGATATCGCTCAGGATTTGGGCGTGTCGTTGATGACTGTCTCCAAGGCATTGCGAAACCACGGTGATGTTGCCCAAGAGACCCGACGCCGAGTTAGCCAGCGCGCTCGTGAGCTTGGGTACGAACCCAATCTCATCGCGCGCAGCCTCGCCGGCCACCGCAGCTTCTTAATCGGGCTGATTGTACCCGATTTGATGCACTCCTTTTTTGCCGAGGTCGCAAAGGGCGTCGACCGCAAACTCGAGCCCTTAGGCTATCAGATTATTATCAGCAACTCCGACGAGAATGCAGAGACAGAATTGCGCCAGATCAAGCTCCTGCTAGCGCGTATGGTCGACGGCCTGATTATCGCGTCTGCGGCGCCGCACGCGACCCGTTCGATGGTCGAACTGTTGGAGGGGGGAAAGGCGCGTTACGTGCTGATCGATCGCATGTTCTTGATTTGGAAAGCCAACTATGTCGGAGTAAAGGACGACAAGATTGGTGCTTTGGCAACCGAGCATCTCATCGAGCAGGGCTGCACCCGCATCGCCCACCTTCGCGGACCCATGGTGTCGACTGGAAAGGGAAGGCTGCGCGGCTACCGTCGGGCCTTGGCCAAACACGGACTGAAGGTCCCGCCCGAGTATGTCGTCAGCGGGGCACATGAAGACAGTACTGGATATGACGCCATGCAGCGCCTCCTGCAATTAAAGCCTCGCCCCGATGGGGTCTTCTGCTACAACGATCCGGTCGCGGCCGGCGCCATAAGGGCCATTCTGGAGGCTGGACTGGACGTACCCCGGGACATTGCCGTTGTGGGTGCAGGTGACGTGCACTACTCCGACCTGCTGCGCGTGCCCCTCTCAACCATCAATCAGAGTAGCTTCCAAATCGGCGAAAGGGCAGCAGAACTGTTGCTCGAGTGCATGGAATCCAAGACGCCGCTGCCGCCCAAGCGCATCTTCTTCCCACCACGACTGGTCGTGCGTGAATCCAGCCTGCGTCATCCATCGTACCCTGGCGGAGTCCGGCCCCGCGCGGGAAATAGCTGCCAACGGATTCCCATCGCTGATGATTCTGCTCGCTGATAGGTGAATCTCTCCCACCGCGAATTGGGGCTGCAACATCCGGTTTGACTTTCCCGTCTAGCTGGATGTAGACTTTAGTCGGTATGCGCCTGTAGCTCAGATGGATAGAGCGGTTGCCTCCGGAGCAACCCGAATTGCTCAGGCAAGTCATTTGCCAAACACAATATTCGTCATATAATAAAAGACTTACTCATCATACCTCGTTAGGCAGCCTACATTCATCGCATTGTAGGTCCCCACAAAATCCCCCACAATTGGCACAATAGAAGCCTCCGGACATTCGTGCTATGTTGGGGGCTGCTGCCAGAGCAATCCCTACCCTGACCACCGGCCTTTCAGGTCCCAGGATTGCCTGCTATCCGCAAAAGCGCGTATCTCACCAGCCGCCTCTGGCCCACCGTACAATTTAACCGTCCTGCACATCTCGATTGAGGGCAGGTCCTCCACGCGAGACCCATCGTAGAGCCAAAACCTGTCGAAATCGTCACGACTGGCAGGCAGCCTTAATCATCCGTGCAGAGGGGAGGGGTGAATGTGCATCGCGCGAGGCCGGGCGAAGACCAACTGGATGGGCACCAGGAGGCGATGCGGGTGGGGGGACCCCATCCAAATCGTTTCGAGCCCACGGGGGTCCCCATGGACATCGCAGTCGAGAGACCCTGCGGGCCTGTCCAGGAGGACACATAGATACGAACACGATCTTCACGAGCTTGTTCGGCGGATGGCTCAAGGCAGCCGACAAGGCTGCTGCGGCCACAATCAATTACAGCAAATCAACCATTATACCTGGCATCTGCAACCTGACAAAGAAAGCTACGCTGGCAACAGGATATACCTTGGTTTATGTCGGTTCTAAGCTGACGGACTGCTGCACTGACAAATGAGTGTTCATGGGGGGAGGGACAGATGTCCTTCCCTTGGTCCCGAGCTGCCACCTCCACGTGGTGGGACTGGATCACGCTAACGGCAGCAGATTTCCGTCTTCGGCTTGGCCGAGGACGGCATCTACAGCAACTGCTTTCTCACCCGCATTAGTCCTTACCACCGCAGAAGATTCCTTCCAATTCATTCAATTTCCCTGATCACAAAGGAGGTGTGCCTTGAGGTACTTTCAACCGGAACGCGCTTTGATCGCTCGCGAAATCCGAGAGGAGAGGCGCCGAGAGCTGGACGCTATGCTCAGCCAGATCGCCCAAGGGCGAGCAGCTCGACTGTCGACTCCGCCGCCACTGTCTCTTGAAGCGCAGTTCCAAAGGAGCATTGTCAACATGCGTGAGGACGTCCAGCGTTCGAAGGACGTTCAGACTACTCACATTCTGCGCCGGCTGCGCAGCTAACCTGATCTAAGTCCGGAAAGCCCCGGCTTCTACCGGGGAGCAAGGGGATCCCACTTTCCCCCGCATTCCGGCGATCCCACCTTTTCTCCATTCCGTCCGGAATGGATCTCAATCTTCAGTCCCACTCTTCAGTCCCAATCCTGCCCGTCGGAGGCATGCCCGACAGAAGGAGGGGCCAATTATGGCCAATCATGGAGAGCTGTATTTCACTCCGGACATCAACAAGCCGCACCAGAAGTGGTCGGTTCTTGAAGACCCGGACCGTCCTGGCCGCAGACTGATCTATCGGCATTATCGCCAACCTGGCGAAAAGCCAGATGTCAGGACGAGCTTCGGATTCAGCGAGCTTAGCCCAGTTCTGGAGCACTATGCGGCGAAGGCCGGCATTGAGTATTCCAGAATATCGCTCGGGCGTCAGAGCGAGAGTTTCGGTCTGGCCCTGAGCATCGTTCAATCCGGTCTCGGATTGGACGTCCAAGGAACGACGTGGTTTCCGGTCATCCCTTGGGTAAGAGACGAAGGCTTCTGCGCGGTGCTGATGCGGGAGCCCATACCCTTCGAGGAGGCTTGCCACCTCTTCGGATTGGACATCCCGGCAGCCAAGCCGAGTGTCCCGAAGAGGATCAAGAGGCACTTGGCTAGAGGAAGGACAGCGCTATTTGGAAGCGAAGCCGAAGTCCGTCAGTTGAATCAGTACGACTGTGTTCATCGCGCCATCTTGGCGGATGGTGTGACCTCGTTCGAGACCACGGTCTACGATCCAGGGCCGCGCTGGCCCGAGGCCTGGACTTCGGGAGCGGCTCTGGCCTCTCGGCGGGGCGGCGCCCTGCTGACCGGGCATCCGGTTCAGATCGGCGATCTGATTCAGATTACCGGTGCCCTGCCCACTGGCCAAATCAAGGCGCATTGCCTGATCTGGGATGTCGCCTACGATCTGGTCGTCTTCGATTTCAAGAAGGAGCTTCGCTCGTGGAATGGCCAAGTCTATCTCAGCGTCCTTAATGAACTCCATGGCAGCCCGGCCAACCTGGACGTGCAGACTGCCTCCAATCTCGATCTGGCCAAGGTACGGGATCAAAAACTGATCCAATATCTCAGCCAGGAGTTCGCCCGCGATGTGTTCGAGCTGATGAGGGACGATGAACGCGTCAAAGAGGAGATTGGGTTCTACAACCCCAGAGGTTGGGGTCGACGAAGATGGCAATCTCGTCATGAACGAGAATCGCTGGAAGCTCTGGAGGATGTATGCCGCGGGCCTGCCGGCGATGCAATTCCGCAATTGCCGCGATGCCTTCTATCGCACCCAAGGCAACGGCAAAAATCGAGTATTTTTGGTGATCAGCGAAAGGTCCCGTTCCCGCCCCCGGCGGCCGGGCGAGTACATATGAGGCAATGCATGCGCCGCACGCGGTGCCCGATCCGGGGTTGCGCGCTCCTGCGCTCTTTGCCGAACCATTAAACGCCTTCAGGGCTACACGCGGGGGAAAACCGGCGCCGTTCAGCCGGCGCAATTCGAGTCGCGAATTCGGGTTCAATACCGCACAATGGGTCGGTTTTTGGTCACTTTTTTGGCTTTGATTTGGCTTTGTTTGCACTCAAAAACCAGTTCGTTTTTGGCCTCTGAAAAAGCTAAGTCCTGTATTTGCACTAGATCGGTAGGTTCGTTCCGTCAAAATAGTATCTTTTTTCCATTTCCTGCCGATTTTCCCCCTCCGTCGGGTCGATTTCGAGATCCATTCCCGTGCCCGCTTCGAAGCGCTCTCTTGCGACAACTCGAATAGGCTACCATGACTCAGTTCCGGTGTCAAGAGGAAAATAATCCATGTAGGGCCGGGGCTTGCCCCGGCCAGGCTGATCCCGCGCCTGCGGGATCGTCCCTACTATCCCACTAATCCCAAGGAGGCAATCCAATCATGAAGAATCTCATCATCACTATCTCTGTTGTTTGTGCCGTGGTCGCCTATTACTTCGGTCTCCGCTACTTCAGTGGCCGCGATCTTGGCTTCACACCCGCGAGGAAGTACGTCCAAAGCCTGGCGAAGAACCTGCTTCACACTGAACTCACTGCTGCCCGCGAAGCTGGCGCGACTCCCGAAGCAACAACCGAACAAGCGGCCTAGCAAACTGTCCCGCTGACGCTGGTTGCCGCAACTCTCACAGATGTCAAAGGAGAGGCTGCATGTCACTCGTAACCCGTTACCGGCTCTTCTGGGCTGCCTTGATGGCAGCCCTCTTGGGCCTGGCCTTCTGGAAGAACTCGCGAAGCTATCCCCGCAGGTCCCGGCTTTGGAGACTCGGCAAGGCCGTCATCGACACCGGGCTGGTGGTGCTCATGGTCATCTACGCTCCGGCTCTGCTTCTCATGTACGTGGTGATCTGGCTGACCAGCCCGTTTAAGAACAAGATCGTGCAGGTCAGCGCGGCCTTCGCTCCCATCCTGGCCATCACCCATCTGGCCGGAGTGGTCTTCGAAGCTGTCGCCGTGCTGGGTGTGTTCGCCGTGGACCTGCTGACCGGCTAGGTCGTGGCCCGGATGGAGAAGCGCGAGAGAAACAAGCTGGCGAAGGCTGCGTGAGGAACCGATGAAAACGGCTATCCGTGGGTCCTCAGTCCCCGGACTGCCAATGGCGCGGCGATATCGAGTATTCCGGTATCATGGCGCGGCAACCCATACGCCGCTGCGGGTCAACGATTGCCAATTTGTCCTTGGATCCGAAAGCGCGAATATGAGGAAGAGCTTGCTTTCCTACTGGCAAGGGTAGGGGAGCCTGCGGATGCATGTGATTGATCCCCTTGACAATGGAGCTATAATGTGGAGGCAGCTTGGGAGCGGTACCGGGGGCCTGCGATCTCCGACATTCCAAACCGCGTCTTGTATGTACCACCCGCGAATCAAAAGGAAGCGACGCCTCCTGTGGCTGAGACCCAGACCAGATTACATCACCAGAGATTGAGAATCGATCTTGTCCGAAAGCGCGGCTGCGTACTCTTTGCCTTAGTTCCAAGGCGGAGGGAGAGGTGGTTTTCCCGGGTGAGTCGCCACACACTTGCTGAGCGTGGGCCGGCGTGGTGGGGGCAAGCAGCCTCGTCGGTCGTGTTTAATCTACCTGCTTGAACCTAGAGTCTATTGGAGGACATCAGATGCATATCCAATCGCGACGATTCCATTCCCTGACTATCCCATGTTTGGGGTTTCTACTGCTGCCAAACTTGATCCTCGCGCAGCAAAACGGGACTACCCAGCCTGGCTCGTACTACGTCCTTGGTCCTGGCGACACACTGACCGCGTTGCCTTTAGTCAAGGGTACAATGAAGGGTAAGGGCAAAGCCCTCCTCGTTTACACCAAGGTTGAATCGGTCGTTGATATCCCAGGAGAACAAGCCACATTGAGGTTGAATCCAAGCGATGCCCAGAGGTTCGTGCGGGGCGTAAAAGGTCCCCTGCCATTATCCCTGCATCCTGGCCGTTACGCTACCCTTGCAAAACTGGATGTGACAGGCGGTAAACGGGAATGGGTAGCGTTTGGTGGGACTTCTTATTATGCAGGTGTGAAGTCCCAGACGGCCGATATCCGAGGTATTCCTTTGGACTTCACTCGTTATGATCCCAATTCGATTGAAATCTCACCCCGATCTCCTTTGCCACCGGGAGAGTACGCTTTCGTTTGGACTGATCCTGATCCATATGGCAAGAACAGCTACCTATTCTATTGTTTTGGTGTCGACACGAATGCTGCGCCCCTCGCGTCCCATGCAGAATCACCTGTGGCACGACCAACGTCAGCCGAAGTCCCACCCGCGCCTCAGCCTGAACCAAGCGTGACGCAACCAACCCCCGCCCAAAGGGGACCGACGATCACTAATGACGACATAATCAAGCTGGTCCAGGTAAAGATGCCGGATTCCGTAATCATCACCAAGATCAAATCCTCCGCTTGCACCTTCGACACCGGCACTGACGGGTTGGTCAGGCTCAAGCAGGCGGGCGTGAGCGATGCAGTTCTGCAAGCAATGCTGGGAGCAGGAGGCCAACCAGCCGCCGAAGATCCATCTGGCGTCCTCAAAGTGTGCTACATGGCGATGAACGATGGCAGGTACTCCGAAGCCGAACAGTATCTTACTTCCTCATTACGTGCGCATGTCGCTGCTCACGGCGGAATCAAAAGGGTTGCTGATGCCGGAACCCGGAACGGGACAATAGAGAGGATTGAAATCCTCGGCGCGGAAGTGCGCGGGGAAGGGGCTAAAATCCGCTACAAGATGTACTACAAGGACGGCCGGAGCGTACTCGACGACGCTGAACTAATCAAGGAGGGGGGCATTTGGAGGATCAGCCACTAGAACCAAACTCCGCTTGACTGTCATTAGTTGTTGCGGATTAACAAATTCGAAATAGCGAACCTGAGGATGCGATGGGGACCTCCTCCTTCGTGTCTGCTCCTTTGTTGGCCACGCCGTCGATGGTTCTGTATTCCATTGATGTATGGGAGCTGCGTCGTTCTTCTCCTTCCAATCAACTCTTCCTTCTAATACACGCCTACTCAAGCCGTGGAGATTTGTACTCCCTACTCCCATCGAGGTCGAAGATGAATCGTCTGGCGAGCTTGGCTCTCAGCGTGGGAGAAACACTCGTTCATGAAGGTGGAAGGCTGCTGTTCGGAATTGCTCTCGGCAGGGCGAAGGAACTTCTGGCTACGCCCCAGCCGCTCGGAACCCGCCAACTGGCCTTGAATCGTGCCCTGCAGAAGAAGGCGGTGGATGGCGCTCTGCTGGCAGGTCCGCGGAGCGGGAAAGAATACGCCAAGTTCACACTGAAGAAAGGTCTGCCCACCGATCAGCGGCCCAGAACCTTGGCGGTTGAGAATGAGCCTCACTCCATAGACGATTTCAACGGAGTCATCGAGGAAGGCTACGGAAAGGGTGAAAAGAGGCTTATCTACTCCGGCACGGGCGTTATCAAGGTTGGCGGAAGCCGCCAGCTTGGGAAGATCAATGTTCACGAACACGATGCCGAGAAGGCAGGTTTCCACTATGACTTCGTTGCCGAAGGAGTTGACCCACACACGGAATCCTTCGAGGTCAACATTGCAAACGGTGTCCTCAAGGGAGGCTATGCCTTCCGGCAAGCCTTCGAGAAGAACCGGTATCTGGTTGTCCGCCTGAAGGACAATTCTGTTCTGGTGGCGAAGCCCGATATTCACCTGAAGCCGCCGGAGTTCCTCAAAACACTCCACAACTCCAGTCGCCCGGTGAGTGTCGAATGGAAGGACGATGGCAGCCTCGCGAATGTGGCGATCCACAACCTGCGAGCTGTGTATCGCAGCCATCGGCCGGAAGGAGAGTCTTACTACGATAAGCTCCCGGCCATCGAAGACGTAAGCAATCGCTCTCCCATATGGCTGGCCCGCAGGCTCTTTCCAGGCCCGGAGCAGGAGGGAACCGTATTGCAGGGAGAGCTTCATCATCCCGACGGAGCTGCCCGAGTGGGTGGAATCCTAAATACCCTGCCTGAGAAGTCCATCCGAATCCAGCAGGAGAGAGGTCCGGTCGAGTTCTACGCCTGGGACATCGCGAAGTTCAAGGGCCGGGACGTCAGCCAGATGCCCTATGGACAGCGGCGTGAACTCTATGAAGCCGTGATCGGGGAGATTCGTCTGTTCAACAGGCATCTCCATGTTGTCCCCGCCATGCCCGAGGGCGGTGACCCTGTGGAGTTCTATCGCGCCATCATCCACGATCCCCGCGGCCTGCCCTGGAGTGAAGGCGTCGTCGTGAAGTACCAAGACTCCCGAGACCAATGGTCCAAGGTGAAGGCGAATGACACCCTCGATGTAAAAGTCACACGCTGCATTGAAGGCGCGGGGAAGTTCGCGGGCAGCCTGGGAGCCATGGTTGTAGAAGGACCGACCGGTGTAGAGAGCGAGATTGGTTCCTTTCAGTTAACCAATGAACAGCGGCGGTGGATTTGGGAGCATCGTCAAGTGCTGACGGGTCAGATCGCCGAAGTGAGAGCCATGAAGGTCAATGAGACCGGAGCAATCCGGGCAGGAGTGTTCGTGCGGTTTCACCCGTCCAAATCCGAGCAGGGACTTCTGCTATACAGCGAAAGCCTGGTTGGGTCGACGGACCCGGACGAGAGTCGGCCGATGATGTATCGGCTGAAGAGCTCGGCCGGATGGAGGAGGTAAGCTGAGTGAAAACCGGAACCTCCTTACGCCCCGGGATCTCGTATTACGCCGTCTGACCCCCCAGAGGAAAGGGGCTTTAGGGCCCCAGAATCGTTCGAGAAGCCGGAGTCGGTACCTTTCTACCTGGAAACAGGAATAGCGGTCTGAACACCCTTTCCTGTGGGAGAACTGGCTGGTATTTGGTCCTGCCACGAAGGTGATAAGACCGCGACGAACTACCCCGCCTCCCTTCAGCAATCCGGAAACCTCAAACCAGCCGAGAAACGCCGACAGCAGCCCTTTGTTTGCGAGGCCTCACAGTCACTCGAAATGCCTGAACTGTCCGGCACGTAGGGTAAGCCCCAGAAACACAAATGTCGGCGTTTTAGGCCCCTAAGGCTTAATTGAGGACTACCGCTACAGCTTCGCTCCGCTCGTCAGTGAGCGATCGGAGTTCCGATCACGTCGCCCGAAACGACCAACTCCACTCGACGATTCTGCTGCCGGCCTGCCGCCGTATCATTGGTTGCCACGGGCTGGCTTTTGCCGAATCCACGGGCGGCAATAGAAGAGGTATTAATCCCCTGCTGAACGA